>Ga0315275_10006905_pt1 | contig 10922 bp, 6 predicted proteins | sample YL17G03_0_MG_FD_205557 | JGI IMG/M metagenome (GOLD analysis project Ga0315275, IMG submission 205557) | Sediment microbial communities from Yellowstone Lake, YNP, Wyoming, USA - YL17G03_0 | ecosystem: Environmental > Aquatic > Freshwater > Lake > Sediment | place: USA: Wyoming | collected...
GAAATGCTCCTGCAGTCGCACGAGGACGAGCTGAATCTCCTGCCGGCGCTGCCGGAGTCTTGGCCGGCCGGCGACGTGTCCGGCCTCCTGGCCCGCGGCGGCTTCGAGGTGGGGCTGAAATGGAACAAGGGGAAGCTCGAGCAGGCCACGCTAACGTCCAAGCTCGGCAACCGCTGCCGTGTCCGTTCGGCGGTCCCCTTGAAAATCACATCCCAAGGAAAAACCGTCGGCGTCATCAAGCCCGAAAATGATGTGCTGGAGTTCAAGACGGCGGCGGGCGGAAAGTACGTGCTCACGGCCTCGAAATGAGGAGCGCGGCCGCGGATGCCGGCGCCCGCCGGAGCGCGGCCCTCGCCTGACCGTCTCTCAAGTGGAGTCGCCATGAGACACCGCGTCCGCCGGTTGTTCCTGAGCCTGCTCGTCTTTTTTCTCGCCCGCTGCGCCGCGCCCGTCCGGGAGCGGAACGTGCCCTACGCCTCCCGGCCCTGGCCGGCTCGGGTCTGGAAATCCGAGGTCCCCCCGGGCTGCCCGTTCGAACCCTCGAAGGACATCCTGGCCGTGGCCTTCACCCGAAGCTACGTCGCTTATACCGACGCCGACACCTGGTACCCGTCCTGGGCGCCGGACGGGAACATGTACAGCGGTTGGACGGACGGCGAGATCGGAGAGGAAAGCTGCCACTCGAACGGGGCCAAGGCGCGCACGGGCAATGCCAAGATCGTCGGCGACGACCCCCTCCGCCTGACCGTCACGTCCCTGGGGTCGGAGGCGGCCTCAGCGCTGCCTTACGGCGGCCGCTACCCGAGCGCCAATCTTGTCCACGACGGCATTTGGTATTACGGGACCTACACCGTCGATTTCGACCTTTCCAAGCCGGAGTACCGGGATCTCTACAGCTGGGCGATCTGCGGGCCCATGCCGGGCTTCCGCATTTCCAGGGACTACGGCAAGACCTGGATCCCCAGCCCGCTGACGCCCGAAAAGCCGCTCTTCCCGGAATCGGGGAAGGGTGGGCGGCAGGTAAAAATGGGAACGCCCCATTTCGTCGATTTCGGCCGGAACATGGAGTATTCCCCGGACGGGAAGGCCTATCTCGTCGGCCATGGCGTCCTGGAGAACGACCCGGCGCCGCGGATCGCCGGCAACAGCTGGATCGCCGGCGACGCCGCCTATCTGGCCCGCGTCACCCCCAGTCCACAGACCATCAACGACGTCACGGCCTACGAATTCTTTGCCGGCCGCGGCGCGGCCGGCCGGCCGGTCTGGTCGCGGAAGTTCGCCGCTATCAAGCCGCTGGCGGCCTGGCGGCACCGGATGGGGTGCACGACCATCACCTACAACGCGCCCCTCAAAAAATACCTGATGTGCGTCACGGACGGCTGGCCGGGCGTCGATGACATGAATTCCTATCTCCTCGAGGCCGACGACATCACCGGCCCCTATCGCCTCATCACCTTCATGAACAAATTCGGGCGTCAGGGCTATTTTCTGACGTTCCCGTCGAAATTCATCGGCCCCGATGGCCGGACCGCCTGGCTCAGCTATTCGGCGAATTTCCATAAAAGCTATTTCGGCAACCGGACCGTGGCCGATCCCATCGGGAGCCGCTACGCCTGGACGCTTGAGGAAATAGAGCTTCTGGACGCGGCCGCGGCGGCCGCCTTCGCGCCATCCGCGGCCAAGGCGCCGGCCGATCCGCTCAAGAGCGAAGCCAACATCGCCCTCCGGGCCAGGATCAACGTGTCCTCGGTCCACAAGAAAAACAAACCCTTCACCGAATTGATCCAATACTTCGGCGAAGGCGCCGTGGATGGCATCGTCGATCTCAAAGACACGATCAGCTCCCATGCTTGGGTGAGTCTCGAGGAGCGGGAAACCGCCATGCTCCGGCTCAGCTGGGATTCCCCCCAAACCGTTCGTCGCGTCTGGCTGTTCGACCTGCCGAACCTGAAAGACCATATCACTTCGGGCGTGCTCTTGTTCAGCGACGGGAGCTCAGTCAAGGTGGGCGAGCTCCCGAACGACGCCCGATCGGCCAGGGAGGTCGCTTTCCCGGCCAAGCAGGTCTCCTGGATCGTGTTCGCGGTGGGCACGGTATCCAAGGAAACACGGAACTCCGGACTGGCCGAAATGGCCGTCTTTATCGATTAGCCGGAGAACGGGAGGACGGTTTCGGACCCTCTCGAAAAACTCCGGTGCTTTTGGCATTCTGGCATGAACAAGGAGATCATCCCATGACGAAGAAAGCGCGTTTCAGACTGAGACTGCTCGTTCCCCTCATGATGTTGGGAATGTCCCTGGCGGCGGCCGCCCAGGGCACGCCGGTCGATCCCGGCCTCCTCACCCTCGACCGGATCTTCAACTCGCGGGAATTCTCCGCCGAGCGATTCGGCCCGGCCCGCTGGATGAGGGACGGAAATTCCTATACGACCGTGGAGCCGAGCGCCGCGGCCCCGGGCGGTCGCGACCTCGTCCTTTACCGCGCCGAATCCGGCCGTCGGGAGATCCTCGTACCGGCAGCCAAGCTCGTGCCGCCCGGGGCCGCGGGGCCGATCGCCATCGAGAATTACGCCTGGTCGCCCGACGGCAAGGTCCTCATCGTGATGACCAACTCCCGGCGCGTCTGGCGGCAGAACACGCGCGGCGATTTCTGGACCTTCGATCTGGCCACGGCCAAGCTCCGCAAGCTCGGCCCCGGGTTCGAGTCGTCGACCCTGATGTTCGCCAAGCTTTCGCCCGACGGGCGCCAAGCCGCTTACGTGGTGAAGAACAACATCTACGTCGAGGACCTGGCCGGCGGGACGGTTCGCCAGCTGACGTTCGACGGCGAGGAGGACATCATCAACGGCACGTCGGACTGGGTCAACGAAGAGGAATTCGGCATCCGCGACGGATTCCGCTGGAGCCCGGACAGCCGGTCCATCGCCTTCTGGCAGTTCGACACGCACGGGGTCCCCGTGTTCACCATGATCAACAACACGGACTCGATTTATCCCAGGACCATCGCCTTCAAGCACCCCAAGGCCGGGCAGAAAAACTCGGCCGTCCGCGTCGGGGTCGTCCCGCTGGCCGGCGGGTACCCCGTTTGGATGAAGGCCCCGGGCGATCCCCGGAATTTCTATATCGCGGTGCTGGAATGGGCCGGCAATTCCAAGGAGGTCATCTTCCAGCAGCTCAACCGGCTGCAGAACACGAACAATGTCACAATCGGCGACGCCGCGACGGGCGAAGTCCGGACCGTCTTCGTCGACAAGGACGAGGCCTGGCTCGACCACATGGAGAACTTCGTTTGGTTGGAGGGGGGGAAAGGCCTGTTCTGGCTCAGCGAGCGGGACGGTTGGCGCCACGCCTACTTCGTCGCGCGGGATGGAAAAGAGGTCCGGCTCATGACGCCGGGCGAATATGACGTCATGAGCGTCGATGCCATCGACGAAAAGAACGGGCTCCTTTATGTCACGGCCTCGCCCGCGGATGCGACCAAGCGCTTCGCGTACCGCGTCCGCATGGACGGCCGGGGCAAGCCCGAGCGCGTCGGCCCGGACTTCCAGACGGGGGTCCACCGCTACGATATCTCGCCCACGGCCCGCTGGGCCTTCCACAGCTACTCGACGCTCGATACGCCGCCCGTGACCGAACTCGTCCGTTTGCCGGGCGGCGAAGTCGTTCGGCCGTTGGCGGCCAACACGGAGCTGCAGGCCAAGGTCGAAGCCCTCCGTCGAAACCGCGTGGAATACACGAAACTGGACATCGGCGACGGGGTCAAGGTCGATTCCTGGCGCATTCTCCCCCCCGGTTTCGACCCGAAGAAGAAATACCCTCTCTTCGTCTATGTGTACGGCGAGCCCGCCGGCCAGACCGTGCAGGACGTCTGGGGCGGGAGCGGCTATCTCTGGCACCTGATGCTCGCCCAGCAGGGGTATATCGTCGCCAGCTTCGACAACCGCGGCACGCCCGCGCCGCTCGGCCGGTCCTGGCGCAAGAGCGTCTACCGGCAGATCGGCATCCTGGCCTCCGCCGACCAGGCCGCGGCGGTCCGGGCAGCCATCGCCGCTTGGCCCTTCGTCGACGTTGAACGCGTCGGGAGCTGGGGCTGGAGCGGCGGCGGCCAAATGACGCTCAATGCCATGTTCCGCTATCCCGACCTCTACAAGACGGGCCTGGCCGTCGCTTTCGTCTCCGACCAGAAGCTCTATGACACGATCTACCAGGAGCGCTTCATGGGCCTGCCCAAGGACAATGAGGACGGATACAAGAACGGTTCGCCCATCACGTTTGCCAAGAATTTGAAGGGCAACCTTCTGATCGTCCACGGGACGGGCGATGACAACGTCCACTATCAGAGCTTCGAAATGCTCGTCAACGAGCTCATCGCCAACGGGAAGGCGTTCACGATGATGTCCTACCCGAACCGCACCCACGGCATCTCGGAAGGGAGGGGGACGACGATGCACCTCTATACGCTGCTGACGTCGTACCTCAACGCCCATATGCCGCCGGGGGGGCGCTGACCCAAGGGTCTCTTCGACATCACCCAAGCGGAACTTGGCCCGGGGGCGCCTGGTCCCCCGGCCTCTTCACCCGGGCCCTCGGCCCGCCTCAGCGGGCCATCCGGTAGATCCCGAAGTCCAAAAGGCGCACATCGGAGTCGCCGCGATCGACTTCGATGGCGATCAGGTTGGTACCCGGGCGCAGCAGCCGGAGGGCGTCGGGGTGCAGGTGGAAATCCGAAACACAATATTCCAGCCGCTGACCGCGTCGACGAGACAGGTGCGGTCGTACTCCATGATCCAGCGGGCGTTGCCGGCCGACCCCGGAAAGGGGGGATTCGATGCAGAAGGGCACCAGGATTTTCCCGTCGAATGCGCCGGGCCAGGCGGCCGACCCGGAGGTGACGGCGTAGTCCCAGGGCCCGTTCAAGTTTTGCCAGTCGCGGCGCACCAACTGCGGACGCGGATAGAGCGTCCAGGCGTTGTCCGGGGTCACGAGTTTGCCCCAGCGCGTCATCAGCGGTGAAGGCGCCGGCCGCCAGCCGGGATCCGCTCCCGTCGCCGCCAAGCCGGAGAGAGCGAGCCCGATGAGGACGACCGCCCCGTTCTTCAACCCATGACGCCGGATCATCCGATGATCCTTTCCATCTCCCGCCGCGAATCGGAAGACCCGAGGAGGCCTGGGCCCGGATCAGCGCATGCGGGCCTTGACGTGTTCGAGCTCTAGCCGGGCCTGGCGTATCCTGGCCTCGGATTCGCCTTTGGGATCGTCCAGGTATCGTTCGAGATAGCGCACTTCTTCGGCCAAGTCGCCCTTTTTTCCGCAGGCCAGGGCCAGGTTAAAGTATGCTTCCGGATTCGGGGCGAAGTCGATAAGCGCTTTAAAAGAGGCGATGGACCTGTCCAGGTCGCCGCTCATCCCGTAAGCGATCCCCAGAAGACGATAGGGGCCGGGGTCCCTTGGGAAATCCTGGGTCAATCGGGTGTAGATGGGAATGGCTTCCCCCAGCCGTCCGACGGAAGCCAGGTTCCCGGCCAAGCCCAGGCGGAGGAACTTGTTCTCGGGCTCGATGGCCAAGGCGCGCTCGACGAAGCCGCGGGCTTCGTCCTTCCGGTTGAGACCCTCCAGGATGATGGCGCAGGCGGTCAGGGCGTCCATCGAACGCGGATTGATCTTAAGGACGTCCTTCATCACGGCCAGGGCCGCCTCGGGTTTGTTCATGACGAGGTAGGTGAAACCCAGGCGGGTGAGCAGGGGCTCCGCGTCCGGAATCCGTTCCAGGCCTTTTTTGAGGGTGGCCACGGCCTCCTCGAATTTCATCAAGCGGGCCTGGATCAAGGCCAGGTTGATGTAACTGGAGGCGGCGTCCGGACGCAGGGCCAGCATCCGGACATGAAGTTCCTCGGCTTCGGCGAAGCGGCCCTCATATTCGAACTTTTCCGCGTCCTGGATCATCTTCAACTCGCCGATGCGGTCCTTGGGGTCGGCCGCGCCGGACCGCGCTTTCGGATGGGAATAATCGACGTAGCCCAGCGAACGAAGCCGGCTTTTTTCCTCCTCGGTCAAGGCCCGCCCGGAGGCGGCCGCTCCGACGGCGGATTTCAGGGACGCGTCCAGGCGGGTTTTGAGGTCCGCGGAGGCGCGGTTCCCCGCGGCCACATTATGGGATTCGGCCGGGTCCTCCCGTAGGTCGTACAATTCGTCGGTCGGGGCGTGAATGAATTTCCATTGCTCGGCCATCAGCCCGGTCAGGGCGGCCCAGCCGAAATTCTCGCGGGGATAGAAAGTCTCCAGGACGTTCTCCAGGTCGGCGGTCTTCTTTTTCTGGATGTACGGGACGAGGCTCCGGCCCTGGATTTTATCGGGAATGGGTGTTTCGGTGAGGTCGAGGATCGTGGGCATGATGTCGATGAGGCGGACCCGCGAGGGGATCACCTCGCCCGCGGGCAGGCGGCCCTCGGCGAAGACGATCAGGGGAACGTGGATGGCCGGCTCGTAGAGAAAGACGCCGTGGCCGAACTCGCCCTTTTCGCCGAAAGACTCGCCATGGTCGCCGGAGGCGACGACGAGCGTCGAGGAGAGCAGCTTGCGGGCCACCAGCTTGCGCATGACCAGCCCGAAGATGGCGTCCATATACGCCACTTCGCCGTCGTAGAGGCGGCCGGCGAACTGTTCGCGGAGGGGCGAGGGCGGATTGTAGGGGAGGTGCGGATCGAAGAAATGGATCCAGACGAAAAACGGCGCGTCCTCCGCGGCGTTCTTGTCGAACCAGGGCTCAAAGGCCTGGAAGACCTCCTCGGCCTTGCGCTCGGCGTTGGCCGACTTGAACGGAGAATTCGATTGGAAATTATCGTCGTAGATGTCGAAGCCGCGGTCCAGGCCGAAGCGCGAATCAAGCGAGAAAGAGGCGACGAAGGCCGCCGTCTTGTAGCCCTTGCCCTTGAAGACCCGGGCCAGCGTCGCCGTCTTGGCGCCGAGGGCGTAGGTTCCGTTGTTGTGGACGCCGTGGGCGTAGGGATACTGCCCGGTCATGATCGAGGCGTGCGAGGGCAGGGTGAGCGGGACCTGGCTGTAGGCGTTGGAGAAACGGACGCCGCCCTCGGCCAGGGCGTCCAGGTTGGGCGTCCGGCCCGCCGCATACCCGTAGCAGCCGAGCCGGTCGGCCCGGGTCGTATCGAGGGTGACCAGGACCACATTCATCCGCCCATCGCGGAGGACGGGGACGGGCTTGGGCCGGGTCGAGAAGAAGACGACGGCCGCGGCGGCGATCAACGCCGCGCCCGCCAGTGGAAGCCGGAGGCGGCGGATAAGGCTTCTCCGGGGCGCGGCGTTCCCGGCGCTCTTCGGAGAATGCTTGATCGGCGGGGCTTCGGTTTTACCCCCGGCCGCGGCCGGCTTCACCGGGCCGCTCTTTTTCGGGGCCGTTCGTTTCTTCTTGGCCATGCGGGATGCCGTTGGAAATGGTAAATCCCTCCGGTCAACGCTTAATGGCGGTGAGGATGTTCTTGGCCAGCGCGGCGCGCTCGCCTTCCGGCTCCAGGGTCAGGAATTTCTCGAACTTGGCCACGGCGTTGGCGTTGTCGGCCTTGTTCAGGTAGACGTAGCCGAGCTTGAGATACGGGTCGGGCCATTCGGGCTTGATCTGGGAGGCCAGCTCGAAGTACTTGAGGGCCTCGTCGAGTGCCTGGTTGGAGAAATAGATCTCGCCGACGTTGTAGGCCAGGATCTCGTCCTTGGGCGAGCAGGCGATAGACTGCTTGAAATAATCCTGGGCCGCTTCGAGCTTGTTCTGCTTGATCATGATGTTGCCCAGGCCGGCCAGGCCCTTGGCCGTCATCTCCTTACCCATGGCCGGGTCGGTCTTCGATCGCTCGATGATCTCGTTGTACAGGGCGGTCGCCTTCTCGAAATCGCCCTTTTCCCGATAGCAATCGGCGATATTGATGCGCACCTGGTAGGCGGCGGGATTCTTTTCGATGAACTGCTGGAACTGGCCGATGGCCTCGTCATACTTCTGCTCCCGGTAGAGCTGGTTGCCCTTTTCCAGGAAGGCAAAGGTGGATTCGTCCTGGATGAAGCCGCCGCCCGGCTTGTCGGCTTTCTTCAGTTTGATGGTGACCTTGGGATTGACGGAGAGCTGGCTGACATAAACCCCCTGGCTGACGGGATCGTACCCCGGGCCGAACGCGGTCAGGTTCCAGTTTCCGGTCCCCAGGCCGAGGAACGACCATTCGCCCTTCTTATTGGTGACCGTATCGAACTTTAGGTTTTCATTCTGAGAAAAAATAATCTGGATCTTGATGTTCTCCAAGGGATTGCCTCCCAGGTCGGTGCAAAAGCCGCCCAACCGTCCGACGCCGCGCCCGGCCTGGGCCGAAGCCAAGCCGGAGGCGATGAGGACCGCGGCCGCGAAGATAATCAAGCGATGGATCTGGGGGATTCTCATGTTTGCCTCCGCTCTATATCAATGCAAAGATCGTGCCATTGAAAGACGGCGCCGCGCATCTAATTCATTTATAATCAATCGCTTATGGATAGACCGCCGCTCGCCGGATGAAGCGCGGATGCGGCTTCGATACACCTGACCTCCGAATAAGACATTTTAACATTTTTAACCGGGAATAAAAAATCAAAGATCGAGAGGCATGCGCTTGGTCACCTTGGCCGTGTCGGAGGAGTTGGTCAGGGTCAGGACCATCCAATAATGGCCCGGGGCGAGGTCGACCGGGATCTCGATGACGTAATCGGAACCGGCGATCTTTTCCAGCTCGGTGGGGGCGAACTTCAGGGGATAGCTCTCACGGAATTCCCAAATGCTCTTCTCCGACGGGTCCTTGACGTCCAGGTGGGCGGTCAGGACCGCCGTCAGGCTGGTCCCCTCGCTCTTGAACCAGATCTCCCTGTAGGACAGCCTGATCCGGACGCGGGCCTTGCCCGGCGTCAGGACGGCCACATCCACCTTGCCGTCGAGGACGGACTTGGCCGCATCGCTCGGCAGCTGGGGCTTCCAGAACAGCTGGGTCTTCATGATTTCGGCCAGTTGGAGGGCGCTGTCCGGGTCGAGCCGGTAGCTGCCCGTCCAGCCGTCATCGATGAAGTAGATGGAGAAATATCCGTAATACCAATATTCGCAAGGCTTTCCGTAGAAAGTTTCGCCGCGCGGATAGGTCTCCCGATAGTCGGGCGGGCCGAGGAGGATATAGATCCGGCCGCGATCCTGGAGCCAGCCGGGCTCCCCGCCGCCGCCGGCCGTGAAGAAGTGATTAGCCTCCTCGATGCGCCGGAAATAGTCGTCTTTGAATTCGTTTTCCTCGGTGTCCGGGGTCGGATCGCGCTTTTTCCAGAATTCCTCGATGAAGCCCATCCGTTCCTGGGGCGGCAGGTTGAGGAACTCGCGCTTCTCCGCGGCCGTGATGAGGTAGCGGGCCTTGGACACGAATTCCCGGCTGTCGGGGTCGAGCGAACGGAGGAGCCGGGCGGTGGCGCACGAGGAGGCGGCCAGGACGATCAGGAGGAGCATGGCGGCCGCGGGGCGCCGGCCCCGCGATTCGAGGACTTTGACCGGGCTCGCGCAGGAAAGAGAGGGGCGAGGCGAACCCGGCATGGTCATTTTTTCTCCTTGAGCTTCTGGACGCGGGCCTTGAGCTCGGGCTGATTGGGATTGAGCTGGAGCGATTTCTCCCAAGCCACGAGCGCATCCACGGGGCCGCCGACATTGAGATAGCATTCACCGACGGCATTGAGAATCAGGATGTTCGCGCCGAAGTGATTGAGATAGCTTTTATAGTAATCGATGGCCGGGGCCAGCTCGCCCAGCGATTGGGCGGCCTGGCCGGCGATCTGGAGGAAATCCCACTTGCGGTCGTCGGCCAGGAAGGGGGCGATGACCGGCTTGATCCCAAGGTAGTCCTTGGAGAGAAGCAGGATCCGAGCGAAGTCGAGGGCGTACTTGGCCTGGTTGGGATCGCGCCGATAGGCGGCTTCGAGAAGGGGCCTGGCCTTTTCCGTCTCTTCGTTGTTCAGGTACTGGTTGCCCAGGATGTTGACGATCGAAGGATCGTTGGAAGGCGGCTGGGGCTTAGACAAGACGAACGGACGGGGCAGGTTGATCATGTTGGTGATGTAGAAGCGGAACTGGGACCCCAGGCGTTCGTTTTTGTCCGCGCCGCAAACGGCGATGCGAACCTGGTACTGGGCGGGAGAATAATCCGTCAGCGGGAACTCTTCATAGATATTGGAGAGATCGGCGATTTCGGAGAGGGCCCGGCTGTTCGATTTGAAAGGCTTGCCTTCCCTGAGGATGGAATAATCGATCGTCCCCGAGGCCTTAAGATCGGCCGGGACATTGCTCAGCTGAAAGAACAGGTAGATCGTCTCGCCCACCTGAAAATCGTTGCGGGGAGAGGGGACGAGCTGGATATCGTTGAGCAGAAAAGACTTGGCCGACCCTTTGAAACGGGAATTCTTATCCGATTTGTTTCCGACGATGGGCGCGCTCATGGAGAAGGCGTTCGCGGCGGGCACCAGGATATCGGCTTCGAGCGAGGAAAACTCCCGGGAGATGCGGTTCTTCCAGAGGAAATTGACCCTGTAGCGGCCGGGAATCAACGGGAAAAGATCCTGGTAGCTGAAGAGCTTTGATTTGATCCGGCTCATCTGCTCGGGGCTCACGTCGAGCGGGACGAGGCGGTCGAACTGATAGATCGTGCGGGTCGGATTGTCGGCCGAGGCGATCTTGCCGTTGATCTCCATCTCGGCGTGGAAGCCCTTCTCGCTGCTCTCGAAATTCAGTTTCTCGGGTTCGATGGCGTAGTGGACATAGAACTGGCCGTTCCTGTCGCGGACCACGGCGATCGTCGACTCGTTGCGGATGTAATTGGCCGTGTAATCCACGTCGATCATATCTTTGAAGCGAAGGAGCTTCTCGGCGTAGT
>Ga0315275_10006907_pt1 | contig 10921 bp, 8 predicted proteins | sample YL17G03_0_MG_FD_205557 | JGI IMG/M metagenome (GOLD analysis project Ga0315275, IMG submission 205557) | Sediment microbial communities from Yellowstone Lake, YNP, Wyoming, USA - YL17G03_0 | ecosystem: Environmental > Aquatic > Freshwater > Lake > Sediment | place: USA: Wyoming | collected...
GGCAACAGGTGAAGGTGAAGGAAGCCGGCATCGATTCGCTGCTCGGCGCGGTCGCGCTCGGCGGGACGCGGATGGCCGCCTACGGCGCCTTCGGGCTGTACCTCGAGTCCGATGACAACGGCCAGAACTGGACCCGCGGCCAGGTGATCGATGCCGATTTCGATCGCCACATTTCGCAGGTGTTCAAGGCCGGCGACAAATTCGTGCTGGTCGGCGAATCGGCGACGCTGGCGGCGTCCGACGACGGCAAGACGTTCAAGCGGCTGGACTCACCCTACAAGGGCTCATGGTTCGGCGGCCTGGCCACCAAGGGCGGCGCCTGGCTGATCTACGGCATGCGCGGCAACGTGTATCGCTCGGAGAATGCCGGCGCCGCCTGGACCAAGATCGACACCGGGGGCGAGCAGACGCTGGCCAGCGGACGGGTTCTCCCCGACGGTCGCATCGTGCTCGTCGGTGTCGGCGGCAAGATCGCGGTCAGCAGCGACGACGGCCGCAGCTTCGCGCCGGTGAAGGCCGGCGTGCGGCAGAGCCTGGCGCAGGTTGTGGCACTGGCCGACGGCAAGCTGCTGCTGGTGGGCGAGGGCGGCGTGGCGAAGATCGACGCGCCCGCGGCTGCGGCCAAGTGACCGTCACCGACAACGACCAGGCAACGGCGAGGCGATCAAGTGAACACTGGAACATCGGGCAAGGACGCGGACGACAAGGGCCTGCAGCGCAGCGACTTTTCCAAGGGATGGATCGGCAAGGCCTCGTACCCGATCTTTCATTACCGCAAGCCGCTGCTGTGGCTGTTCGTCGCGATCACCGTCGCGCTGGGCTGGTCGGCCACGCGGCTGCAGGTGTCGGCGGGCTTCTCCAAGATGATCCCGCTCAAGCACGAATACATGCTTACGTTCCAGGAGTACGCGGACACGTTCGGCGGCGCCAACAAGATCCTGGTCTCGCTCAAGGCGAAGAAGGGTGACATCTACACCAAGGAATTCATCGAGACGCTGCGCAAGGTCACCGAGGAAATCTTCTACATCCCGGGCGTCGAGCGCAGCTCGGTGACGTCGCTCGTCACCGCCAACGTGCGCTACACGGAAGTGGTGGAGGACGGCTTCAAGGGCGACGTCCTGGTGCCGTCCAACTTCAACGGCGCGCCCGAGCAGCTGGCGCTGGTGCGCAACAACACGGCGAAATCCGACTGGATCGGCCGCATCGTCGCCAGCGACCACACGTCGGCGATGGTGGTGGCCACGTTGCAGGAGCTGGATCCGGAGACCGGCAAGCCGCTGGACCTGCGGGCGATCGGGCACAAGCTCGAAGACATCCGTGCCAAGTACGAGACCGGCGACTACACGGTGAACATCATCGGCTTCGCCAAGTCGATCGCGGATATCGCCGACGGCGCCGCGGGCGTGCTGGTGTTCTTCGCCGTGGCGTTCGTCATCACCTGCATCCTGTTGTACTGGTACTCGGGCTCGCTGATGCTGGCGAGCTACGCCATCATCTGCGCGGTCGTGCCGGTGATCTGGCTGCTCGGCCTCTTGCCGCTGCTCGGCCTCGCGCTCGACCCGATGTCGATCCTGGTGCCGTTCCTGATCTTCTCGATCGCCGTGTCGCACGCGGTGCAGATGACCAACGGCTGGAAGCTGGAGACGCTGGCGGGCCACGACGGCGTCACGGCGTCGCGCCTGTGCTTCGAGAAACTGTTCATTCCCGGGGCCATCGCGCTGCTGGCCAATGCGCTGGGCTTCCTGGTGATCGCCTTCGTGCAGATCAAGATGGTGCAGGAGCTCACCATCACCGCCACCCTCGGCGTCACCGTGATGATCATCACCAACAAGATGCTGCTGCCGATCCTGCTGTCGTACCGCCAGTTCTCGGCCAAGGCCGCGAAAAAGCTGCACGGCCGGGAAACCATGGGACACGGGCTGTGGAAGCGTTTGGGCGCGCTGGCCGAGCGCAAGACCGCCATCTACGCCGTCACCATCGCCACGGTCGCGACGGTCGCGGGCCTGTGGATCGCCAAGGACCTGAAGGTGGGCGACCTCGGCGCCGGCGTGCCGGAACTGCGGCCCAATGCGCGCTACAACAAGGACGTCGAGGCCATCACCAAGGACTACGCCATCGGCGTCGACCTGCTGCAGGTCATCGCCGTCGGCGCCAAGGACAGCGAGGGACCGTGCGTCGAGCGGGGAGTGATGGACAAGCTCGAGGAATTCGACCTGCAGATGAAGCAGACCGAAGGCGTGGCGAGCGTGCGCAGCCTGGTCGGCTTCGTCAAGCAGGTGACGCAGAACTACGCCGAGACCTTCATCAAGTGGCGCATGCTGCCCGAGGACAAGGCGCAGATCGCGCAGGGCGTGGGTGCGGCCACCCGGCTCGGCAACGAGTTCATGAGCTCGGGCTGCAAGGCGATGGCGATCTCGATCTTCACCTCCGACCACCAGGCGACGACGATCGACAAGATCGTCGAGAAGATCAAGGAGTTCAAGGCCGCCGGCGGCGACGGCGACCGCGTGGAGTTCAAGCTGGCCAGCGGCAACGTCGGCGTGATGGCGGCGACCAACGAAGTCGTGCACGCCTCGGACAAGTGGGTGAACCTCGCGCTGTTCGCGTCGGTGTCGCTGCTGTGCCTGATCATGTTCCGCTCGTGGCGCGTCACGCTGTGCATCATCCTGCCGCTGGCGCTCGTCACGCTGCTGTGCAACGCGGTGATGGCCCTGCTGGGGATCGGCGTCAAGGTGAACACGCTGCCGGTGGTGGCGCTCGGCGTCGGGGTGGGCGTGGACTACGGCATCTACCTGTTCGAGAGCATGACCCACGCACTGAAGGAACACCCGGAAATTACGCTGCGGGAAGCCTTCGTCGACGCGCTGAAGCAGCGCGGCACGGCGTCGGTGTTCACTGCGGTGACGATGACGATCTCGGTGGCGACCTGGTCCATGTCGGCGCTGAAGTTCCAGGCCGACATGGGCATCCTGCTGGCGTTCATGTTCCTGGTGAACATGCTGGGGGCGATCCTGCTGCTGCCCGCGCTGGCGGCCTACCTGTACGCGGATCGCGACAATCGCGTCAACGCCGGCGGCGGCAAGGCGGCCAGAGCGGGCAAGGGGGTCACGGCCAAGGCCGCCAAGGCCGCCACGGCGACCGTGCTGGTCGCCATTCTGGCGGGCGCGGTGCTGCTGCCGTCCGGTGCCGAAGCGGCGTTGACCGCCGCCGAAGTCGATCGGTTGGGGAAGGACCTGACGCCGGTCGGCGCCGAACGCGGTGCCAACAAGGACGGCTCGATCCCGGAGTGGACCGGCGGGTTGACCAGCCCACCGGCGGGCTGGACGCCCGAGGGGGGCTACACCGATCCGTTTGCCGCGGACAAGCCGCTGTTCACCGTCAGCGCTGCGAACCTCGCCCAGTATCAGGACAAGTTGACGCCGGGCATGGCGGTGCTGCTGAAGGCGCATCCGAACAGCCTGCGCATGAATGTCTATCCGACGCGGCGCACGGCGGCGTATCCGAAGCAGGTGACCGACCTCGTGGCACGGTACGCGCCCACCGCCGTGCTCGACGGCGGGGCGATCAGGAACTTCGGCGACTCGTCGGTTCCGTTCCCGATCCCGAAGAACGGCGAAGAGGCGCTGTGGAATCACCTGGTTCGCTATCAGGGCGGTGCCTTCGACATACGGCTCGACCGCACGGTGGTGCTGCCCGGCGAGGAAGCATCGACGGCAAAGATCGGCGCGCGCGTGATCTGGGACACCAACCTCGAGCCGCGCCCCCGCGAGCGCGAGATCGTTGGCATCCTGCGGCTCCTCGCGCCGGCGATCTATGCCGGCACCGTGCGCGTGAATCTCGAACCCATCGGGTTCCGCCGGGCCGAGCGCGATTCCTTCATCTTCAACGTCAGCCAGAAACGCCTGCGCAGGGAGGACCACGCCGAATACGACAGCGAGGCACTCGCCGTCGGCGGACTGCGCGTCCTCGACCAGTACGACGGCTTCAACGGCACGCCGGACCGCTTCGACTGGAAGCTCCTGGGCAAGAAGGAGATCTACGTCCCCTACAACGCCTACAGGCTGGGCGACAAGTCGCTCAAGGCGTCGCAGGTGCTCGGCAAGAACTCCGTCAACCCGGATCTCGTGCGCTACGAGCTGCATCGCGTCTGGGTCGTCGAAGGCACCGTCAAGACCGGCTTCCGCCACGTCTATCCGAAGCGCACCTTCTACCTCGACGAGGATTCGTGGGCGATCCTGTACGAGGATGCCTACGATACGCGCGGCAACCTGTGGCGCGTGGCGATGCATCCGCCGATGCAGGTCTATGACGTGCCGACGCCGTTCTACCGCGCGCACGTGTATCACGACCTGACCAACGGCGGCTATCTGGTCGAGGGCCTCGACAACGAAGGCAAGACGCCGTGGCGGTTCAACTTCAAGGGCAAGCTCGCCGACTGGACGCCCGAGGCGATCATGGAGGCGGCCGGCAAGCGCTGACGTCGCGCCCGCGCGGGGCCGGCCGGCGACAGAGCGGCAACCCGGGCCGTGGCACTTGGAATCACCCATCACACCCCCAGTAATCCGGCTATGCGTCAAATCGGACGACGAAGCCCTAGCCAACCCGGCGCCAACCCCAGTGCAGATGCGCTCCGCCGGGCCGCTGTCCATCAGCGCACGGGCCAAGCGCTCGCTGCCCTGGCAACCACCGCGGTCTTGAAAGGCATCTACCGTTTCGCCACGCCCGAAGCGATGAACCGTCACGGCGACGAAGCGCTCGCGCGGGCGATTGCCGCCAATGTGCGGCAACGTGCCAGCCAAAGCGGGCGACCCTGATGGCCGACCGCGCGCAGCAGACCGCGCGGCCGGCCAGCGTCGATGACCTGAAACTGCTCTTGCGCGCTCTTGACGACTGCGGGGTCGGCCTGACAAGGTGTCCCAGGATCTGTTGCCGGAGTGGTTTGTCGAAGGCGAGACCATTCGGGTGGCCGACGCGTTTGTGGTGGACTTGATGTTCAGCGCCTGCGGCGAAACCTACGAGTCCCTCCTACCGTTCGCGGTAACGATTGATTTCGAGGGCGTTGCAGTCCACACCCTGAGTCTGGAGGGCCTGCTCAAGACCAAGCAAAGCTCGCGCGACAAGGACAGGCTCGATCGGCAGATCCTCGAACGTGCGCTCCAGGAACTGAACAAGCGCAGAAGCGGATAGGCTTTGCACGTGCCTCTGCTGTCGGTGCCGGCGTGGGGTCAATGGCTTGCTCCGTTCTCTCCGTTGTCCTATGCCGCCGACCTCATTCGGATCGGGTTCGGCGAACCCGGCTACTGGTCGCCATCGACCGATGCGCTTGCCCTGATCGCGTTTGCCGTCGTCTTCTTGACGACGGCCAGGGTGCTTCATCAACGAACACGCAACGGCGTCCTTTCTTCGTGCGCCGCGGCCGCTTCAGACAGCCCTTGGGCGCACCCCGACCACCCCATCTCCCCGGCAGACCGGTCGCGTCACCCCGTGATAACCTGACCCGGAAAGCCCTTCTGCGGCCTGGATTTCCTGTCCTTGAAACGACGGCGGCCTGGAAACCGCCGCTCCCTGGCTAAAAACGAATAACTGAATGAGCCGCTACCTCATCACCTCAGCGCTTCCGTACATCAACGGTGTAAAGCATCTCGGCAATCTCGTTGGCTCGATGCTCCCTGCCGATGCTTACGCTCGTTTCCATCGGGCCTGCGGGCACGAGGTCCTGTTCATTTGCGCGACGGATGAGCACGGCACGCCGGCCGAACTCGCTGCGCACGAGGCTGGTCTGCCGGTCGCAGAATACTGCGCGACGATGCACACCTTGCAGAAGGAGCTCGGAGAACGGTTCGGACTTTCTTTCGATTCCTTCGGCCGGTCTCACTCTCCGCAAAACCACCAGATCACCCAACACTTTTACCACCAACTTGACCGGAACGGCTTTCTCGAGGAACGAGTGACGTGCCAGGTCTTTTCCATCGACGATGGCCGCTTTCTGCCCGATCGATATGTCGTCGGCACCTGCAAGTATTGCGGCTACGAGCGAGCCCGCGGCGACCAGTGCGAGAACTGCACCCGCGTCCTGGACCCAACCGACCTGATCAATCCTCGCTCCGCCATCTCCGGCTCGACCAATATCGAGACGCGGGATTCCAGGCATCTTTTCCTCAAGCAATCGCAAATGGTTGGCCGCTTGCGCGAGTGGATCGACTCGAAAAAGAACTGGCCGCTGCTTGTGACCTCGATCGCGCGCAAGTGGCTCGACGAAGGGCTGAATGACCGCAGCATCACCCGTGATCTGAGTTGGGGGATTCCCGTGGCCTACAAGGGAGAACTGCGTCCCGGCTTTGAAGGCAAGGTCTTCTACGTCTGGTTCGATGCTCCTATCGAATATATCGGCGCGACGATCGAGTGGGCCGATGCCACCAAGAATAACTGGAAGCGTTGGTGGCTGGAGGATGAGGGCGCCGCCGATGTCCGCTACGTCCAGGTCATGGGCAAAGACAACGTCCCCTTTCACACAGTGGGTTTTCCCGTAACCCTGTTCGGATCGCAAGAGCCCTGGAAGGTAGTGGACTACATCAAGGGCCTCAACTGGATGAACTACTATGGAGGAAAGTTCTCCACCTCCGGGAACCGCGGCGTCTTCATGGACAACGCACTGGAGCTACTTCCCGCCGACTACTGGCGCTGGTACCTCCTCGCCAACGCTCCCGAGTCGGACGACTCGAATTTCACGTGGGAACACTTTCAATCCAGCGTAAACCACGACCTCGCGGACGTGCTCGGCAACTTCGTCAACCGCATCGCGAAATTCTGCACGGCACGCTTTGAAGGACGGGTTCCGGACAAGGGCGAGTACGGCGCTCTCGAGGGCGAGACGACCACTGCCCTCGAGCAAAAGCTCACGATTTTGACGCACCACATGGAAGCCCTGGAGTTTCGCAAATCCGCCATCGAACTGCGATCGATGTGGGTAGTCGGAAATGAATACCTTCAGAAGGCCGAACCCTGGATGCGAATCAAGACGGACCCTGCCTCCGCTGGAGTATCAATCCGCTACGCCCTCAATCTCGCACTTGTTTTCGCGGCACTCGCTCAGCCGTTCATTCCTGAAACAACAGCGAAAATCTCCCACGCGCTGAACAATAGCGAGACATCACTACCCTGGCCAAGGACCCTGGCGGATCAGTTATCCCAACTTGCGCCTGGAGCGTCGATCAGCGTACCTGAAGTTCTCTTCGCCAAGATCGATGATACGCAGGTAGCCGAGTGGGCCCAACGCTTCGGCGGCGCCAGCGAATAATGAGCTGAGGCCGAAACCAGCGAGTAGATAACCGACGCCGGGTATATGTTCAGCGCCAAGAGCGCGCTCTCATACCGGCCTGGGGCATCGCCCCAGGATTCTGAGCGGATGATGGACCAGCGCTGCAAGATCCTTTCAATACCAGGAGGCGGTGCTGGCCGAGTTCCGCAAGGCGCTGGCGCGCGGCCGTAGAGGTTCTGCATCGGGTCCTCCAGCCACCATGGTGCCCGATCGAAGTACTCGAGCCAAGCGCTATTTCCGCTCGAACGGATTCAGTGTCTCCACACCCAGCGTCTTGAAATCGCGCACGTTGCGCGTGACTACCACCAGGCGGTGCACCCTTGCCGTTGCCGCAAGAAAGGCATCTTCAACAAGCGTCTCCGAGCGACGGTGCATGAGCCTCGCCCATTCGCGGCAAACCGCGGCGTCCATCGCCAGCAACTGCCCGGTGACCATCGATTCTTCCAGCCACGTCTCGATCTGTCGGGCTGTTTGACTATCCTGCTCGCGGGTCATTTCGACGCCGCGCTGTATTTCGGCGATCGTCATCGCGGAGAGGTATAACGACGTCCCATCTTGCGCAGTAACCCACGCTATCACGCCGCGATGTGGCTTCGGCTTGCGCAGTTCGGAGACGATATTCGTGTCCAGCAAAAACATCAAACGCGCCGCAGCTTCAGTTTGCCTCGGGCGGGCACGACTATTTCTGTCGACGCCGTCGAATCGAGCAGGATCTGTTTCAATCCGCGCTTTCCTGCGTTTTGCATTGCAGCCCATTGGCGAATGGGCACCAGCACCGCCGCTGCCTTTCCGTGTTTGGTCACAACCTGGGGGCCCTCGGAGAGGCTGGTCTCGAGCAGTTCGCTGAATCGCGCCTTTGCGTCATGTACCGGCCAACCATGCATTTGCGCCTCACTATTTTCTAGTCAGAATGATGACTATTTTATCACAAGGCAGTGTCATCACAAGGCGGTGGCACGGTCCGTGGCTGGGCGTTTGGGCGGCGACAATCATCCTGGCAAATGCAATTGTCGCTGGACAGGCTTGCGCGTCCCGACGACGGCAAGCTTTTTTCGTTGGCGCAATTCATGCCACGGAGTACGCCAATACTCTGCTTTGAAAGCTACAGCAACAGATTGCTGCCCGCTCGGAACGCGTCCCGCGGCGGCCAGACAGGACAAAGGATCTCGACGGCAGCCATCAAATCATCGAGCGCCTGGTAGGGGTCTTCCTCCAGATGAGGCGGGGAGTCGATGCCGCCCGCTGCGGCAATTGGCGAGTCAACCGATTTCGCGGAGGAGTTCATCGAGCAGAGCGTCCCGGTCAAAGAGCCCAAAATACCTGCGCAATTCCGCCGTGTCGAGCGTCCCGCGGTTGGCGCGCAGCAGCGCGCGTATGTCCTCGAGATCCCGCGTGCGGCTTGGATCGTTGACGAGCGCCTGGAGCTTGAAGCCGATCAGCCCTTCCGCGCTGACGACGCGAAGTTCGCCAAGTGCGGTCTTGAGCTCCCGTGCAGTCGCCAGCAGGTGGCGCGCAATCGGGCGGCTCGCGTACAGGAAGTCGACGCGCTCGTCGTCTCGCCCATAGTTGGCGGCGTCCGCGCTGCGATGGAGGCAGCGATAACCCAGTTGCGTGAGCTCGGCGTCGATGTCGTCGGCCCTTTCCGCCTCCGCCAGCAGGTCGACATCCTGCGTCGCGCGGATCACTTTGTGCGATGCGAGCGCCAGACCGCCGATCAACGCGAATCCCACACCGTTCGCGTGCAGTGCCGCGGCGACTTCGGCGATTTGCTTGCCGAGGCGGGAGAGAGGCATGGATGGAACTCTACCCGAATCGCCCCGCGCTTCCCATTCCCGCGCATGTTGTGCGAAGTCCATCAGGGTGAACCTTCGAAGCGAGCGAGTATCGCGCCGGGCCCGGTCTCGGCAGCACTGGCGCGGCTCCAGAGGCACGCCCCGGGCCTGCCAACGCGAAGCCTCACGATGATCGCGGGGCTTCGCAGGATCGCCAGATCGCTGTGGCTTCATTTCGTTGCGTCACCGCAACGTATGCCGGGGATTGATCACCGGCCCAAGGATCGTACTGCAGTGAATGTCATCTATAGAGTGCCTCCCCGTCGTGATTGGCTACAACATCGGCGCTGCCTCGCGGGTGCAAGCCTGAGGGAGCATCCGGTTGCGGGGCGCTTCTCCTGCAAGGGGCGCGCGGTCTGCCCCGGCCCGCCTGCCCGCGCGCGGCCACTTCGGCGTCCGCGCCGGCCCGGAAGTGCGGCGATAAGCGTGCGGAGCAGTCCGTTGCCACCGCAAATCGACGATTGACCCGTGCCAGCGCCTCCCCACACTCAGGCGCGCGCGGTTGGATTGGCTATCCTTGCAATCGTACGCGGCGCCGGCGCTGCTCGCGATCGGCGCGCTGCTGCTGGTTGCGCGACTGTTGTCACGCGAGTCGGTGCTGGCAGGGAAGTAGCGAAGGACCCGGGGCGCCACTCTCGGCTTGCCGCGCCCCCCTCCCGTTGCCGATATTGCTCCAAGACGGACGACCGCGACAAATGCTTCGAAATCAACAGGTTCAAAATCACGCCAACTCCTCGTGCACTTGTCGTGCACTCCACGTCCGCGCAACGACTCTAGAACACCAGCGGCTGCTCGAAATCGCTGGCGCGAAAGTTTCCATGCTCCCGTATGTCGCAGTCGCGCGTAATGCGCTCTCCTTTACAGTCGTTTGCACTTCTCGAAAGCTGCCTGAAGGAGACCGTGATGCGTCCCAACTTGAACGACGTCGTAGCCGAAGCCATGAAGCTGTCGATCGAAGAACGCGCCGAATGGGCGGATCGCCTTTGGGCGAGCCTTGAACCGCAGGCGGACGTCGACATCGCACGGGCGGCGGAAATCGAACGACGCGTGCGACAACTCGAGACGGGTGAAGTCGAGACCATCCCCCACGAGACCGTCATGACTGAACTTCGCAACAAATTTGGGTGATGGAGGTTCGCCTGCATCCTGTGGCACGCCAAGAATCGGAACGCCCAGCCCCGCGCAGACGCGCAAGCTCATGCGCCGCCGGTTTCCGTTCGTGTTCGTGTATTGACTCGTCGCCGATCGCCTTCTCATCGCAGCCATCGCGCATCAACGCCGCCGGCCGGGATTTTGGAGGAATCGAGCCTGACGTTAGCCCCGCGTCACACGCGCCGAATCAGCGTGACGCCGTTGGGCAGGTCCTGTTCGTTGACTTTCACGTCGTAGTTGCATATGCGCGGGAAAATGCTCGGCCGATCGGCGTAGGGCTGCTTTGCGGCGCCTACCCCACAGGCGGCCATCGGCCAACTCCAGACGGTGGAGGTCGCCGTGGAAATTTCCCGTGAGCAGCCGCCGGCGCCCAGCGCGGTCGGTGGCCTCGATGCGCACCGCGCCGTCGACCGAAAAGCCGCCGCCATGCGCCCATTGCCCCATCGCCTGCGCGTCATCGGCTGGCAGCAGGCCGCGGCGCGCGAACACGCGCGAGCCAAGCGCCGGCGCACCTGTGCCTGCACCTGGGCGATGGCGTTGGCCTCGAGCCCGGTGGCGGCATGGAAAACGACCCCACCGGTGGGGGTGGCGTCGAACACGCCGTCGATGACGACGCGCC
>Ga0315275_10006908_pt1 | contig 10920 bp, 7 predicted proteins | sample YL17G03_0_MG_FD_205557 | JGI IMG/M metagenome (GOLD analysis project Ga0315275, IMG submission 205557) | Sediment microbial communities from Yellowstone Lake, YNP, Wyoming, USA - YL17G03_0 | ecosystem: Environmental > Aquatic > Freshwater > Lake > Sediment | place: USA: Wyoming | collected...
GTTTTCAATAGGACTGCTGTACGAGATGATCGCAGCTTTTGTGTCAGTGCCCTTCATCCTGATGTACTGGATACTGCGGGCATGAAAAAAACAGAGGAAATGAAAAATTTCTGACCCATTATAATATGTCTTTACTGCGAACTGGCAACGATTCCCGGCATCAGATGAGATCGGTATTAATCCTGAAAAATGAATACATTTCTGCATTCATGCACAATGAGCCTGCAACCGGGAAGGCCGGCAGGGATGCAAATGAAAAGATCTCTCCGGGCATGCGCCAGTATCTCTCCATTAAAGCGCGTTATCCCGATGCAATTCTTTTTTTCCGTATTGGCGATTTCTACGAGACGTTCGGTGCCGATGCCGAGCTGGTGTCAAAGGAACTGGATATCGTCCTCACATCGCGTTCCCGTGGCCCTGAAAATCGCGTGCCCCTTGCCGGTGTCCCCTACCATGCCGCCGAAGGTTACATTGCAAAACTTGTCAATAAGGGGTATAAGGTGGCGGTCTGCGACCAGCTTGAGGATGCAAAAGACGCAAAAGGTATCGTAAAAAGGGACGTCGTGCGCGTCATCACACCCGGCACGGTTATCGATCCTTCCATGATCACCTCACCGGATCCACGATACCTCATGGCGCTCTGTCCGGGTCCTGACACCGGCCAATGGGGCATTGCCTTTCTCGATATTTCGACCGGGGAGTTTTTTGTCACCTCCTGTGCTCATGATACCATTGCCCAGCAGATCAGTTCTGAGATTGCGCGGTATCGTCCGGCCGAATGCATCGTCCCGTCGAATGTCCCCTCAGATATTTCCAGTGCTCTCAAAAACCGCGGGATCATTGTGACCCTGTACCGGGACGACACGTTTGATCCGGAGCGTGCAAGACGATCTCTGTCCGATCACTTCCACGTCACATCCCTTGCGGGGTACGGGTGTGAGGATATGCCGGCAGCAGTCGGAGCTGCAGCTGCTGCACTCCAGTACGCAAAAGAGACACAGAACTCGGTGCTGTCGCACATCACCGGGCTCGCAACCCGTACAACATCACAATGCATGTTGCTGGACGCAACCACCCTGCGCAATCTCGAGATAACGGAGAGCATCCGTACCCCGTCACAGGGTGCAACACTGCTCTCCTGCCTTGATCTCACGAAAACTGCAATGGGGAGACGCCTGCTCCACCGCAGGCTTATCCGGCCGCTTATTGAAGTTGAAGAGATCAACGCCCGCCTCGATGCTGTGGAATTTTTTGTCAGCCGACCCACGGTCCGGCTTGCAATGCGTTCGCTGCTCTCCCGCACAACTGACATGGAACGAATCGCTGCGCGGATCGCGTATGGCAACGCGGGTCCCCGCGATCTCCTGTCGCTCGCCGCGTCCCTTGCCATAACCCTGCAGGTAAAAATACTTGCTGCTGAATCCGAATGCATTGGATCCCCCCGTTTCGTGACAGAAGCCGTCTCTGACCTCCATGACCTGCCGGACACTTCAGCGCTCATCAATAAAGCTATCGCCGATGACCCGCCGGTTACTGCGAGAAACGGAGGGGTGATGAAGGAAGGGTATTCTCCGGAACTTGATGAACTCAGAACGCTCCTTACTTCCGGAAAAGACTGGATTGCAGACCTGCAGCAGAAGGAGCGAGATCGCACGGGTATCAAATCGTTAAAGATCGGGTATAACAAAATTTTTGGTTATTATATTGATGTTACGCGTGCCAACCTCGCCCTTGTCCCCCCTCACTACGAACGCAGGCAGACGACAGCCGGCGGGGAACGGTATACCGTTCCTGAATTGCGGGAAAAGGAAGCCCTCATCGCGAACGCTGATGAACGTGTGCTTGCCTGTGAACAGGAGCTTTTCAGAGCCTTAATTGAGATCCTGAAGGAGAAGATCCCTGAACTGCAGGCTACTGCACGGGGCATCGCATCACTTGATGTATACTGTGCACTTGCCGAGGTGGCGCAGGTGAGCAACTATCTCAGGCCGGTGCTAAACGGAGGTGACCGGATTGTTATCCGGGACGGGAGGCACCCGGTGGTTGAACGGGGTGTGCACGGTGGTTTTGTGCCGAATGATACCGATCTTTCCGGTTCAGGCACCCAGATCATGATCATCACCGGTGCAAACATGGCAGGAAAATCCACCTATATGCGGGCAGTGGCACTCACCTGCATCATGGCACAGGCCGGATGCTTTGTTCCCGCCACCCATGCAACGATTGGGATTCTGGACCGTATCTTTACCCGGGTCGGCGCTTTTGATGACCTTGCGAGCGGGCAGAGCACATTTATGGTCGAGATGGTCGAACTGGCAAATATCCTGAACAATGTGACCGGAAAAAGCCTCGTAATCCTCGATGAGATCGGCAGGGGAACGAGCACCATCGATGGATATGCAATCGCCCAGTCAGTTCTGGAATACCTGCACGGAAGATCTGATTCAGGACCAAAGACGCTCTTTGCAACGCACTTCCATGACCTTGTCGCCATAGAGTCCCAGCTCAGGAGGGTACGGAATTTTCATTTTGCCGTCAGGGAAACAAAACATGATGTAATCTTTTTGCGAAAACTGATCCCAGGGGCAACAGACAAAAGTTATGGGATCCATGTCGCGCAGCTTGCAGGCATTCCAAAAAAAGTCACAGACCGCGCGGAAGCTGTTCTTACAAATACACTGAATCGGACGTCGGGATCTGCACAAAAAGTCCAGCGGTACACGCAGCTGCTCCTTGCTGATGACAGCATATCTGCACCGGTTCCCGTAACACATCCCGTCCTTGATGAGATCAGGGGGCTAAGTCCTGATACTATGACCCCCCTGCAGGCACTCCAGAAACTCCATGAGTTAAAGGATCGCTTAAAAGGCGGTGACAAACCTGCATGAGAGATCCTCCCGACAACCGGACGATCCGCATTCTCGATCCGATGACGGTCAACAAGATCGCCGCCGGTGAAGTTGTGGAGCGCCCCGCTTCCGTTGTCAAAGAGCTCGTCGAAAATGCGATCGATGCGGGTGCGCGGACAATTCGGGTTGAAATTTCATCTTCCGGAGGCCGGATCACAGCCATTGGCGTGACCGACAATGGGATCGGAATGTCGACTGATGATGCTGTCCTCGCATTTGCTCCCCATGCGACCAGTAAAATTTCGGGTATCTCAGACCTGGAATCCCTTACGACCCTCGGGTTCCGCGGTGAAGCGCTCGCGAGCATTGCTGCCATCTCAAAAGTCACGCTCTGTACAAAACCGCGAGGAATCAGCGCTGTTGCAGGTACACGGGTGGTCATCGAAGGGGGTATCATCAAAGAACAACGGGAAACCGGCACTCCTGAGGGCACATATATTCTTGTTGAGGATCTCTTCTTCAACACCCCGGCCCGGAAAAAGTTCCAGAAAAGTCCTGCAGCGGAAATCACTCACATTACCGGAATAATTGAGGGTCTTGCACTCGCCCATTCGGAAATCTCGGTGCACCTGATCCACAATGCAAAAGAGCTGGTGATGACAGAACAGTCCATTCGGCTCCTTGACACCATTGCACGCTTGTTTGGAAACCAGGTCTCTGCTGACCTGATACCTGTCGATCGCACCGTACCGTACGTCTCGGTAAGCGGCTATATCTCTCGTCCTTCACTTTTCAGGAAAAACCAAAGCCGCATGGTTATCTCCATCAACAGCCGCTATGTCTCGTCAGCTCCAATTACATCTGCTATCATCGAAGGATATGGCACACTCCTTTCAAAGGAGCGGTTCCCGGTTGTATTTCTGTCCCTGACCATCGATCCCACACTCATTGATGTGAATGTCCATCCTGCAAAAAAACTGGTAAAGCTGAGCCATGAACGCGAGATCTGCACTGCGGTTCGGGAGGCAGTAAAAAACGCGCTGCTGATAACAGACCTGATCCCTGCCGGAACGGTGACAGGATCCTCTGTTGTTACCGGGCTGTCACCACCTGCACCCCATCAGATCTCATACGAACATGCAAGGGTTCATTCATCTGCTGTCAGCGAACCGACCCATGCAGGCAGCAGCATAACCGATCGCCAGCTCCGCCAGACAGAACTCCCCACCGGGGTCCTGCCGGATATAAGCCTTGTCCCTGAACTGGAGGTTATCGGTCAGGTCGGCGGGATCTACATCCTTGCCAGCACTCCATCAGGTGACCTGATTCTCGTTGACCAGCACGCTGCCCATGAACGGATCATGTATGAAATGGTCAGTATGAAAAAAGAAGGCGCATGCCTGTCACAGGAGCTGATTGCCCCTGTCACGCTGCACCGTTCCGCACGGGACGCTGCCATCATGCGTGAGCTTCTGCCGGCACTGGCAGAAGAGGGGTTCCAGATCGAAGACTTCGGAAAAGACGCGTTTCTGGTTCGTGCCGTGCCGGTGGTGCTGGGAAAACTCGAGCAGGTAGATCTGGTCAACGAAATCCTTGATGACCTGAACAGGGAGGAAAAAGAACGTTCCGTGAGCAACAGCGAACGGCTCGTGCGGATCATCGCATGCCGTACTGCGATAAAAGCGGGCACGGTCTGTACACCGGAACAATGCCAGCGCATACTCCAGCAGCTCAGGAAGGTGAAAAACCCGTTCTCCTGCCCCCATGGGAGACCAACAATGGTCCGCTTTACCCGTGAGCAGCTCGATGGAATGTTCAAGCGGACATGAGTCTGCCCGGATCTAAGGATTGTAAGTAGGTTTCACCCGAATTCTTTCATCATTGTGCCCGATCTCAAGCGCCCTGTTCGCAGCCCGTTCCTTCTCCTTGATCTCAAGCATAATGTCGAAATCAAACGGTCTGCTCCGCTCAAGAAATTCCAGGAAATGGTTTGGGTCGAGCCGCGCCGCATGGTTACCCCTCCGTCCACCGGGTTCCTGCGAGCTGTAATCAACCATAGGGATACCATCATTACTCTTCCATGTCCGTTCAACAGAAGATAAAACCTCATCGATGGGATCCCCCTCACCGTTAAGCTCGTGATGAAATATATCGAAAAGTACCGGGATACCGGTCTGGTCAGAAACCGAAACGCAATCCTTCACCGTGAAATTCCGGTCATCGTTTTCGATGACAAGCCTCCTCTGCACGGGGGAAGGCAGGCTGTGATACCTTTCGATAAACCGCTCAAGACTTCCCGACCGGTTCCCGTACACACCCCCGATATGGATCTGGATCTTTGCGGAATCAGGGAGCCCCATCAGGTCAAGTACTGAAGCGTGGTACCCGAGCTCGTGTACGCTCCGCTGAACGATATTCTGGTCAAGCGCATTGATAATGACAAACTGGTCAGGGTGCATGGAGACCCTCATCTCATGCATCCGGATGAACTCGCCAATTGCCCTGAATTCAGATAAAAAGTATTCCATCCAGTCAAATACGCACACCGGGTGGGATGCAAATGGTACAAGGTCGGAGGTGATCCGGAAAAAAAGGATGCCATGCGCTGCATTATAATCAAGAATCGTGCGAAGACACGCAAGATTCCCCCCTACAGTACTGATGATATTTGCTTCAGAATAGGAGGCGAGCCTGAATGTCCTGTTTCCCCGGCAGGGGACGGAGTAATTGATGCAGGGATACCCGATCTTCACAGGCATATTTCTGTCGGATATGCAAAAAAGGTGTGCGGTGCGGCACGATTGTGAATGATCCGGGGAAAGCGAACAGGGCGCAATAACACGGACGGGGGACAGTCTGACTTCCGGTGAACAGGAAGTGGAAGTGAATTGCAGGGATCTGAATGCTTATGGCGAACTGCAGACAATCAGGAGAAAAGATATCTTCGGTCCCACCATGATGAAGACACGCAGGATCAACGTAAATTCCGACTTTTTGGATCCTGAGGAGATCAAGGTGCTGCCTGCGAACCGGAAACCGGCGCCGGACTTTTTTGTCAGGTTTAAAAAGACCATTCTTTCCTATTATCAACGCGAGGGGAGGGATCTTGCCTGGCGGCATACAACCGATCCCTATCTCATCTTTGTTTCAGAAATCATGCTCCAGCAGACGCAGGTCGGGCGTGTGACAATAAAATACCCGGAATTTATCACCACATTCCCAACGTTCGCTGCACTCGCCGACGCACCGCTTCACCAGGTGCTTGCGGTGTGGCAGGGCATGGGCTACAACCGGCGTGCAATTGCCCTTCATAAGTGTGCCAAACAGGTTATGACGACATTTGGCGGCGAGCTTCCCCACGATGTTGAACAACTGGTGACATTACCCGGCATCGGGCATGCAACTGCCTGTTCGATATCCGCATTTGCGTTCAATATGCCCGTCGCCTTTATCGAGACCAATATCCGGCGCGTCTTCATCCACTTCTTTTTTTGTGACAGGACATCTGTAGAGGATCGGGAAATCCTGCCCCTTGTAAAGCAGTCACTCGACACCACGAACCCCCGCGTATGGTACTGGGCACTCATGGATTATGGATCCGCACTGAAAAATGCGATCCCTAACCCCAACAGGAGGAGCGCCCATTACACGAAACAGTCAAAATTTGTTGGATCTGACCGTCAGATCCGGGGGATGATACTCAGGTCATTAGTCACGAACCCACAGCAGGATGAAAAAGAACTGGTCATGAGCATTTCCGTTTCGGAGGAACGTGCGCACAGGGTTATTGACCGCTTGGCAAAAGAGGGATTCATTTCCCGAAACGGAACAACCCTCACGATCGGTGATCGCTGAACAGGGATAACCATCAGCAGTTAAAACAAAAATTACAGGTGCAGCCCCATCAGCAGGGACAATAATACCAGATACATGTAGTACATTATAAGTTTACAAGAATATGACGCATTTTCCGCAATTTTTCATGAATGCCAAAAACAGGAAAACAGATTCCTTTCCATGGTTTTCACCCGTTAAACGATACAGCAGGGTTATGGGATCAGGACATGAGGCGATCGTGTCCTGATACTCACCTTGGTACGGTCCAAATTTTCCCTGGAGATATTTACCCCGCCATTGGTCTTTTCATGAAACGAACCGGAAGAGAACCCGATTTTACCAGACCTCGGGGAATGCCATGTTCGTGTAGATGTCTTCCAGCCGTGCCTTGTGGCCCCGCTCCATCGAAGCAAGGTCAGCAAAGAGTTTCTTCTGGCTTGCATCCGTGCTGGCATTTGCAAGCTGCGTGTACATCGACATCGCTTCAAGCTCTTTCTTGATGGCAATAACGAGGCCGTCAAGGGGTTTCATGTCAGGCGTAAGTGCCGGTGTTTTTAACGAGTCCCCGACCTTGAAGTCCTTTTTTGCATCCATGTGAAATTCCTTGATGTCCTTTGCGAGCAGGTTCTGCAGGAATTCGCGGTGCTTGGTCTCATCACCGGCGAGTTCCGTGAACATCTTTTTCAAGGCAGGGTCCTTGACCTTGTCAGAGACCCCCTTGTAAAAGGTAAAGGATTCGACTTCACGGTTGATCGCCATCGAAATGATCTTCTTAAACTCCTCTGCATTCATGGTTTAATCCACTCCTTATCAGAATATTTTTTCATTCACGCAGGTTATTCAAAACCTCGTACGTTTGTCTGATTGCATCTGCCGGGATTCATCTGAGTGTACATAGGGCAAAAAATTAGTTGGTATATGCGGCCTTACCCAGCTTCGGTTCAAAGGTCGCATCACCCTCAAGACGGATCGCATGAGAGAAGAGTGCGAGCGGGATATCCATCGCACAGAGTTCCTCACATTGTCCGCAGTTGATGCAGCTGTCTGATATGTGGGCAAAACGCCTCAGATGGAACATCGGATTCGGCGGGACCTCCCCCGGTTTGACCATCAGGGAGCCTTTTTTCAGCTCTTCGGCGGCAGTGAAGCACACCGGGCAGTTCTCGATGCATGAATAGCACTTGATGCACCGTGATGTCTCTTTGTTGATCGTTTCCCACATGTTTGCCCCGAGTGCCGCGAAGTCCTTCTTCCTCCACTTGTCTCCCAGCTTGAGCATCGCACCTTCGACCTTGCCGCGCATCTCGAGCCCTTTGGGGTTCGCTGCCTCAGTGGCAATCACACCCGCCTTGACCGCGCCGGCAAGGAGGTGTGCCCCTTTCTCGCTGCAGACCTCGACAAAGGTTGCTTTGCCTGCCTTTTCGCCAATAACGCCCCAGTTTCCGCAAGCAAGGTCTGCCTGCCTCGGGACCTTATATTTGCAGCGGCGGCAGTTAGAGCGGCGCCCGTAGCCGGCATCCTCGAGTTCGTCGATAGAAATGCCCTTGTGCCCGCCTTCGTACTCGATAATGAACTGGCCCTTGTCGATCTCTTCCTTGTGCACCTTGTCCGGATCGACGCCGTATTTTTCAGCGATCATCTTACGGGCGGAAACCGGGCTGACCGAACCGCCGCAATTTACGCCAATCATGAGGATATTATCAAGGTTAACCTGTTTGCGTTTCGCGAGTTCAAGAAGACCCATGACATCGCAGCCCTTGACAGTAATACCGAGTTTCTTGCCCTTTGCACCATCAAGATATTTCTTCACGATCTTGGAAAGGAGCAGCGTCCCGCAGTGGAGCGACCCGGCCGTGTTTTTCAGGTCTGCAGGGTTGGTGATGAGAACAATTTGTGCATCGTAGAGATCGATGCCCTTCTTTACGGCCAATACGGCATCGACGATCCTTGATTCGAGTGCATACTTCCAGAGCCCGGTGACCGCGCCGCCGAGTTCTGCTCTCTTCTTGATCTCCTCGTCATTGGTCCATGCGTAGAGCATATCGCCCTTTTTGACTGCAGGGGTACCCCCGAATAGTCCCATGTTACTTCACCTCCGCGATCTTCTCGATTCTTACAGCACACGCCTTGAACTCCGGAATAGCCGCAACAGGGTCGAGTGCGTTGTTGGTGAGCAGGTTTGCAGCGCACTCCTTGAAGTGGAACGGCATGAATGCGACACCTTTCTTGATGTCCCTTGTGACCCGTGCACCAATCTTGATCTCTCCTCTGCGGGTGATCGCCTTGACCATCTCCTTGTCCTTGATCCCCAGCGCCTTTGCATCCTCGGGATTGATCTCGACCCATCCGGTTGGTTCCTCACGCTCAAGGTCCGGGGAGCGGCGGGTCATCGTGCCGGTGTGCCACTGCCACAGGCAGCGTCCGGTGGTCAGGATCAGCGGGTAGTCCTTGTCAGGCACTTCTGCCGGGTACTTGAACTCGATCGGTGAGAATATGCCAAGCCCATCCGGGTGGGTAAACTTCTCCTTGTGCAGGATTGGTGTGCCCGGGTGTTCGAGTGTCGGGCAGGGCCAGTGGAGCGCTTCGGGTTTCTCCAGCCGTGCATAGGTCATACCACCGTAGGATGGTGTTACCTTTGAGATCTCAGTAAATACTTCCTCGGCGCTCTTGTACGGGAACTGTTTCTCGTATCCCATTGCTTTTGCCAGTTCACAGAAGATCTGCCAGTCCGCCTTTGCCTCGCCGGGCGGGTCCTGCGCCTTTCTCCACTTCTGGACACGGCGCTCGGTGCTCGTCTGGGTGCCGTCCTTCTCTGCAAAACAGGCAGCCGGTAATACAACGTTTGCGAGCTCGGCAGTCTCGGTCATGAAGATGTCCTGCACGACCATGAACTCGACGTTCTTTAAGCCCTTCTCCACGTGGTGGAGGTCCGGGTCGGAGATCATCGGGTTCTCGCCCATGATATAGACGCACTTGACCGTTCCGGGCTGGTCAGCAAGCGTATTGATCAGCTTGGTGACCGTCAGCCCGACTTTGCCCTCGGCGATCTCGCAGCCCCATGCATCCATCATCTTCTTGCGCATTTCGGGGACGATCACTGCCTGGTACCCGGAGTACACGTTCGCGAGCGCTCCCATGTCGCAGGCGCCCTGCACATTGTTCTGGCCGCGCAGTGCACAGACCCCGCCGCCCCGCTTGCCGAGGTGACCGGTGAGCATCTGGAGATTGGCGACCGATTTGACGTTGTCGACACCGGTCGTGTGCTGGGTGATACCCATCGAGTACAGGACGTTGCTGGACTCCGCCTTTGCGATCCACTCCGCGGTGGTCGCAAGGTCCTTTGCCGGGATGCCGCTGATCTTCGAGACGTTCTCAAGGCTGTAGGTGTCCTTCATCACGACTTCCTTGAGCTTCTCGAAGTCTTTGGTCCGCTTTGCAATGAACTCCTTGTTCTCCCAGCCGTTTTTGATGATGTGCTGCATGATGCCATTGAAGATCGCGACATCGGTTCCCGAGTAAAACGGCATGTACAGGTCAGCCTGCTTTGCCGTCGGGGTGAACCGCGGGTCGGCGACGATCAGCTTGCCGCCGCGCTTCTTGGCGAGCATGATCTGGCGCCCGATCAGCGGGTGCTGCTCGAACGTGTTGCTGCCGATCACAAAGATGCATTTGGACTCCCCGATATCAGCAATCGAATTCGTCATCGCACCCGACCCGAATGCGCCGGCAAGCCCGACGACCGTCGATGCGTGGCAGAGCCGGGCGCAGTGGTCGACATTGGGGGTCTTCATGACAGCGCGGGCGAACTTCTGCATCAGGTAGTTCTCCTCGTTTGAGACACGTGCAGATGAGAGGCACGCCATCTCGTCGCCTTTGTATGACTTGAACTTGGAGACGATCAGCTTGTATGCTTCGTCCCAGCTCGCCTCGACAAACTTGCCGTCCTTTTTAATCAGCGGCTTTGTCAGCCGGTCAGGGCTGTTGACGAACTCATGCGCATAGGTCCCCTTGGGGCAGAGCTTGCCCTCGTTGACGGGATTGCGGTGCCATGGTGCGACGCCGACAACCTTCTTGTCCTGGACAACAAGGTTGAAGCCGCATCCGGTTCCGCAGTACGGGCACGTGGTTGGTACATATTTAAGATCCATAATCATACCTCCTACATTCTGAAAATCAGAACGACCTGTTTTAAACTTTATGGTTTAAGTGTGGAAATATCCGTCTGAAAAACTGT
>Ga0315275_10006910_pt1 | contig 10920 bp, 11 predicted proteins | sample YL17G03_0_MG_FD_205557 | JGI IMG/M metagenome (GOLD analysis project Ga0315275, IMG submission 205557) | Sediment microbial communities from Yellowstone Lake, YNP, Wyoming, USA - YL17G03_0 | ecosystem: Environmental > Aquatic > Freshwater > Lake > Sediment | place: USA: Wyoming | collected...
GAATACCATTCTGAGCGTGATTTCACTCTTGCATGCCTTGGAGAAATACGGTTCAGAGACCGGCCAATGAGCGACCGGGAAAAACTCACTGTTCTTGCGATATGCAGGTGCTACGACCGTTCCAAGAGACAATTCATATTAGCAGCCTATCTGGGGTATCTCAAGTGCAAGCGAGCAGAAGAGGTCGACTTGGTTGGCATGCTGATTAATTATAGGGAAAATTCGACCAGCGTGATGGACGTGAACAAGTATGCTGTAGGTGAAATGGGAAGGTTATTGAGAAAAATAAGAAGAATAAAAAATAACGACTAGCGTTTTCTGGAGTTTTCCCATTATCCGGAGATTCGTATCTTATACTCCTGCAAACCATGGAGACGCGGACTATTTTTGTTCTACTTGCCGCGTCGGCAATAAAGGTTTTTGCTCTCAGGAACTCATTTTCTGTCTTCCTCTCCCAATGCCCCTTGACTTTCTTCCGGATGAAGTAAGTCCCATGAAAGCCTTTCTCCTTCTTTTCACAGAAGTGGTAGTGACAGTTTTCCTTGAAGGGTCTGCAAGAATGACCTCGAAATATTTATACTTGCCATCCTCCCCGACCCAGTATGAGTTGAGAACCTCCATATTCATGTACTGCCTGTTTACCCTCTTCTCAGCTATTGCCTGATGCGAAGTATCCGGCTGCACGAACCTGTAGTTGTGCCTTGGCTTTCTTCCGCCCATGGGCTTTTCCCTTTTTCGTCTTCCTTTTTCTATTCTTACCCTGACAATGGCATAGCCCTGCTTTGCCAGATATCCCAGCCTTCTTGCGCGGGGAAGGTTTGACGGCCTTTCCACCCTGGAAATCACGGGCTCGGTTCTCCATAATCTTGTCTTGCTTTTGTAAAGCCTGTCTTTGGCAGCATACTCGCGCTGCATGGTTTCCTGTATATACTTATAAGCACCCATTTGCAATCAACTCCAGTTTTCTCATTATAAGTTTTTTCGTTGTTTTCCTTCTTCAGACAAAGGGGACGCGGTCTTACATTATCCATTGCCGCGTCAGCCGTTGCAGGTCTTCCCCTGTCGGGTTACTTCTTCTGTAGAAGTCGTAAACAATGATTGGCCACAACATGTTTTTAAAGATTTCTTTTTATTATTAGGTCAGCTTGTTTCGAATTGGAGATTAGCGAATCTCCAAACAGACAAATTTTAAAAAAATTTGTCATGGTGTTTAGCATGACTGAGGCTTCAGAAAGAACAGAACGTTCAGATTTTATGAAAACAGTGGAGGACATAAAACTCGCTGAAGAGGAAGCGGACGAGATTCTCAAGTCCGCAAAGATGGATGCAGACAAAATCCTGAGAAAAGCGAAGGAAGACGTTCAGCGCCAGGCAGCGGAACACGACGAGAAGATCGTTTCCCTGAAGAACTCTTTGCTTGAGAAGGGAAGCGAAGAAATCGAGTACGACGTAAAAACGATATTGAAAGAGGCTACGACAAAGGCAGATAAAATCCGAAAAGAGAGGCTCGCCAAGAAGGACGTGGAACTTCTGGTGAAAAAATTCCTGGAAATTTCAGAGTGAAATAAATGATGCGGACAGTGGAAATGCAGAAGGTCAGAATATTTGCACTGCGCAGGGTACTCCCTACGCTAATCGCCTCCCTGCACAGAATCGGCCTCCTGGAAATAAATCGTGAGGATTTCAAGGGTTTCGAAGGCGGAAGGCCGCTTGAATTTTATAATGTAGTTTCAGAGCAGCTCGTAAGGCTGCGCGCCATCAATGCCATGCTGGAAAAGACCCCGTTGATTCGAAAGAAATACGAACCGAAAATGCTTGAAGTGAAGGAAGCCCTCCGGCTTTCAAAGGAAATCGGGATAGAGGAAAAACTGAAAGCGCTTAATTCTGAGGCAGGCGTTAAGGAAACCGAAGCCAACAGGCTGAGGAACCAACTGGCAATGATCAAGAAGCTGATTCCTTTTACTGGAATCGATTTTTCAATGCTCGAGACGAAGACAGTGTCATTCAGGATGGGCGAAATCGCTACTGAAAAGCTGCCTGTGCTTAAGGAAATATTGGACCGGGAATTACCGGTTTATAATCTTGCACAGCCTTCTGGAAGCAAAACTACCCTTATTCTATTTCAAAAAACAGAAAAGAATGTTGACCAGATGCTGTCTTCAGGTGGATTTACTGCTCTTGAGGTTCCCCCCGGCACCACCACTCCGATTCAAGCTAAAAAAATGTCCGAGTCTGCCCTCTCGGCGACGGAATCGAGGCTGAACGAAGTCAGGACAGAGCTAAACAACATTTCCAAATCCAACATCGGAATGGTTAAGGACCTTATCTATTCTCTTGAAGTCGAAGCCGACAGGGCGGAAATCGCATCCAGGTTCGGGTTCTCAAGATCAATCGCTGTTTTCGAAGGTTGGATAAAGAAAAAGGATGTTCCGGCGATATCTGAAATCGTTGCAAAATTCAGTAATGATGCAATGCTCTCTGAAATCGTTTTCGGCCATGAAGAGATGCCGCCCACAGTGCTCGGAAATCCCAAGGTGGCTTCGCCCTTTGAGTGGGTTACAAAAAATTATTCGCTTCCCAATTATTACGAGCTCGATCCTTCAATTCTCTATATGATTTTCATTCCCCTTTTGCTTGGGATGATAGTTGGAGATTTCATTTACGGAATATTTGCATTTGGCATTGCATATTGGCTTGCGAAAAAATTCCAGAAAAGCGAGACAATGGGTGCAGTAACCAAGATGTGGCTGTACACTGGTTTCACCTCCATGTTCTTTGGCATCGTGTTTGACGAATGGAGCGGTTTCCATCATGCCGAACTTTTCGAGCTTTTGCATGAATGGGGCCTGCCGCTCTTTGGACCTGAAGGAGGATTCTACCATGGCCTAAGCAGGCTTAATCAGCTTCCCCTTCTTTTAGGTATCACAATAATTGTCGGCCTTGTCCATTTGGGAATCGGATTTGTTTTGGGAGCCATAAATGAATGGGGCCACAGCAAGAAGCATGCCGCAGCGAAGATCGCCTGGATTGGCGTGGAAATCGGAGGAACTCTCGCAGTTGCTGCCATGGTCCTCAATCTGATTCCAGCAGCGTACGGTACCGTGGGACTCGTTGTTTTGGGCATTTCTGTTGTTGCTCTTTTCATTACTGAAGGAATGATCGGCGTTCTTGAAGTCCCCGGGCTCATGGGAAACGTGCTGTCCTATGCCCGTATCGCAGTAATCGGGGTGGTCGGTGTGGTTATCGCGGAAATCATCAACGAGTTTTTCGCACCCAGGCCATCTATGGGTTTTTACCTTATAATTGCAATACCACTTTTCATCCTGTTCCACCTGGTGAATACTTTCATAGCAATATTCGAAGCCCTTATCCAAGGTGGCAGGCTTAATGTGATTGAATTCAGAATGAAGTTCCTGAAAGGAGGCGGTAGGGAATTCTCTCCGTTCGCCTTACGTTCAGAAGTAAAACAATGAGGTGAAATGAAATGGCAGATGTAGCAGGTAGTTTGACGACAGGTGCTGGCGCCGCACTCGGTGCTGGCTTGGCTATGGGTTTGTCCGCTCTCGCGGCCGCTTGGTCGCAGGGAACGCTTGGATCCGCAGCCCTTGGTGTAGTTGCCGAAAGGCCGGAATTCGAAAGCAAGGTAATCATTTACCTGGTGCTTCCCGAGCTTCTCGCCCTGTTCGGATTCATCATAGCATTCATGCTACAGGGTTCGATCGGCGCTGCATGAACTGTAGATGTGTGTCGGGCCAGTGGGAAGACCACAGGACGATGAACGGAGGTTTTTTGGATGGGCATTGAAAAGCTCACAGGTTCCTTAATAGGCGAAGCCAACAGGGAAGCCAAAGAGATTGTCAAGACAGCGGAGTGGCATTTGGAGCAGATGCTTAAGGATGAGAAGTCCAAGGAGGAAGGCCTTAAGCAGCGCGCTACGCAAGAGGTCAACAGCAGGCTTGCAGAGCAGAGGAATGAGCGGCTTGCTTGGGCAAGGTTAGAGGCTAAAAGGATGATTGCGGAAGCCAGGGAAGATGCCATATCCTCCAACCTGGAGGATTTCTTTTCTGTTCTGAAGGAAGTCAGGAAATCCTCTGCGTACAAGAGTTTTCTTGAGAAATCCGTGCGCATGGCTGTAGAAGAGCTTGGGGGAAAGACAGTTGTCCGCTGCATAAAATCCGATACTCCAATTCTCGGAAAGCTGGCCAATGTGAAACTGGAAAGCGACCTTGAAGGTCTCGGCGGTGCGATTGTTGAGGTAGAGGATGGCACGGTAAGGATCGACCTGAGAATCGAGACTCTGTACGACATAAAACGCGACTCCATGAGGAAGGACGTTTACGACAAGATTTTTACAAAAGATAAGTAAAGAGGCGGATGCTTGGTGAGTATAATTGAAAGTAGGGCCCTGAAATACGGGTATCCGAATGCGCGAGCGAAAGCAATGAAAGGGCTTTTGCTCAAGCCTTCTTTCCTGGATGAGCTCATAAAGGTCTCGACAATTAACGCCATGGTGGAACTGCTCCAGCGGACTGATTATCGGGACGATCTTGTAACTCTGTCTATCGAGTATTCCGGTTCTGAGCTTGTTGAGCTTGCTGCAGGCAGGAATTTTGTCAGGATGGTCGCTAAGCTCAGGCGCTTCACGCCAAAAGAGGATGAGAACGCCGTAAAGGCACTTCTCCGCAAATGGGACCTCATGAACTTAAAAACAATAGTTAATGCACGAAGCCTTAATCGGCAGTATAATGATATCAGGCCGTTTTTGCTCCCCATAGGAGACCTTAAGGAACAGGATTTTGAAAGGATAGCCAATGCTGACAAGGACCAGATATTCAATGAGATAAAAAGAACCGCCCTGGGAATGGAAATGCTTTCTGTATCCACTGCTGCGTTTTCCAAACAGATGTGGGACGCATTCAGGAACTCCATGAAGAACCTGAACATGTTCCTCCAGCTTGAGACCATTCTTGACGCATATACATACCTGTTCATGGACAAGGCACTAAAGCAGGTGCGCGGAAAAGACGTTGATTATATCCGCACGTTGCTCAAGCGGGAGATCGACGCAAAAAACATCCTCATAATCGAGCGGCTTAAATCGCGTGAATATCCTAAAGAAAAAATAGATAACTATCTGATAAAGGGCGGCACCCTAAGCAAAGGTGCCATCCGCTCACTCATGGAAGCCAAGGACTTATCGTCAGTGGTTTCCCTTGCAAAATCAAAATTCAGGAATCTTTCCCTAAAGGAAGGTTCCCTGGGTCTTCATGATCTTGAAATCGCCCTGGAAAAGGCAATAGCGGCAGAGAAAACATCTGCCTTCTACAGGTCAATGCTTTCCATTGGCGTTGTTCTCGGAATCCTGCTGCTGAAAGAGGAGGAAGTTAATAATCTCAGAAAGATCGCAAAAGGCAAGGAGTTTGGAATACCAGAAAGAGAAGTAAAAGAGATGCTGGTAACCCTTTGACGAGATGGTGCATTCATGGTAAAGGCAAAAATGATGGTAATCGGGGACGCGTCCCTTGTAACCGGCTTCAGGCTTGCAGGCCTGGAGGATTGCGTTCAGACAACAAAGGATGATTTCCAGAAAGAGCTTGAGTCAGTCCTGGAAAGGACTGAGTACGGGATCCTCATAGTGAATGAAAGTATGTACAATTCCATTGACTGGAGGCTCAGGAAGAAGCTAGATAGCATGGCTTACCCGGTTGTAATCCCAATGCCTGGTGTTTCCGGTGAGAGCACAGAAGGGGATGAAATAAGAAGTTTGATCAAGCGCGCTCTTGGTTTTGATCTGGCTGCTAAAAAATAATGATTCTGAAGTGTGATAACATGGCAAGCAAAAAAGAAGGTTTTATCAGAAGGATATCTGGTCCGGTTGTTGAAGCTGTTGTGGAGAACGCCAGGCTTTACGACGTAGTCAAAGTGGGTAATGCAAATCTAACCGGAGAAATAATCAAGATAGTTGGGAACACATCCGTTATCCAGGTATATGAGGACACTTCAGGCCTCATACCTGGAGAGCCAGTCGTTACAACTGGTGAGCCCCTTTCGGTAGAGCTGGGTCCCGGTATTTTGAAGAGCATTTACGACGGCATCCAGCGCCCGCTTAAGAGGATTGAGGAAGAATGCAAAGGCGTTTTCATTAAAAGGGGAATTCAGGTTTTCCCGCTTGACCGCTCAACAAAATGGGAATTCAAGGCTGCTGTGAAAAAAGGCGACAAGGTAAAAGTAGGGGACATACTCGGAAGAGTGCAGGAAACCGAGCTTATCGAGCACAGGGTGCTTTCCCAATACGAAGGAAAAGTGAAATCAATATCATCTGGCACATTCCAGGTAGAAGATGAAATCGGAGAGATTGAGTTCGAGGGGAAATCAAAACCGTTCAAGATGTATCATAGGTGGTTCGTGCGAAAATCTAGGCCGGTGATTGAGAAATTCCCGCCAGTCATTCCGCTGGTTACTGGGCAACGGGTGATAGATACGTTCTTCCCAATCGCAAAAGGGGGAACTGCATGCATCCCCGGACCCTTCGGTTCAGGAAAAACAGTTACACAGCAGGCGCTGGCAAAATACTCTGACACCCAGATCGTGGTTTACATTGGATGCGGTGAGCGTGGAAACGAGATGACTGAAGTGCTCAAGGAATTCCCCCATCTAATTGACCCGAAGTCTGGAAAGCCCTTGATGGAAAGGACTGTGCTGATTGCGAACACATCAAACATGCCTGTGGCCGCTCGTGAGGCCAGCATCTATACTGGGATCACGCTTGCCGAATACTACAGGGACATGGGCTATGATGTTGCACTCATGGCTGACTCCACTTCACGATGGGCTGAGGCAATGCGTGAGATTGGTGGAAGGCTTGAAGAAATGCCTGGAGAAGAAGGTTATCCAGCCTATTTGGCAAGAAGGCTTGCTGAATTCTACGAAAGAGCCGGCCGTGTTAGATGTCTCGGCACTGATGAAAGGTACGGATCAGTTACGATCATTGGCGCGGTTTCTCCACCTGGTGGAGACATTTCCGAGCCAGTTTCACAGAACACACTGCGTGTCACCAAGGTGTTCCTTGCGCTCGATGCGCCCCTGGCATACAGGAGGCACTTCCCCGCTATCAACTGGCTGAAGAGCTACTCGCTTTACAACGAGACGCTGGAGGAATTCCTCGTGGAGCAGATATCCTCGGATTTCCCCAAGCTCATAAAAGCCGCAATGGCCCTGCTGCAAAAAGAGGCTGAGCTCCAGGAAGTTGTTCAGCTTGTAGGGCCTGATGCGCTTCCAGAAAAAGAGCAGGCGATTCTTCTCATTACCAAGATGCTCAGGGAAGACTACCTCCAGCAGAATGCATTTTCAGATGTCGACGCCAGATCAGGGCTGAAGAAGCAATACCTCATGCTTAAGTCAATAATGAAATTCCATGAGAGGACAAAGGGAGTGCTTGACCTGGGAGTTCAGCTGAAAAAGATAGCAAACCTTCCTTCCACAGTGAAAATCGGCCGCATGAAGGAAACACCAGAAACCAATATCCAGGAGTTCGACAAGTTGCACAAGGAAATTGATGATGAGTTCGAGGAACTCGTGAAAAGCAGGTGATTGGATGCTGAAAGAATACCAAACAATAAACCAGATCGCAGGGCCTCTTGTATTCGTTGAAAAGGTCGCAGGCGTGGGCTACAATGAGATTGTTGAGATCGTCCTTCCGAGCGGAGAACGGAGAAAGGGGCAGGTGCTTGATGTCAGCGAAAAGATCGCAGTTGTCCAGGTTTTCGGTCCCACTGCCGGTATCAGTACTACCCAGACCACAGTCCGCTTCCTTGGAGAAACAATGCACCTTGGCCTAAGCACAGACATGCTTGGCCGTGCATTCAATGGGATCGGTGAGCCTAGGGACAAGGGCCCGAAAATCATCCCGAAGGAAAGGGTTGACATCAACGGTCTGCCGATTAATCCGTACTCGCGTGAGACTCCAGCTGAGTTTATCCAGACGGGAATTTCAACCATTGATGGGATGAACACGCTTGTGCGAGGACAGAAACTGCCCATCTTTTCTGGTTCAGGGCTTCCGCACAACCAGCTTGCGGTCCAGATAGCCAGGCAGGCCAAGGTGAGGGGTACTGGCGAAAAGTTCGCGGTCATTTTTGCAGCCATTGGAATCACGCACGAAGAGGCTTCCTTCTTCATCAGGGATTTCGAGAAGACGGGTGCACTTGAGAACGCAGTGCTCTTCCTGAACCTGGCTGACGACCCCTCGGTCGAGAGAATCATCACCCCAAGGCTCGCACTGACTACTGCTGAGTACCTTGCGTATGAGCAGGGGATGCACGTGCTGGTGCTCCTTACGGACCTCACAAACTACTGCGAAGCGCTGCGTGAAATTTCCTCGGCAAGGCAGGAAGTGCCTGGAAGAAGAGGCTATCCTGGTTACATGTACACAGACCTTTCAACCATCTACGAAAGGGCGGGGAGGGTTAAAGGGAGCAAGGGCTCGGTGACACAGATTCCTGTGCTCACTATGCCCGGAGATGATAAGACGCACCCGATTCCTGACCTCACGGGTTACATCACTGAGGGCCAGATAATCCTTTCCAGGGACCTGCACAGGAAAAACATCTACCCGCCAGTTGACGTGCTTCCATCGCTTTCAAGGCTCATGAACCTTGGTATCGGCCCCGGGAAAACAAGGGAAGATCACAAGGGAGTTGCTGACCAGTTGTACGCCGGATATGCAGGAGGCCGTGACCTTCGTTCGCTTTCTGCAGTTGTAGGTGAAGAGGCGCTCACAGAGACGGATAGGAAATTCCTAAGGCTTGCAGATGATTTCGAGAAAAAGTTCGTGACACAGGGACCATATGAGGACCGTGACATTGAGACGACCCTGGACATTTCCTGGGACCTGCTGTCAATACTACCTGAGACTGAGCTTAAGAGGGTGAAGAAGGAGTTCATTGCAAAATACCTGAAGAAGCCCGGACAAAAAGAGGAGAAGAAATAGTGGTGCAGGACACAAGACTCATGACTCGAGACTGCATATGAGGAACTTTTATGGCTGTACTTAGCGTCAATCCGACGAGGATGGAGCTTATCAAGATCAAGGAGCGGATAGCCCTTGCTAGGAAGGGGCACAAGCTCCTGAAGCAGAAAAGGGACGCGCTCATTCTCGAATTTTTCAAGATACTTAAGAAAGCCCAGGACCTACGTGGCCAGCTTATTGCGAAAATGAAAGAAGGCTACTCCTCGGTGTTCATGGCCGGCACATACCATTCGGTTTGGCAGCTTGGGTCAGTTTCGCTTAATCTTAAGAAAGACATAGATATTGATATCGAAGTAAAGAACGTCATGGGGGTTAAGATCCCTTATCTCACAACGCATATGGATTCAAAGCACTTCATGGAGCTTCCTACTTATTCCATGGCATCTACTTCTGCAAAGATCGACCGGGCTGTTGACAGTTTCGAAGAGATACTTAAGCTAGTTATAAAGCTTGCAGAGAGCGAGACTGCGATGAAGAAACTGATCGTGGAGATCGAGAAGACCAAGAGAAGGGTTAATGCCCTTGAGTTCGTCCTTATCCCGCAGCTGGAAGAGACCCAGCACATGATTTCCTTCAGGCTTGATGAGATGGAAAGGGATTCTTTTGTTTCCCTCAAGAGCATAAAAAGAAGGCTGGAGAAAAAGGCAGAAGAAACCGAATCTTGACATTTCGGTCTCCGCCTTACCAAAAACGAAACTAATTATTACTTAACTGTTTTATCTCTCCAGGTGATTATATGGCAAAAGAAGAACAGATGATGCCAGGATACGGATGTTGCGGGCATGGAAGCCCGGGTTTCGGAATAGTAAAAACGCTTTTACTCGTAGTGCTTGTCTTGGGTGGAATGTATATCATAGTTACCAACTATGGTGCTGCCCAATCGCCTACAGTCAACGTGGATACAAAACCAAATGTCTATGTTTCAAGCACGCCGCCAGAGCATTCCATAAGCGTGTCAGCAACCTCAACTACAAAAGTCGAGCCTGACCTTCTGGTTATGCAGGTAAGCGTGAGAACAGAATCTTCTGTTGCAAAAAAGGCACAGGAGGACAATGCGGCTGTGAGCGCTGAACTTCGCTCCAATGTAAAAAATCTGGGTCTCAAAGATGAGGAAATCCAGACAAGCGGATATAACGTGGAGCCGATATATCAGAGCTTCCAGACATGTGACAAGGAAACTGGCCAGTGCCACTGGGACTCGGTTATAACCGGATACAGGGCAACACACTCATTCCAGCTTAGTGTGAAGAACCTTGATATCGGCGGCGACATAATCGATGCAGCAGGAACTGCTGGAACAAACCAGACTTTCGTTGACTACACCTCATTCACTTTGCAGGACACAACAAGGATGGCGATCGAGAAATCCTTGCTAAGAAACGCTTCAGTCGAAGCAAAGTCAAAAGCAGGTGAAATCGCAGGTGGCCTTGGTGTTTCGCTTGGCAAGGTTCTTGCAGCAAGCCAGTCCTCGTATTTCCCTGGACCCATATACTACAGGAATTCGATGGCTGAGGCAGGTGCTGCGCCTGCTCCTAAAACCGAGCTTTCGCCGGGAACCGTAGATGTCAGCGTTACTGTATCTTCAAGCTTTGAAGTGCAGTAGCTCCTTTTATTTTCTTTCTTTTATTCTTCTTTTTCATGCAGTGGAAATCCCATGCGATTATAGCGTTTGTATCAGCAACGGCAGTTTTCTATTTTCTGACTGATGTTGATCTTATCCGTCTAATCATGTTGGGAATATTTGCAGCCATGTCCGCGCTAATTCCAGATATGGATCTTCCCCAGAGCAAGGCGAGAAGCATTTCAGATATGATTGTGGTTGCGTTTGCAGTGATTTATTCATATTTGTCTTCTTGTAACTGGGGATTGTGCATTCCCGGGATAAACCAAAT
>Ga0315275_10006911_pt1 | contig 10920 bp, 9 predicted proteins | sample YL17G03_0_MG_FD_205557 | JGI IMG/M metagenome (GOLD analysis project Ga0315275, IMG submission 205557) | Sediment microbial communities from Yellowstone Lake, YNP, Wyoming, USA - YL17G03_0 | ecosystem: Environmental > Aquatic > Freshwater > Lake > Sediment | place: USA: Wyoming | collected...
AGATTTCCTTCCAGTGCAGGCGTTGGCCGTAGCGCAGCATGCCCAGGTGAAAGGCTCGCCCAGCCAGCCACACTGCGCCAATGGCAGACAGCACCAGGATGGTAACGCTGACCATCATTTGCCAGGCTGGAATGGTGGTAAAACCCATGCGTATGGCGATGGTCATTGGAGCGGTTAGCGGGAAGAAACTCATCGCGATCGCCAGGGGGCTGTTTGGGTTTTGGATGAAGACCGCAATGAAGATGTATGGCAGCCAGATGGGGATGGTAAACAGTCCCATAATTTGTTGACCTTCACTACCTTCAGACACCGTGGCACCAACCGCAGCCATCAGTCCACTGATCATGATAAAGGCCGGTACCATTACTGCGATGATGAGTCCAACCATTTCACCTGAGAACTTGAGGCCACCCAGCGAAGGAATAAAGTTTTTCCCAATGAGCAGTGCCAGGATGATGAAGATAGCCCATACCAGGAGCTGTGTGACACCAATGGCGATATCTGCGATCACCTTTCCGCTCATCAATTGCCCTGGAGAAACGGAAGTCACCATGATCTCCATGGTACGATTTTCTTTTTCCTCCACCACGGCTTGCATCAGATAGCCAGAGCTGGTGCTCATGCCAACGATGAAAAGGATTCCTGCAAGAAGTGGCAGGATGATGTTGATAATTTGGTCTTGGGAGGCTTCCCGGCTTTTATCAATGGACTGCACGATGAGCTTGTTCCCGGCAATGATCCGGTTTGCGATCTCTGCAGGTTGATTTACCAGCAGGTTGACGGTCAGGAAGGCGTCAAACTGCTGCGTCGCTATGCCGTCGGGCTCTTTGAGATAGATTTCCTGTGCCTGACCTGATTGCAGGTAGTTTTTTGGGATGACGTAGTAAGCCTGTAACTTTCCTGCTTGCAAGTCAGCCTTAACACTGGCTTCATCGGTGTACCGTCGCATTGGAACCGTCCGTTCAGGCCACTTAACTGCGGGTTGTGGGACGGGATTAGCCAACAACCCGGAATGATCGATATAGCCAATCGGCGTGGGGTTCGAGCTCGTCCTGATGATCACGATGATCATAACGACCGTGAAGACCACCAGGAGCGGCACGCTCAACAAGGCCAGCAAGAAACGCTTACGGAACACATGCCGGGAATATTCGTGAGAGGCAATTCGCCAGAATTTGCTCATCATCTCTTTCCAAGCTCCTGATCATATTTCTGGACGACGTTTATGAAGATCTCGTCCAAGGTTGGGGTTGCAACCTCAAATCGATCGACCTGTACCCCACGTTCAACCAGCATGTGCAGCACTTCCTGAGTGGTTGTAGAAGGTGCCAGGTTTAGACGGTAAGCGGAAGAGTTATGTCTCTCAATGTGCTCCACGCCAGGTAGGGCTGGTAGATCATTTGGGGAACCGACGATGACCGCATGACCTGAAAATTGGCCGCGAATCTCATCCAGACGTCCATACAAGAGGGTACGCCCATGGTCGATCAGTACAATCCGGTCACACAGTTCCTCCACCTGATGCATTTGGTGGGTGGACATAAGGATGGTCACACCCTTGTCACGCTGCTCGCGCAATAAATCCTTGACCATCTGGGTGTTGATCGGGTCCAAACCGCTGAACGGTTCGTCGATAATGACCAGTTCTGGCTCATGGATCAACGTCGTGATAAGTTGGGCTTTTTGCTGCATACCTTTGCTAAGCTCTTTGACCTTCTTATGTTGCGACGATACCAGGTCAAATCGCTCAAGGTAACCTGTGATCCTGCGGTTGACTTCAGCTTGGGAGAGTCCCTTTAGCGTACCTAAATAGGTCAGGCAGCGGTCGAGCGGGATATCCTGGTACATACCGCGTTCCTCGGGCATATAGCCGATGTGATCCTTCTTGGCTTCCGTCATTGGACCACCCAGGATACTTACACTGCCCAGATCAGGTTTGAAGATATCCAGTAATATCCGGATAGCGGTGGTCTTTCCGGCACCATTTGGTCCAAGCAGACCGAAGATTTCACCTTTTTCGACCTCAAAGGAGACGTCATCAACCGCTTTCAACGTACCAAAAGACTTGCTGATGTGTGATATTTCAACAGTTGGCATAGGGTCAAACATCCTTCCTGTGATGACTAACAAAAACTATTCATCCTAATTGTAAGGCCTATGGATTAAAGGAAACATATATTTCCTAAGGTTTTTTGGTTATGTGATGCCACTCGCGGAAAATTATCACTTGCATGACGCACATGGTGATTCGCACTAATGCTATAATTGCCCAATTCGATCTAGACCATGAATGGGAATGGTATCATGAAAACAGTTTGTGTTTACTGCGGCTCTTCGGACAAGATGAGTGATGAATACCTGCAAGCAGCCTATCAGATGGGGGCCGCTGTTGCCAGGCGCGGAATAACACTTACCTACGGAGCGGGGTGTACTGGAATGATGGGTGCAGTGGCAGACGGTGCCTTGGAGGCTGGTGGTGAAGTGATCGGAGTAATCCCAAGAATGTTCGCCACACCAACCTTGATGCACGCCGGGCTTTCACGTCTTGAAATTGTGGACAGCATGCACGCCCGTAAACAGCGTTTGGTGGATATCTCCGATGCATTCATCGCTTTACCTGGTGGTTATGGGACCTTCGAAGAGCTGTTTGAAAACCTCACCTGGGCTCAAATTGGCCTGCATAATAAGCCTGTAGGGATATTAAATTCCCAACGTTATTTTGATCCATTGTTATCAGCTATTGAACATGCTCGCACGGAAGGCTTTATTTATGCCGAGCACTCTTCCTTGTACGTTTGTGCCGACCAACCAGATAGTCTGCTCGATAAGCTGGCGAATTACCAATATCCACAGGGGATGGAAAAGTGGCTGACGCGTGAGGAATGAATTAATTCTCTTGTAAATCCTTCGCTTTAATAAATAACAAAAATGTGACCAAAATATATATACTATAACCCATCACTTCGGTCAGTGAGGGGCTGCCATGGTAACCGAACAGGGTGCTGAAGATCATTCCTACAATGGAATGGTCATCCAGCAGCGGGTTCAAATTCCAGATTGGGCTGATTATGACCGGGATGATACCTGCCTCATTAAACTCAGCGACACTTTGGGCAATCAGGCCGGCAGCAAACAGGATGAGGATAACAGAGGTCACCTGAAAGAAGCGTTGCATGTTTAGGCGAAGGGTTGCAGTATAGATCAGATATCCCAATAAGCAAGCAACAACCAAGCCGATGGAGGTTCCCAACAGAGTCTGGATGCCGCTGGATGTCAGTGATGAAGCAGTCAGGTAGAGAGCAAGCTCGATGCCCTCCCTCAGCACAGCGAAAAATGCTAGGAAGAACAAAGCTCCACCACCCCCCAGATTGGCAGCTCGATTTACTCTATTTTCCAGCTGTGATTTCATGCTTCCAGATTCTCGGTGCATCCAGAAAATCATCCACGTCAACACACCTGCAGCCAGGAGCAGTGTTATACCCTCGAAAATATACTCTGCCCTGCCTTCCAACTCCTTGTCAACTGCACGTAATAGCAAGGCAGAAAACAAACTGAGAATGAACGCACTGATTACACCCGCCCATAATAGTCTGTTGAGATCTGTTCGACCTGTTCTTCGTAATGACCCAAAGACTATTCCGATAATTAATGCAGCTTCTATCCCTTCACGCAGAGAAAGCACAAAACTTGTGATCATGCGTAACCCTCGGAAGGTCTGGGAAGCTCGAGACCCGGAAGCTGGTCTGCCAGTTGAACGGGTTTATGGATCAGGGCGGGCAAACACCGCGAACAAGCCCAATAGTGTCTGCCTTGAAACTGAAAAAGTAATCGCGGTACGTTTTGATTACTTTGATCACAAAAGCTATAAATGGAGGAGTGGTTCAACATCAAAATTCCTTTCAAGCGAGATAAAACACGACAATTTAGATATATTAACGCATGTTATATTGGATGTCAATGAGGATATTCTGATGGAATCAAAACGGCGGATGTTCACCACCCGCCGTATTTTTTATCTTTGAGGTTATTTAGAGCGCCTGCGATGGCTAGCTGGCTTCATGGATGTGCCGCGATATCCTGGAGAAGTGATGGCGCAAATGGTACACAGTCGGGCATCCATGATGCGGCTATTTACTCGTTCATCCACTTCTTTCAGGTATTTGGCAGTGGTGATTACGGTGGGTAATTTATTGATATGCCGATAATCGATCAATTGAAACAGTTTTTCATTTGCCCATGGGGTTGGGGATTGCTCCCCCAACGCATCCAGGATGAGCAGAGGAGCGCTGCGTATCTCTTCAAAACGGCGATCAAGGCTAACCGGGCTGTTGGTGCTGAAAGTTGCGCGTAAATGATCAAGCAAGTCAGAGACGCTAATGAATAAAGGTGGCTGTCCGAGATCAGCCCGCGAGTTTGCGATTGCGGACACCAGATGGGTCTTCCCGCATGCGAATGGACCGGTAAACACCAACCATCCCTGTGGTGAACGAGCGTAGTCAGTTGCGGTTTTTAATGCTTTCTCTAAGCTACGGCGGTCTTCTGCAGTAAGGCTTTCAGATTGCCGGTCATCCCAGGTGCTGAAGGTCTGCTCGTGATGCATTGCCAGGGAGGACAGGTCTGAATGCGTGGTGTCGTCTGTGGGTCGACGATAATCGGGAGATTGAATGAATACACGCGTGACAAGTTCCGGATCTTCAAGACGGGAGCGGATTCGCCCTTCGATTTGTTCAAGCAGCAGGTTGGTTGTCACCACAAGTGGCAATTGGTTGATGTAACGGTAATTTAGGATCTGGAAGAGCTTTTCTTGCGCCCAAGCGGTGGCATTCTGAGTGCCAAAATCATCCATGAGAAGCAAGGGTGCAGACCGAATTTCTTCAAAGCGCTGTTCGAAAGTGCTTTCCGGGTTATCATAGGTAAAGCGAAGCGCATCCAATAGATCTGGGACGGTGATGAAAAGAGTGGGCACTCCGAGCCCGACTGTGAAATTTGCAATGGCAGCTGCCAGATGCGTCTTACCACAACCAAAACCACCCTGAAGGAGCAACCACCCATCTACTTTTTGGGCAAATTGCTGCGCCTGGTTATATGCCCGTTCGAGTGAATCTGCCTGCCACGGACCCAACCCCACCCGTCCCCGCGACTGAAAATTCTCGAAGGTAAGGTGGTGGAGATTATCAAGGTTGCTGATGGAAAACAAGCGTTGATGGATTTGTTGGGAAACCTGTCCCTGGCGGCATGAACAAATTTGCAGCTTGCCAAAATCCGGATGGCCTATGGGCAGGTCACGACGCAGATAACCCAGCCCGCGGCAATAGGGGCAATTAATATCACCTGCCAGGTCGGTTGAAGGGAGGGTCTCCACCTCACTTATCTCGTTGGATGGCTCACTTTTCCCACTCACCGTATTTTCTGCGAGCTTCTTCAGAGTCGCGTCGATCCTGCTGATCTTTTCGGTCATCACGTCCTCCTTCCTGCCAGCGATGTAGGATTGCTTCAATATAACGCCAGTTACGCTTGTTACGTTCAACCGCAATACGGAAGGCATCCTCAATCCAATTGGCCTGATAGGTCTTTTCTGCATCACGCAAAGCATCGGCAATCATTGGGGTGAGAAGCCCAATATTGGCTTCATATAGCTGAAAAATATTGGGCTGCTCCGAATAGATTACAATGTGCTGATCCAAGCTATCTGTCGCCCGCCACTCACCTCGCTGGATGGAGGCCGTAACTGCACGACCTTTGGGTGAATTTAGACAGATAATCTTTTCCTGTCCTTTATCATTTGAAATATCAGCCTGGAGTAGGGTACCATGCTTAACCGCGCGTTTCAGCGCAGCCTGCAGTGCAGTGTGTGCTTTGTCAGAGTCCTTTTCCATGGATTGGACCAATTGAAGGTCCTTGGTTAAGTCTGAGAAGCGCAAGTAGTGAAAAGAACCTTCCATGTGTTCGAGGCGCCAGAAGATATATAGGGTCAGCTTTAGCTCATCCAAGTTATCAATATTAAGCAAAACATGGCGAAAGAATTGCTCTGGAATGCGGATTTGAGTTGTGATTTCTTCAGAAAAACCAGGAAAGGTCATGGTTAGATCTTCCGCAGGTCAATAATTTGGGTGGCAGCATTTTCGAACTTCGTCAGGTTTTCACGGAAAACCAGCTCAATATTCCCGGTCGGACCGTTACGGTGTTTGGCAATCTTTATTTGCACAAGATGTCGCTTGAGAGTGTCTTTTTCATATAATTCAGGCCGGTGGATGAACATGACTACATCCGCATCCTGCTCAAGGCTCCCCGATTCACGCAAGTCCGAAAGCTGTGCCTCCTTATCCGCACGCTGCTCGATGGCACGCGAAAGCTGAGCCGCTGCCAGGACAGGTACATTCAGCTCACGCGCCAGGATCTTCATATTGCGTGAGATAAACGATACTTCTTGAACCCGGTTTTCAGAGCGCACACCACCGCTCATTAATTGCAGGTAATCGACCAGAATCAGGTCAAGGTTATATTCCATGTGCAAGCGGCGGCACTTGGTGCGTAACTGAATCGGGGTCAATCCTGGTGTGTCATCCAAGAAAATAAGCGTGTCGTTAAGCACTTCTATTGCCTGAGCAAAAAGCGCCCATTCATCATCCGACAGTTTGCCGGTGCGTAGGTGGTGGGCATCGATGCCAGTTTCCTGTGCAATCAAACGTTGCGCCAGCTGATCATTGGACATTTCCATCGAGAAAATTGCGATATGTTTCTTATGGATCAGAGCAGCGTTCTTGGCAACAGAAAGCATAAAAGAAGTTTTGCCGGTGCCGGGTCTCCCAGCAATAATCAAGAAATCGGATGGCTGCAATCCTCCCAGCAAACGGTCTAAATCTATGAAACCGGTGGGAACACCAAAAGTATCTTCTGCCTGCTTTGAGAGCTGGTCGATCCGGCTATAGTAATCACTTAGGACTGTTTTTATGGATTGGAGGTCACGCGTCATCCGTCGTTCGCTGACGCCAAAAATCGCTTTTTCCGCCTCATCCATGACGACTTCCAAACGATTTTCCTCCTGGTACGCCAATTTGGCGATCTGATTGGCAGCTTCTAACATTCGACGTCGAATAGCCGTTTGTTCAACAATCCGCCCATATGCTTCGGCATGAAGTGACGAAGGAACATTATTGATTAATGTTGTTATATAGGCAGGTCCACCAACCTCATTCAATTGTCCGACCTGATCCAATTCTTCAACCACAGTAAGAAAATCGATCGGAGCACGGCGTTCCTGCAAGCGAATGAACGATTCCCAAAGCCAGCGATGGCGTTGAATGTAGAAATCATCCGATCGTAGAAATTGGGAGACTTCATAATACGTCTCAGGATTTATTAAAACAGCACCTAAGACTGCCTCTTCGGCTTCACGGCTATGAGGCACTTGCTGTGGAGCTGGTGCAGGAGCTTCTTCAAAGGATTGGAAATTGCTCATGATCTGTTTTCACTGATTAGAATGAATGGATTTAAAACATAGAATATCACGTTTTTATGCTCTTGCACTATGATGATAATTTACCCTTTAGGAGGATTCTTATTCTCTTCGCTATCTTCCTGGTCGCCCTTATCTTCATCATCGATATCAAGGTTTTCCAGGAAGTCTTTGAATACCGACAAATTTTCCTCGTTGATTTCTGAAGCAGTAGATTCAGTCTTTTGGCCCGTATTCTGAGCTGTTTCTTGCATATCTTCTTCTGGGATTACCCCGACCGAATCCAGGATTGGACGAGAGACTAAAATAGGTACATGGGCTCGCACCGCTAAAGCGATGGCATCTGATGGACGGGAATCAATATCAAATTTTCGTCCATCGACTTCTGCAACAATATTGCCATAATAGGTATCATCATGCAAGGAAGTAACTTCCACACGAATGATGCGGGCATCCAATATGGTGAATATGTTTTTTAACAAATCCCAGGTCAATGGGCGTGCTACTTCTACATCTTGAAGTGCCAAGGCAATGGCTTCAGCTTCGTAGATGCCAATCCAGATCGGTAAAAAGCGATCTGCATCCACCTCGCGCAAGATGACGATCCGCTGCTGCGATATCAGGCTGACACGGATACTGTCGATAACGACTTCAACCATATCTGACATAAGAGGCCTCCGGCACCATTCATCCTCAGTGGGGTGATTCTAACATGGAATAAGTGAGTTGAAACACGCATAAAGAATCGTTCTGACCATTGAAGGATATTATCAGATATGTTTTGTTAAAGGAATTCTTTAACATCTTGCCTGTTTTTAAGATTACGGTATAATACACGCACTCCTTTTAAGGGCGGAAAATATATATGTTGGTCAAATTTGTATATTGGAATATTGGTTAATGAAAGCAAGAATATTGTGGGTGGAGGGAAAGCGGTCGGACAGCACGTCCTTCGTGCCTTCCTTGAGGAAAAAAGAATACTTGGTGGAAATTGTGCCAACGGGTAACGAAGCTGTGTCGCGCCTGGTGGAGGTTGACCCAGATTTGGTTGTAGTTAACGCGGCTTCCTTTCGTAGCAGTGGCAAGAGAATATGCAATGAGATCCGAGAAAAATCTATCGATCTTCCGATCGTTCTCATCGTATCACCCGAGCATGCGACCTCCGGTGTAACTACAGCAAATGTCATTCTTGAGCTTCCTTTCACTTCCCGCAAGCTACTTAATCGAATTGCACCCTTGTTACCTGGGGATGGTAAGAGCATTTTGCACGTCGGGCTGATCCGATTGGATTTGGAGTTGAAGCGAGTCCGTTGCCTGGGGCGTGAGGCACGTTTAACCCCCAGGATGACTCATCTATTACAGGTGTTGTTACTTCACGCTGGTGAGGCTGTTGAACGGCAAAGGTTATTCTCTGAAGTATGGGAAACCCAATATACCGGTGACACGCGCACGCTGGACGTGCATATCAGCTGGTTGCGAGAGGCTCTCGAAGAAAACCCACGTCAACCACAATTCCTGAAAACCATTCGAGGAGTGGGTTACCGGCTGGATACGTAAAGCTCATTCTATGGATCACAGGCGAACCCGTTTTTTACCAAAGACGGGTTTTTTAATTAATTATATTGATGTAACCAAATCGGATGAAGTTAATACTTAACACCGCAGGTATTTCCATGGATATCTACGACGCGGGCATATACAGGTAGATTGCGGTCAGGGTGTGGTAGATCAAGGCGATCTGTGATCGTCCCTTTTCTACGTGGTCTGATCGCCTGGGAAGCACTTCGGAATAACTTTCCATCCCAGGCGGGGTCGACTTCCCAGAAGTCTATCTCATCAGCTTGCTTTGCCTCCAGTTTAACAGACCGATCCTCCAACCTCAGGGTAAGAGAACCCATTAAATCCGGATCATCTGCTGCGGGTTCGCTTCCCTCTAACTTGTTTATCGCAAAAACTGGGGAACCTGACTTGATCAGCCTGGTGCGGGTGGTGTGAACCGCCCGAAAGCTCAAATCACTGGCAACGAACTGCCGTCCGAGTTTGGCAGCTACAACAGTTGTTGTTCCAGAACCACAGAAAAAATCAGCTACCCAATCACCGGGATTGGAAGATGCCAGAATGATCCGTTTCAACAACGCTTCAGGCTTTTGGGTGGGATATCCACTACGCTCCAGGTGCAAGCGGGCAACCACTGGGAAATACCACCAATCTTCAGGGACTTTTCCACGCTCGAGATTGGGGATTTTACCGAACCCAGCTTTGCGTGAGGAGGCAAAGGTTTTCACCGTCATAGGATTATACGGTTGGCGCACGTCATCGACATTAAAAGTGTACTTCTCGCTCTTGGTATATGCCAGGATGGTATCGTGCTTGCGGTTGAAAGCCGAACGGATGGGTGAGGGACCATGGTAAACCCACACAATCTCATTCAACAGTCGATCTGAGCCAAATATCTCATCCAGCAGCAGGCGTGCGTAGGCGCTGGCATGCCAATCCAGGTGTAAGTAAAGCGTTCCCGTAGCGTTGAGTAATTCATGCATCAGCTTCAGGCGCGGATAGAGCATATCAAGATAGGTATCAATATTCGGCCAATGATCCGGGTAACCTTCAGCCAGCTGCCACTCCTGCGGGTGGCGTGAATCTTCTCCCCTCCCAATCCGCATGGGATAATGCCGGTTGGTAAAGAACGGCGGGTCAGCGTAGATCAGATTGAGCTTGCCTCGGAACTCAGGCAGCAGGGCTGACATCACCTTTAAATTGTCCCCCAGGATCAACTGATTTGCAGGTGTTGCATCTGGATACCCAACGCCCTGGGGATAGACGATCGAATCCATCTCCAGGGCGGCTGGTGAAGGTAAGGATAGAGATTTTGTATCCCAAGTAAGGGAGGGCATCAGGTTTATATCAAAGCAAACCTAAAGGTTCACTACTTGCTGAATTTAGCTTTTAGGATATCTTCCAGGGTCGGCTGACCGATTTCCTGAAGCTCGTATCGCACACGTTGGGCAGGTTTATTGATCTTGATGACGCGATTAAGGTCGATCGGTGTACCGATGATGACCAGATCCACATCAGATTTGTTGATCGTAGCTTCCAGGTCCCTCGTCTGAGCCTCACCGTAGCCCATGGCGGGCAGGATCGGTCCGGTTTTGGGATATTTTTCGTAGGTGGCTTTGATGGACTTGACCGCAAAGGGGCGCGGGTCAACGATCTCCGCTGCTCCAAAACGGCGGGCTGCCACATAACCAGCCCCATAAGCCATCTCCCCATGTGTTAGGGTCGGACCGTCTTCGATGACCAGCACGCGCTTGCCACGGATCGCAGCTGGATCATCCACAAAGAGCGGTGAAGCAGCTTCAATGACAATCGCATTGGGATTGAGCATACGCAGGTTTTGGCGGACCTTGATCACATTCTCTGCATCTGCGGTATCCACTTTATTGATCACGAAGACATCGGCTGAA
>Ga0315275_10006912_pt1 | contig 10919 bp, 9 predicted proteins | sample YL17G03_0_MG_FD_205557 | JGI IMG/M metagenome (GOLD analysis project Ga0315275, IMG submission 205557) | Sediment microbial communities from Yellowstone Lake, YNP, Wyoming, USA - YL17G03_0 | ecosystem: Environmental > Aquatic > Freshwater > Lake > Sediment | place: USA: Wyoming | collected...
TAAGGCAAGAACAGTAGCTGCTATTATTCCCGGAAATGATTTCCTGAGTATGACTTTTTTTACTGTCTGCCATTTTGTTGCCCCCATACTTAACGAAGCATCGGTCATTTCACGGGGAATAGAGCGGAAGACTTCCAGCATGATACTGATTAACAGTGGAATTATCATAATGGCAAGAACTATTCCTCCGGCAAGAACTGTATAACCGGTGGAAAAATCAACAAATTTTGGAGCAATCTTATTTGAAATAAGCGGCACAATTGTTAATGTGCCCCATAAACCATATATTACAGGTGGTATGCCCGAAAGAAGATCAACAACCGGCTCAAAGAAACGGCAGATACTCTTTGATGCGTAGGAATTCAGAAAAACACTTGTAAGAATTGAAAACGGCAGGGCAACAAGGATAGCGATAAGCGAAACATAAAGTGTGCTTATAATGTAGGGAAGAAAACCGAAATCTCCTTTGAAAGGTTTCCAGTTAGCGGAAGTTAATAATACCCACAGACCTTTCTCTTTCATTATTGGCAAAGCCTTGAAGAAAAGACTAAACCCGATTAAAAGAAGAAAAAGGATAGTAAAAACAGCAATGCCCAGCATAAAATGGCGGGCAGTCCTGTCTTTAATCGCTCTAATACGTCGCATTACTTTTATTGTAGTTTCGTTTTCTCAGATTTAATTCTTTCCTCAGGGAGAATTATGTAGCCTGCTTCATTAACGAATTTTTGTCCGTCTGATAAAACCCATCTTATAAATTCGGTCAATACCTTATTGTTTTTCGGATTGCCTTTCATTACAAAATAGAGTTCCCTGGCTGGCGGCGATGGATATTTCCCGGATGCAATGGCTCCAATAATATCATTCATCGAGTCATAGAAATTTTCATCACTATCAATCTTCCCGTTGTTATTCAGATCAACCGGAACAACTTTCAGACCCTTTATCAGTTTCTTTGTTGTTGCATCATATGCATATCCAATATTATTATACCCTATCCCAAGAGGATCCCTCTTGACAGCCTGAGCTAAACCCGGGTCTCCAAATACACCAACCCCCAATAAATCTTCCTGCTTTTTACCAAAGAATTTTGCCCACATTTCAGCAGCACCACAGGCATCTGACCGGGTATAAATATGAAGAGGTGACGCTGATTTTACTCCGAATGCCTGTGCCCAGGTAGTGTACTTTCCAGTTATCCAGATATTATTACCAGCATCTTTCTTTAATCCTTTGGTCATTATTTCGTTAATTGAAGGATTAAGCTCATTTACAACGGCCACGACAGCATCTTTTGTCACAGCTATCGGGAAAGCTCCTTTTTTCATCTCTTCGGGGTATATCTCTCGTGATACCATCCCTATTTCAACCATTCCATTGAGGGCATCTGATATTCCTTTCCCGGCACCGCCTGCTGATATATCAAAACGCACCCTGGGATTTATCTTTTTATATTCATCAGCCCACTTAACTACCATTGGGTAGAGAGCAAAAGCGCCAGAGATACTAATCTGACCTGATTGTTTTTCCTGACCAAATGATCTTGGTACTGAAACAGGAGAAAAGATCACCGTCAGGGAAAGAAGTATTTTAATAAATCGTCTCATTCTGGTATAATAAATTATTAGAATGCAATCTGGCCCGGCGTATATCGAATCCGTCTTTTTTAGTTTTATCATCAAAAATCTGAAACCTTAACTGAGAGTATCCAGAAAGTTGCATCTGTCTGGCAGCCGAAACAAAAAATGATTTACGGGCAGCATCTGATTGCTGTTGTAGTAAAGCTGCTTCCGCTCTCACTGAATCTGCTTGCACCTGACTGATCACCTTATTCGATATTAAAAGATTAAGGATATCGTTTGATGATTGTGAAAATGATTCTGATATAAATACAAAAAAGAAAAGCAGTGAAAATTTATATCCCATAATGTCTACCGATTTTGTGAACAAATGTATACTCTTATTTGTTACCTTTGATTGGCATAAAAACCACAAAGGATTAGGTATAAATACTTAACTTTAAGCTTAAGATAAATCGCTCAGGATGATTCTTTCAAAAAAAACCAGGTATGCTATGGTTGCACTTGCCAGCCTGGCAAGAGACTATGGGAAGGGACCTGTACAAATAAGGGAAATATCGGAAAAAGAGAATATTCCCCGGAGCTTTCTTGAGAACATTCTTCTCGAATTGCGAAAAATGGGTGTCCTTGGCAGTCAGCTTGGAAAATCAGGCGGATATTATTTATTAAAAAGCCCGGGGGAAGTCAATCTGGCAGAAATAATCGATCATTTTGAGGGCACTTTGTCACTCTTATATTGTGTCTCTGAAAAGGCTTATCGTCCCTGTGAGTTTTGCAAGGATGAGTCCACATGTCTGATCAGAAGAGTATTTAAAGAGATACTCGATAATACTAACAGTATTCTTCAGAGAGCTACACTGGAAACGCTTATTCAGCGTTAGTCCCAGACATATCGCCAGTCATTGTTCTGTTTTTTCCAGACGGTATGGAATATACCTTTCCGTTCAATGTTTTTCCCGGTGCTATCACGGATTATATATAAATATTTGCCATAGGTATAGCCCAGTGTACCACAATCTGAAACACCAATAAAGTCCGGGGTCCAGCTTAACTTAACATTGGGATTGGCGTTTTTGACATAATAGTGCTTGATGTTTTCTTTACCTGTAATAAGTGAGTCATTACCTCTTCTTATTACAGCGTTCTGATCGGCGAAATAGGAAAAGGCTTCAGCCAGACCTTTTTCAGATGCCATTTTTTCAAATGCCTTTTCAGTTTGAAGGATTTCATTTTTGACCGCATCAATGTTGACGGCGTGTTTGCACGAAACAGGCAGCAGAATGCAAATCAGAAAAAAAGAAGACTTTTTCATATTTTAAAATATTTCATATCCACACGCTTTAATTCAATATTGACCGATGATGAATCCCCATTACGGATGAAAAGAAGCCGGTCGGAACCTGTCGAAAGTTCTGACCGGTCGGGAAGAATTGATTCGGGACCAGGGAAAACTCCTTTTAATAAAACTGAGTTTTCGCTTATAATTGTAGCAAGTGGGATTTTTATATTTCTGAAGATTATCGCTTCAAACTCTATTGCACCGTTAATTTTTGTCAATGTAAGCTCCACATTGGTACCCCTTTCATTTTCATTTACAAACCATGAATAATAAATAGCATCTTTTACCTTAAAAGGTGCCGGATTATTGTGCCTGAGAGCCTGACATGAAAACAATACTAATGCCAATCCTGCAATGGCTGTTGTGTTTACATGGGATTTATTCATACGGATAACAATTAATTAAAAAGTTACCTCTAAGAACCCAGCCATTAAAGTTAAGAAATTTTGTCTTACTTTTGTAAGTAGATATTATTAAAGGTATTAGATTAAGATGGATAGAAGCTTTAAATTACTCCTGGCATTCATCCTGGTTTTATTGCTCGTAAGTAGCTGTAAAAAGGAAGAACTCCCTCCTGCGCCTGAAATAATTAAAGAAGCTTCGGATGTTAACAAATTCATTCATAGTGGATTGTCAACTTACTATTTCTGGGAAGGCCAGGTGCCTGCTCTCTACAACCCAGCATATGCGAATAATAAAGATAGCCTGAATGCTTTCCTGAACAAATACCAGGATCCGGAAAAACTTTTCTACAGCTTGCTTTATAAATATGGCGAGATTGATAAATTCTCGTTTATTGTGGATAATTCAGCGGTGATTGATGATTGGATTGCCGGCATATCTGAAAGTATTGGAATGGATTTCCGGCTATATTACATCAGAAGTGGCAGCGAGGACCTGGTTGGCGTTATCCGGTATGTCCTAAAAGATTCACCAGCTGCCAGAGCGGGTTTGAAAAGAGGTGATCTCTTTACCATGATCGATGGCCAGCAACTGACATCTGCAAATTACCAGACCCTGTTGTTCACCCATAAGACGTATACTATAGGATTTGCTTCCTTCAATGGAACAGGTTTTACTTCAAATGGCAGGACAATCACGGTAACTGCGGTTTCACTAATGGAAAATCCAATTTATCTCGACACTGTCTTAAATGTAGGCGGGATAAAAGTCGGATATCTGGTATACAATGCTTTTACCAATTCGTATGATTCCCTCCTGAACACCAGCTATGATATTGAGCTGAACAATATATTTGGCAGATTTAAAAATGAGAATATTCAGAAATTGATTCTTGATCTTCGTTATAACGGCGGGGGATCTGTAAATTCTGCAATTTACCTCGCCAGTATGATATATTCCACGAACACAGGGCTCGTTTTCTGCAAGACACAATACAACGCCATCCTCACCAACTATTATTATGATAAATACGGTCAGAATTTCTTCAAAAATTACTTCTTGAATACTATTGCAAAGACCAGTAAAACACCTGAAACAGAAATAAACTCTTTAGGGCTCAATGAAGTTTATGTTATTGCCACTTCTGAAACAGCATCAGCGTCAGAGTTGCTCATAAATGGATTAAAACCATATATCTCCGTAAAACAGGTAGGTGGTAATACCTATGGGAAAAATGTAGGTTCATTTACGATCAAGGACTGGATAGATAACCAGGGGAATGTAAATCCAAATCATAACTGGGCCATGCAGCCTGTTGTATTGAAAATTGCCAACTCACAGGATTTCAGCGATTTTACAAGCGGTCTTGTACCTGACATTTCAGCAAAGGAATATACTGCTGAAATGCTTCCGTTTGGAGATCCCAATGAAGCAATGTTAAAAGCCTGTCTCGATAATATAAAGGGATCGAAATCCGGACCGATATCCGGGAGGACGGATTTAAAACCCTTCAAATCACTGGACGATCTTTCACCTCTAAAGAGTATGATGTTTGTTGATAAGCTTCCACCTTTGCCAAAAGATAATTGATAAATCAAAGGAGCTGTTTTTTAAGAAGTCAGCCAGAAGCAGTTCTAATTCCCTGACACCATCAACAAACAGAGCTGCAACCGAAAGTAACCCAAAGATTATACATGATGACCTGATGATCGTATAACTGGTTTTACCGCTTCAGAGTCAAAACCGTATATGAGTATTTCGGGAAATTATAAGCCGCATCTTTCTTACTGAATGTTGCGCTGCCTGTTTTCGGGGCCACCGCTTCCTTGTTACTGACAGTGTTTAAGGTCGTAAGTTCACAATCGCCGATCATCCATGTCTGTGCTTTGCCACTCAACCTGAAACCTTCAACATTGATTATTGCTTTCTGAGCCGAGTCGTTCAGATTGACAACATAAACTGAGAGCGAGTCTTTCTTATTGTTGATCTTTGCCGTAACGTCCAGAACCGCATCATTACTGCTTGTAGCTTCTACAACTATGGGCAGCCAGTCCTTCGACATTTTTTCGTCGATATAAGCTGATGGCTGGAACCATATCTCATTGGAAGTAAAATGAATACGTCCCTGATCCCACATGTAATGCTGACCATGAGGCTGGAATGTGTTGGCCGTACCCAGCCATGTGAAGCAGTTACCGTTGCGTTGAAGGGTGTTCCAGTTATGGGCATGTGCCAGACCCCTGTCCCAGTCACAGCGGCTGCCGTTTTCTTCCATCGGGCAAAGAGTTAATTTGTACCCCGGGTAATCTTTCGCCAGTTCAGCCTGAATATCCATTCCCATTTCATGCGAAAACCCCGGATTGTCGCTGAAATTAATAGCCCCGCTGTAATGAGGGTCCCAGACCATGTTGTTTGCTTTCCCCTGCTTGATGAACCATTCGAATACTTCGGAAGCCAGATTGTATTGTGCGCTTCCTCTTGCGTAGCTTGCCAGGTTAGTACCTATATTAAGAGATGCAACGATATGCATCCCGGGATCAGATTCCCATGCAGCAAGTGCGAATTTTTTCATACACTCAACATATCCTCTGTTGATAGACCTTTCGTTATCTACCTCGATATACTTAAGATTAAAGGGGGCAGGATGACCATGATCAGCGCGTAGCTTACCCCATTTGGATGTAACCGGACCGTTCATGTATTCAACAAAATCTCTTATATCTTCCGAGGTTTCGTCCATGCTCATCCCCACCATTGCCTGTGCGCCTATTGCTTCAGCAACCTTGCATAGCTCAACCAGCCCGAAACTATGCGTGGCATAAGGATTGAACCCGCTTCGGAAACATACCCGGCGTTCGTCGACAGGACCTATCATTTTTTTCCAGCGATACAAATAGGTGTCGGCGCCAACATCCACCATTGATCCATTATAGCGGATTACTTTGATCCCCTGTTTCATAAGAGCTTCGGCAAATTCTTTGCGGACCGGAAGGTCCTTGATCCGGCCCCATGAACCAGCCTGCATGAAGGCAAAACCGAGTTCAATTTCGCCCCTTCTTTTGAGAGATATTCCGAATCTTCCTCTGGGAGTACCGGCCGAAGGAGTAAGCTCAAAAGTCACTTTTTCATAGGAACCATCGCCCTTCAGCTGGTATGGTTTTTCTGCCAGAACATTGCTGTTTTCGTCGCGAAGAGAGAGATAAATCGTATTTGAACCTTTTGACTTAAGCCTGAGTACTCCTTCATATGGTTTTCCTGAAACCAGGTTAATCCCCTGCTTATTAAGACCGGCATTATATATTCCGCACTCACCTGTACCATCGAGGAAACGGATAATCTGGTTTTGTCTGCCCATATAGGGATCACCTCTTTTCAGCTCAAACTGATATGAGACATTCCCCGAAGATATCTTCGTCCAGTAGCGACTTATCTGTTCGTTACCGTTTATTCTCTTCAAAAGCTCATTTCTGATCGGAAGAGGAATACTGTCGTATGGCATGAAACGCCCGTAAAATTTAACCGGACCAATCTCAAGAGAGCGATTAGTACGCACTGGCTGATTCTGAGCCGGTCTGATATCCGGATTGACAATAGCATAGATATCTTTTGAATTGAAATCATACTTCTCCGTCAGGTTATTCCACACCGGACGGGTATAAGCATTGGCTGTAGAAAAGAAATGAGGTCTCTTCATCTCATCAAGGATCACATACACTTTCACATAGTCGCTTACAGGCAGATTAAGAAAATCTATATCAATGTTTTCCTCAAAAGCCTCTCCATGAAGCAGCTGGCTGAAAATTCCTCCGTTTGTCTGGTTATTCAGGTCTTCAATGTTGGTACCGTTAAACTGCTTTTTAACAGTGGCAATCGGCTTTGAAGCATTTACCCTGATCTGAACAATTTTGTCCGTTTGTGCCTGAAGCACTGCCAAAAGACCTATACCAAGGCATGATAGTAATAGCTTTTTCATATTAATTGAAGTTTATTATTGTCAGTTTCAAATACAGGTATTAAGTATGGAAGGTTGATTCTTCATTTTCCCGTTCATGTCTTTCCGGTTCATAAACAAATCTAGCCTTTTTACTGAAACGTTCATAATAAAAAAAGCAACTCATTACCTGATATATAGAATCAAATCGACATAAAATACTTATAGATGTCATATAGAAACGACAAAAGAAATATATATATGTCATAATAAATAGTCAATAATAACTTATATTTGTAGTATTAAAACGACATAATAATGGATGCATTATTTGAATTTCAGGAAAATCTCCTGCGTCAGGTAAGAAATAAGTTCCGAAGATATTTGCATAAAAAAATTAAATGGGAACAGCGTATGATAGGTATTAAAGGTCCAAGGGGTGCCGGAAAAACCACATTGATGATGCAGCATCTAAAATATGACCTCGGATTGCCGTCAGAAGCACTTTACTTAACCTCAGACCATTCATGGTTTTATACTCACACTTTAGTTGATACTGCAAATGACTGGTATAAGCTGGGTGGTAAAATACTTTTTATAGATGAGGTACATAAATATCCTGGCTGGTCTGTCGAATTGAAAAACATTTATGATGGATTGCCTGAAATGCAGGTTATTTTTTCAGCTTCTTCGGCATTGGAAATTTATCGGGGCGAGGCCGACCTGAGCAGGAGAGTAGTGACCTATTTGCTGCCTGGTCTTTCTTTCAGGGAGTTTTTAATCTTAACGAAAGAGACAAAGTTTGATCCGGTAACAATTGAGGATATAAAAAATAACCATCAGAGTCTGATCCGAATGATTACTGAGAATTTAAGACCACTACCTGCTTTCCTGAAATATCTGGAAAAAGGTTATCTGCCAATTATCGTTGAGGGGGAAGATACCTATCTGATGAAATTAAATCAGGTAATAAATACCATTGTTGATTCCGACCTTGCTTATATAGCTTCGTATAATTCAGGTACTGCTGTCAAGGTTAAGAAACTACTGGGGGTCATAGCTGAGTCGGCTCCCTTTAAGCCAAATATTGCTGCACTGGCGCGAAAACTTGATTTAAGCAGGGACAGTGTCTATCAATATATCTATCAACTGAAAGATGCCCGGTTACTTAACACCTTAAGTCAGGAGGGAAAAGGAGTATCAACGTTGCAAAAGCCTGACAAAATATATTTGGAAAACACAAATCTGGCTTTTGCTCTTAAGGAAAATCCGGACATTGGAAACATCAGGGAAACATTTATTTTTAATCAATTGCTCAATGCAGGTTTAAAGGTCACTTTTCCTGATGAAGGTGATTTTGAAGTTGATGGATTGACAATCGAAGTTGGAGGAAAAGGCAAAGATGCATCCCGGGTAAGACATCTGGATGATTATTTGATTGCAGCTGATGATATTGAGATTGGAGGCGGCAAAAAGGTTCCCCTCTGGTTATTTGGATTTTTATATTAATTTTAGTGTATGTAACAGAAATCATGGGGAAAAATACAAATCTGGGGTCTGAAGGAAAGCCCGCTAAAGCCTTTGCAGAGCTTGAGTGTGCAGTGTATGCAGCACTTGAAACTTATTCAAATGTTCACCGGGGCAGCGGTCATATGTCGATGGTGACCACTCATTTGTTTGAGCAGGCCAGGGACATTGTCCTGGAATACCTTGGGCTGAAAAGCGGTAAATATGTGGTCATCTTTTGTACGCCCAGAAGAGAAGCAATTCTCAGGTCATTAATAAAACCAGAAAGGTATAAAAGTGTATCCAGTAAGGATATTGGTCTGCCTCTGGGTGTAAGGGCATTGGCCGTCGGAAAAAAAGCTCTGCCTGAAGGCACACCTTTCGAGACCGGCGGAGGAACAACCAGGCTTGTCTCTCCCGGCTGGGTCATCTGGGGCGATGAACCGGACAAATTTGAGGCGGGCACTCCTGCCATAATCAATGTCATTTCGTTTGCCAAAGCACTGAAACTGATTAAACATTTCGGAAATGATGCCTTCCTGGATCAGGCCGCAGAAATGCTGACTGTCGCCGAAATTATGTTCAATGACGAAATGAAGAATTACTCAGGGAGAGAACTGCTGGATGAACTCAGACTGACCATAATAGGCAAGGATATTCTTGTCCCGACTATGGGAGGCAACAAATCCTTTATTAATCTCGATAACGCCGCCAGTACCCCCACATTCACGCCGGTTTGGAACGCTGCCCGCCAAACCTGGAGTCAGCCCAAAGAGGTACAGCAGGAAATCATACATGAAGTCAGATCCATCTGCTCCGGAGTCCTGGGAGCACCACTATCTGACTATGATGTGATCTTTACTTCAAATACCACTGAAGCTATAAACCTGGCAGCTGAAAGCCTGAGCCATGAATCCGGAAAGGAAACAGAACCTGTTGTGCTCAGCACGATCCTCGAGCATACCTCCAACGATCTGCCATGGCGTATGGTTCCAAATGTTTCCATGATCCGGCTGTCAGTGGACAAAGAAGGATTTATAGATCTGATCGAAATGGAGAAGATCCTGTGTGAATACAATCAGAAAGATCAGCATGGAACGAAACGGATCAGACTTGTTGCTATCAGCGGTGCTTCAAATGTTCTTGGTATCTGCAACCATCTTGCAGAAATCAGCAAAATCGTTCACAAGTATGGGGCAAGCTTATTTGTTGATGGTGCTCAATTAGTTGCACACCGCAAAATTGAAATAGAAAGATGGGGGATTGATTATCTCGCCTTCTCTGCCCATAAGTTATATGCACCATTTGGCAGCGGAGGGCTGGTAGTTAAAAAAGGGCTCTTAAAGTTCAGTAAATCCGAACTTGAACTTATCCAATCGTCCGGAGAAGAAAATACTGTGGGCATTGCAGCATTGGGTAAATCACTTCTACTTTTGCAAAGGATCGGTCTGGACCTTATCCAGGAAGAAGAACAGGCTTTGACAAGACGGGCATTATGCGGCTTGTCACAAATACCAGGTCTGACCATTTACGGGGTAAAAGACCCTGAATCGCAAGGGTTCCCCCGAAAAGGAGGCGTAATTGTTTTCAGCATGAAAGGAATGCTGGCCCCGCGCATAGCGAGAGAACTGGCCGAAAGAGGAGGGATCGGAGTGCGGTCGGGATGTCACTGTGCTCATATACTGGTAAAGCACCTGGTCGGGGTCCCTCCTGCGCTGGAGCGATTCCAGTGGGTGATCGCTAAATTATTCCCTAAATTAAGGTTTCCCGGCATCGTCAGGGTGAGCTTCGGCATCGAAAACTGCGAACAGGATGTTGACACATTGATTCAAGTGCTCGGCAAAATTGTCAGTAAATCACGAACCATGCAGAAGACTGATTTAAAGCAACAGATTAACGAATTCATCATTACTGCGGCAGAAAGAGTCTACGCTCAGATAAAGTGAAGTCGAATTAAATGCTTCTCCCTCTGAAATTGACCACATGAGTCTGGTTTGTCGAAATAATTGGCAAACATTAATTCGCCGGAGTTATATAACTTTGTTATAAATAGAGAATCTATGCCGGGAAGAAAATGTATACAAATCGTGAGGGGACAACATGCAGTTGATGGCGCCGGTGTTCGTTTGCGCAGAGTCCTCGGATTGAATACAGTTGAGGATTT
>Ga0315275_10006913_pt1 | contig 10919 bp, 6 predicted proteins | sample YL17G03_0_MG_FD_205557 | JGI IMG/M metagenome (GOLD analysis project Ga0315275, IMG submission 205557) | Sediment microbial communities from Yellowstone Lake, YNP, Wyoming, USA - YL17G03_0 | ecosystem: Environmental > Aquatic > Freshwater > Lake > Sediment | place: USA: Wyoming | collected...
GCTGCGGCGTTCCTCGTGTCTCGGTTCGTGGGAGCGGACGAGAAGAACCGGTACACCGCCCAACGTCCGTGGTACGCCTTCACCTGCGCAGCCGTTCGAGTTCTCGCTAGGATGCTCTTCGGGCTTCGTGTGGTGAAGAAAGAGACCTTTGATTTCGCAGAAAACCACATCTACGCCAGTAACCACCGTTCCAATGCGGATCCCCCCATCGTTGGGGCGACGATCGGGCGCGAGGTGCATATCATGGCCAAGGAGAGTTTGTTCCGGTTTGCACCCCTCGGGCGGCTCGTCGCGTGGTACAACTCGATTCCCACGCGCCGGGGGACGTTTGACCGGAACGCGTTCGCCCGGGCGTCGGATGTGCTTTCCCGAGGCGGTTCGCTCCTCATCTTTCCCGAAGGAACACGGCAGCGGGGCGAGGGGTTGGGCGAGGCCAAAGCGGGGGTCGGGTACCTCGCTCTTCAAACGGGGGTATCCGTCGTGCCGATCTACGTGCGGGGGACGCGGCGTTTGAAGACGGCGCTCGTTCGACATCCAAGTGTCCGGGTTGTCCACGGACATCCCATCCGTTTTCCCAACCGGGAAACTGCCGCGCCCACCGCGGAGAACTTTAGAGAGTTCAGCCGGATGGTCATGGCCGCCATCGAAGCGCTCCGGGACGAGGTGGAGCAGACCTAGCACTGCACACCGCTCGTCGGGCGACGGGCGGCCCTCGGGGGCGCCGTCTCGCCCAACGACCGGCCGTCCAGCGCGGGTTTCCACCCGAGGTCGGCGAACCGCTCTATTTGTATTTTCTCGTTGCATTTGCCGCACCTGCCGCTTATTATACACGGGTCAATTTTTTGACAAATCTGAAGTAAAGGGGGAATTTTTTTTATGGACGGTACCGAACTCGGGTCGCGTGCGACCCCGGGAGACGAACAATTCTCTGCGACAGGAGGTGACAAAGCCTCACAACCGGCTACGCAAAACGAAACCGGGGCAGGTCCGGGAGGCGCGGCGAAACGCGGCCGCTCCCGCCGGTCACCGGTCTACGCGGAGTTCGACTCGCTCGATTCGCCAGCGGCGGATGTCGATGTCGACAATGGGCAAAGCGAGGCGGGAGCCTCACTGGCCGGCGAATTCGACAATATGGTGAGCTCGTTTTCGGAAGGGTCGATCATCAAAGGAACGATCACCGAAATCCGTGAGAACGAGATCATCGTCGACGTCGGTTTCAAGAGCGAGGGAGCGATTCCCGTTTCGGAGTTCCGCGGGTTTGGCAAGATCAATCCGGGCGACCAGGTGGATGTGTTTCTCGAGAAACTCGAGAACCAGGACGGTCTCGTCGTCCTCTCGAAAGAGAAGGCGGACTTTTTCAAAGTCTGGGACGAGATCAAGGATGGGTACGAGGCCGAGAGGGTGATGGAGGGGAAGGTCTCCCGCCGGATCAAAGGCGGTGTCGTCGTCAATCTGCTCGGCGTGGACGCGTTCCTTCCGGGAAGCCAGATTGCCCTCCGTCAGGTATCCAACCTCGACGACCTCATCGGGCAGTCGCTCGAGTTCAAAATCATCAAGATCAACAAGCGGAGAAGAAACATCGTTATCTCCCGCCGGATCGTTCTCGAGGAGCAGCGTGAGCAGCAGAAGAAGACGCTCCTTCGGGAACTCGTCGCCGGCCAGGTGCGCGAAGGCGTCGTCAAGAACATCACGGACTTCGGCGCGTTCGTCGACCTCGGGGGAGTCGACGGGTTGCTCCACCTGACCGACCTGACGTGGGGCCGGAGCGGCCACCCGTCGGAAGTCGTTTCCATCGGAGACAAGATCAACGTCAAAGTGCTCGACTTCGACACCGAGAGGGAAAAGATCTCTCTGGGTCTCAAGCAGCTCACCCCCCATCCGTGGGACGGTGTCGAGGACCGTTACGGCGTCGGCGAAAGGATGAACGGCAAGGTGGTGAGCATTACCGACTACGGCGCCTTCATCGAGCTGGAGAAGGGCGTCGAGGGATTGATACACATCTCTGAGATGTCATGGACGCGCCACGTCAAACACCCGTCCAAAATCCTCTCCATCGGCGAGGTCATCGAAATCATCGTGCTCAAAGTCGATAAGGATCACCAGAAGATCTCGCTCGGCTTGAAGCAGGTGGAACCGGATCCGTGGAGTCTTATCGAAAAGAAGTACCCGGTGGGGACGCATCTTGCCGGTAAGGTCCGCAACCTGACGAACTTCGGCGCCTTCGTTGAGGTCGAAGAGGGGATCGATGGGCTTCTCCACATCTCCGACATGTCGTGGGCGAAGCGTGTTCGACATCCGAGCGAGATGCTCAAGAAGGGCGATGAGATCGAAGTTGTCGTCCTCGACATCAGCCAGGAGAAGAAGCGGATCAGCCTTGGAATGAAACAGCTCCAGGACAACCCTTGGGAAGCCCTCGCCGACGAGTTCTCCGTCGACACGGCGACCGAGGGGAGGATAACGAGGATTCTCGATCGCGGCGCCGTGGTGGAGCTTCGCTCCGACGTCGAAGGTTTTGTTCCTGTGGGTCAGATGGGCAAGCCCGATCTGAAGCATCCCGAGGAGTGCTTCACCGTTGGTGACGTGTTGCCGCTCAGAGTGATAAAGGTCGACCCGAAAAACAAACGAATCGTCTTGAGCGTCGGCGCGTACCTGAAGGGCGTGAGCACCGAAGAATTGAACGCGTTCCACGAGCGTTTCCCCGTGAGGGAGCGTCAGGTGGAAGCCTCCGTGGGTGATTCGGAGATCGAAGGGGACGAGCCGCCCGAGGCGGAAGAAGTCCCCGGCGATGCGCCCGAGATGCAAGAAGTCCTCGACGATGCGCCCCTGGCCCCGTCGGAAAAGACGCAGCCGCCCGACGCCCCATACGAGTCGTCGACTGACGAACCGTCGACGGACGACTCGTCCGGGGAACCGGAGGACGACGACACCGGAGAGAAGAGAATGCAACCGTAACAACGGCACAAATTGCCTCACCTCGTGCTGTCTCCACGGCGGAACGACCGGCGAACCCCTCGCCCGGAGTCTTTCGTGGAGACAGTTTTTTTGCCCGGCGGCGGTTCGCATCTCAAGGGAATTTTGAGACTTGACGGGCACGGTCAAACAATCCATGATCGTTTCGGCTCATTGCAAAGGAGGAAAGCGGAGTGTGGCTTTTTAGAAGCGTTATAATCCTCGTCGGCGTCATCGCTTTTCTGTGGCTCGGCGTGGGCAACGCGGGCCAGCAGGTCGATTTCCTTTTTTTCACCAAACAGTACGAGTCGACGCCACTCAACCTCCTTATGCTCGTCGTGTTCGCCGCCGGGATGGTGTTCTCCTTTTTCATTTTTGCGTTCAGCGAGTTTCAACTGAGACACACCATCGGCCAACAACAAAGAGAGGTGGACCGGTTGGAACGCGAGCTGGCGGCGCTTCGAAACCTTCCCCTCGAGGAAGGCGAAACCGAAAAAGCGCGGGTCTAGCTGCGGGGTCACGTCGCACACGAGTTTTCGGCGCTTTTTCGCGCCAGCCTTTTTAGGACGCCGGTCCAATTCGCACCAAACGCCATGTTTACGGGGAGCAAGAAGAATCGGAGTCCCACGTCTCAGGACGCGTACGTCGCCGCCCTGAGACTCATGATCGACGGGCAGCGGGACGAGGCGTTCCGCTCGCTCCAGTCCGCTGTGAAAGAGGGAAAGGCGCCCACCGACGCGTACATACGTCTCGGCAACCTTCTCCGCGAGCGGGGAGACGCGTCGAGAGCCGCACAGATCCATCAGAGTCTTACCGTCAAAGATAACCTGGCGAAGGACGAGAAGGTCGAGTTGTTCCTGAGTCTCGCCGAAGACTACGCCGCGTTGGGTAAATCGGACAAGTCGGTGAAGACTCTGGAAGCGGCCGTGAAGACGTTGAGCATCAGGGATCCGCGTGTGTTCGTCAAAATCGCCAAGCACTACCACGTCGTCGGCGACAGCGAAAAGGCGTACGAGGCTCTGAAAGAGGCGAGAAAACACGATGCGATCAGCGATCGTGAGCTGGCTCTCTACCTCAACACCGCGGCGGAACGTCTCGTCGATAAGAGGGATTTCAAGGAGGCGAGAAAGGTCCTGCAGCGCGCGTTGAAGCACGATCCCGACTGCGCCCCGGCGCTTCTTCTCCTCGGTGATGTCGAGCAGAAAATGGACAACATCGATGACGCGATGGAGAAGTGGCGGCGTGCCGCGGTGCTTTCTTCGCAGCTTGCGGAGACCGCGCTGAAAAAACTCGAGAAGGTGTTGTTCGAGAAAGGCCGTTTCGGCGACATCGAAGATATATACAACGACGTGCGTTCGGTGAGGGGAGGGGACGAGGCGGCGAGCGTGGCCATAGCCGGGTTTTACGAAAAACAGGGCAGGGGTGAGGACGCCATCCAGCTGCTGGAGGAGTATCTGAGCGTCTTCGCCGAATCGGTGCGCGCGAGACTTGTGTTGACTTCTCTCTACGCCAAGTACCGGGACCCTGACACTCTGCAACAGCTGCTCGATGAGGCGATCGCACGGAGCCGGCAGGGAAAGCCCTACAACTGCCGGATTTGCCAGTTCCAGACCAAGTCGGTGCGTTGGCACTGCCCGAGATGCAACTCATTCGATTCTTTCTCGACGGATTATGATATCTAGCCTTGTGCGGACGATCCAGCGTTTGCTCGTCGTCTTTGTCCTGTTCCGGGGTGCGCCGGTGCTGGGGGTCGACCTGGGCGATGTCCGGCGGGACATGGCCGCGATGAAATACGCGAAGGCGCAGACCGCGCTGGTCGAGATTGCGAGGTCCTCGGCCGGCGATGAAAAGCAGGAGGCGCTCTATCTGCTCGCGGGCCTCAAGACCTCCGCCTCGGAAGCGGAAATCATCTACCAAGAAGCGACCGAAATGAACCCCTCCAGCGACTGGGGGACCGCCGCTCAAGTCGAAGTCGCAAAGATCCGCTACGCGCTCGGCAACTACAGAGAAACCATCGAAATTCTCGACAAGTGTTCAGCGTGCCGGAAGTCCGACGAGGCCTGCTACTTCGAGGGGCTCTCCGCCATCATGCTGAAACGGTATAACGAAGCCAAACAGTCGCTCTCAAGGGTGAAGAGCGACAGGTATCGATCGCCGGCCGCGGTCGCGCTCGCCGATGCCGAGATGGGTCTCAACAACCATGAAGAGGCCTGCCGGAGGTACCGGTCCATGGCCCGATCCGCCGCGAGTCCGACGGCGATGTACCGTTACGGGGAATGTCTCGAAGAACAAGGCGACATCGCCGCCGCGACACTGGTTTTCGAAGAGGTCGCCGGAACGTTCGAGCAAACCCCGGAAGCTCTGCTCGCCGCGGAGAAGCTCGAGGCGCTGCGATCCGCGCGCACCACGGAAGGGGAGCGGCGCGGCGATTCACAAGTGGCGACGGATGAGGACAAAACACCTCCCGTGACATCCGGTTTCACGCTCCAGTTTGGATCGTTTCACGATCGTGCGAACGCTATCAAACTGGCGTCCGAGCTAAAGCGCAACCTCCCCGGCGTCCGCATCGATAGCGACCTCCTCGATTTCAAAGAGGTTCACCGCGTTCGCTTCGGCTACTTCAAGAGCCGGGCCGAGGCCGAGAGGAAGGCCGAGGAGATCGCGAGGCAAACGGGCGAGGCGTGCACCATAATGGCCCTTCCTTGACGGCAGAACCATGAGCGACTTTACGCCTCTAATGGCGCAGTACAGGGAGATCAAGTCCCAGTACGCGGACTGTGTTTTGTTGTTCCGCGTGGGGGATTTCTACGAGACGTTCTACGAGGACGCCGTCGAGGTGTCACGGATCCTGAACATCGCGCTCACCACACGCGACAAAAACAAAAAGAGTCCCGTCCCGCTGGCCGGCGTGCCGTTTCACGCGGCGGAAACCTACGTCACCCGACTGTTGTCCGCGGGGAAGAAGGTTGCGATCTGCGAGCAGGTCGAAGACCCCGCAAAAGCCAAGGGGCTCGTCAAACGCGACGTTGTCGAGGTTCTCACCCCCGGAACGTCGATGAGCAGTCAGCTCCTCCAGGCAAAAGAGAACAACTACTGTCTGTCGATCCATGTCGAGGGGGCCCGCGCCGGGGTGGCGCTCATCGATGTGAGCACCGGAGACTTTTTCACGGGCGAAGGCGATTTCGATCACATCCAGTATCTCATCCAGGGCAAACGGGTGAGGGAAATCGTTTGCGCGAACACGTTCGACAAATCCCGGATCACCCCGCTCCAGGAGGTTATCGGAGATCCCGTCGTCACCGCGGTCGGGGAGAAGATCTGCAACGAGACATCGGCTGAGAACGCGATTCACGTCCAGTTCGGCGGCGCGGGGCGTGGGCTCGACAACGGGCTTCAACCCCTCGAGAGGAGAGCGGCGGGGATTCTCCTCGCTCACTGCCAGTCGCTGAGGGAGGGCGCGATGCCGCAGGTGGTAGGGGTCGAGAAACTCGGCAAGATCGATTTCATGGCGCTCGACGAGGAGACGATACGAAATCTCGAGCTTTTCGAACCTCTCCACGGCGGCGATACCAAAGCGACTCTCATCCGCCTCATCGACAAGACGCTGACCCCGATGGGCGGGAGGGAAATCCGCTCGTGGCTCCAGAAACCTCTGTGTCAAACGGCGATCATCGACGAGCGGATCGCCGCCGTCGAGGAGATCTACGGCGACACGATGCTCCACGAGTCGCTCGCCGGTCCGCTCCGAGACATCCACGACATTCAACGTGTGGGGGCGAGGATCGCGGCAAGAAAAGCGATCCCGCGAGAACTTCACGCGCTGAAGGAGTCGCTCGAGAAGATCCCCGTCCTCAGGGACGCTCTTGCTCCGTGCCGGAGCCGCCTGCTGCGGCAGTTGGCGGGCGGGCTCCGCCCGCACGGTGATCTCGCGTCGACGATCGAGAAGGCCATCGTGGCCGACCCGCCCGGACACCTCAGGGAAGGCGGGGTCATACGGGAGGGGTGTTCTGAAGAGCTGGATGGGCTCATCCACCAGACCAGAGCGGCCAAACAGTGGATCACCGGGCTCGAGCGCCGCGAAAGACAGAGGACGGGGATCAACAACCTCAAGGTCGGGTTCAACAAAATCTTTGGCTACTACATCGAGGTATCCAGGATCCACCGCGGTTCGGTGCCCACGGACTACGCGGCGAAACAGACCCTGGTCAACGCGGAACGGTTCTTTACAAAAGACCTCAAGGAAAGGGAACAGCTGATCCTCGAGAACGACGAGAAGCGAGTCCTGTGCGAGCAGAGAATCTACGATGAGGTGTGCGCGGCGGTGTCAAAGACGCTTACGGAGGTACAAGGCACGGCGCGGGCCGTTGCGCAGATCGACACTCTTCAATCGCTGGCAACGGCGGCGAGACAACACCGCTTCCGCCGGCCCACGATCGACGACTCGCGCGTTCTCGAGCTTGCCGGCAACCGTCACCCCGTCGTCGAGCAAGTGGTGAGTGAGCCCTTTGTTCCGAATGACCTGTATCTCGATTCGGAGACGAGACAGTTCGCGCTCATCACGGGGCCCAACATGTCGGGAAAGAGCACGTTTCTCCGGCAGGTGGCGCTCACCGTGGTTCTGGGCCAAATGGGTTCGTTCGTCCCCGCCGAACGCGCAAGAATCGGTATCGTGGACAAGATTTTCACACGGGTCGGGGCTACGGATCGTCTGAGCCGCGGAGAGTCCACGTTCCTCGTCGAGATGAGAGAAACCGCCAATATCCTCGATCAGATGACGGATCGAAGCCTCGTGCTTCTCGACGAAGTGGGGCGGGGCACGAGCACCTACGATGGATTGAGCATTGCGTGGGCGGTGACCGAATACATCCTCCAAGGCGTCAAGGGCCGTCCCAAAACGCTTTTTGCCACTCATTTCCACGAGCTCACGCAGCTTCGAGGGGCGTACCCGCGGCTGGTGAATCTCAAGATCACGATCAAAGAGTGGGAAGGCGGAGTGGTTTTTCTTCGCAAGGTCGTGCCGGGGACTAGCGATCGAAGCTACGGTATCCACGCGGCGCGTGTGGCCGGGTTGCCCGCTCTTGTGATTCGGCGCGCGCAGGACATCCTCAAATCGCTCGAGTTCCGCCGGGATCTCCTCCGGCAAAGCCTGCCAGTGGACGACGCTGCGAATGGCCAGTTTTCTCTTTTCGGGCCTCCCGCGCCCCCATCGCCCCCCGCCGACGCCGCGAGCGAGACCATGAAACTCATACAGGATTTCGATATCGACACATCGACTCCCCTCGAGGCGCTCGAGCTGATCAAGCGGATCCAGGAACGTACCGAAAAAGAATAGGCTCCGTTCGTCCCCGGACGGCCTGCGAATTCCCCATCGTCCCCCGAAATGGTCCGTGATTTGCTACTATATGACTGGCGATCCGGCCGTCCGGCGGCCCGATGGGCTTAAGACAACAATTTAAGATGTCGCCGTAACATAATGACACCAAAACTATTACGTTGTGCCATTTTAGGCGCACAGGAGCAGGACCTCCCCGTTCTCTCGGCGCTCCGGAACCGGGGTCAGACGGAGATCGCCTTTGTCTACGACAGAGATCGTCAGGCGGTCGGGATCGATATCGCGGAGATCCTCGGTGTTGCCCGCTGCCACGGCCCCGATGAACTTACCGACCTGAAGAACTTGGACTACGCCGTGGTGTGCGAGCCGCGCGAGAGGTTCGCGACAGAAGTCGAGATTCTCACACGAGCGAAGGTCAAACTCCTCAACCCCTCGGAGGTTTTCCAGCAACTCTCGCCGTCCGCGGCGCGTCCACCGGCGGGAGAAACCAGAGAAATGTCCAACCGCCAGACGATCGATGACACGTTTACGGCATTGGAAAAACTCTTCGACCGCAGAGAGGCGCTGAAGTTTTTCCTCGACGTCGCAGTGGAAGCGACGCGAAGTTCCGCCGGTTCGCTGATGCTGTACTCGTCCGAGACGCAGGAACTCTACATCGCCTACGCCATTGGTTTGAGCGAACGAGTCGTTAAACGAACGCGGCAGAAGCTTGGAAAGGGAATCGCCGGGACGGTTGCTCAGACCAAACAAGCCCAGCTCGTCACCACCCCCGGTGAAACGCCGTACTACACGGATTCGCGCGAACGGGTCGACATCGGGTCCGCCATCTCGGTCCCGCTCATGTGGAACGAACGCCTGCTCGGCGTTCTCAACGTCTCGGTGAACACACGGGGCCGCCAGCTCGACGAAAACGATTTTCAGAAATTGAAAACGCTCTCCCGCCGGATCTCCCGAGTGCTCGATCAGTCGATCAATCTCGAGGAAACTCAGATGCGCCATCGGGAGTGGAAGTTCCGGTCGACGATGGGCGAGATCGCGACCAAAACCATCCCGACGCAGGAGAAATTCTCCGTGTTGGCACGCTACCTCTCCGATCTGATCGGCGCCGACACCGTCGAGATCTTTCTCAACACGTCCGAAGGGGATTGGTTTGTTCTCGGTGGCTCGAACCGGCTCCTGTCGCCGAAGGACGAGAGGGTTCGTTATCAATCCGGCGCGTTGAGCCGCGCCTTTTTGGACAACAGGTGCATCGTTCTGACGGAGGGCGGGGCCGCGTCCGGTGAGTGGTCTTCCTCGGTGTCGTCGGTGGTGTATTGTCCGATGGGAGCTCCCGAGTCGCAGGGTGTGGTCGCGGTGGAGTTCGGGGAGCGATACAAGCTGGACGAGTTTCTCCTCATTCGAGAGGGGATCATTCTCGAGATCTCGCGTTTTCTGGCGTCCGAGACGAAGGAGCGAAAACTGAACCGGGAACTTCGCGCGCTCCGTTTGATTGCCGACGCCGCATCGTCGGTGCTCGCGTGCAGAACAGCGCAGAATCTCGCCGAGATCGTGGCCAGCACAACGGCTTTGGCGCTCGAGAGCCGGCGGATTTGCGTCCGGCTGCGCCAGGGGCTGTCCGAAGACAACTACGCCGAGAGCTGTTTTGGGGTCCCGTCCGATAGTCTTCTCGAGTTCAAAGCGGACGACCACAGCCGGTTTCTCGCGCTGGCCAAAGAGAGGAAGGCATTCACGACGGCGTTCCTCACCTTCGATCCTGCCGTCCGTGATGACGGTTCCCGGTATCGCTCGGTTCTCGCTTTCCCGTTGCAGAACGAGGACGGGTTTTTCGGCGGGATCATGGCCTACGACAAGAGCCCCGATGACCCGCTCGAGGATGCCGTGTATTCGGATCTCGACCGCAAGGTCCTCGCCAACCTCTCCGGTCTCGTTTTACCCGTGCTCGATGCGATCCTCCGACGGGCTCCGACCGTGGGGCGGGCGGAGGCGGGGGCGTACGACGTGGTTCTTGTGGAAAACCTCGAACGCTTCAGAACAATGTGCACGGACGAAATCAACCGTTCTGACCGGTACCATCAGGCGTTCACGCTCGTACTGTACAGAATGGCGGTCCTCGATGTGCTCTTCCAACTTGACCGTGCGCGTGCGCTCGGCCTGGCGGAAGACATTACCCAGGGGATCGACACGCGTACCCGCAAGACCGACTTCGGCGCGTGGATACGACCCGACACCTACGTGATTCTCACGCTCGACGGCGGCAAGCGGATTCGTTTCCTCCTCTCGCGTGTGACGACGTATCTCGCCAAAGACCTCTCTACCTTGACGGAGTTCCCGCAGGAGCAAAGAGAGATTCTCATCGGCTCGGCGGGCTACCCCGGCTCGGCCAAAACCGCGGATGAGCTCCTGGCAGAGGCCGAGAAGAACCTCAAACCGATTTCCCGCGGCTAGTTTTCAACAGATATTCGCTGCTTGTCTTCCCGTTCATCCGGTCCGCTCGTTGCCAAAAAAAACGCCTCGTGGTATGTTTGGTTCCCCGGATTTCGCGAAACAGGAGAAAACATGCCCGCTATCAAAACGCTCCCCGAGGCGGTCGCTCGCCAGATCGCCGCGGGTGAAGTCGTCGAAAGACCGGCCTCGGTCG
>Ga0315275_10006914_pt1 | contig 10919 bp, 8 predicted proteins | sample YL17G03_0_MG_FD_205557 | JGI IMG/M metagenome (GOLD analysis project Ga0315275, IMG submission 205557) | Sediment microbial communities from Yellowstone Lake, YNP, Wyoming, USA - YL17G03_0 | ecosystem: Environmental > Aquatic > Freshwater > Lake > Sediment | place: USA: Wyoming | collected...
GACATTAACAAAATAGTGGATTCCCTTTTGTAGGAGGGTTGGCGAACCATCTCCTGTAGGCGATGTCGCTCTCGCGCCTGCGGTAAACAGTATCTAATGGGCCATGCCTTGTTGACCAGGCAAAGAGTTTAGATCTCGACAGCGTGAGTTTCACGAAGTTCAGGCCGCGGCAATGTGTCTTGATTTTTTCTTCAACTGACTGATCTGATGCCGCAGCACGACGACTTTTTTGTTATCATTAGATTCCAGGGCCTGCCCTTTCAAGATTTTCAGTTCGCGGATTCTGGTTTTGAGCTCCGGTTTGGTCATTTTGATCGTGACTATATGTTTCTTTTTCTTGGCGGGTGTTTCATCCTTGATGCCCCGGGCTTCTTTAATGAACGCGACAAGCTCCTCCTTCTTCATGTCAATGATCGCTCTTTCGTGAGGAATCTCCGCAGCGATCTCCCGCAACTCCTTGATGGTCAACTTTTCCAGATGTTTTCCGCCGTGTTCTTTTTTATTGGTTTCTTCTGACATCGCGCATAGACCTCCTTAATTTTTAAATTTGGGGAATCAACTTGCCATGCATAGATTAAATGAGCGGTCTTTTTATACCACAACTCATTTTAAGGTTCAACTCTGCGGAAATTCATCTTTTTCCGAGACATAATTGTTTCCATCCAGTGAATATTTATAAACAAGGCCATCATATCTTTTATTACTATTATCCCGTAGCTCAGATTTTACCATAAATTCGTCTCCGCACTGAAGTCCGCAAAAAGTCAACATCGAAGAAAATGCTGGACTTCGAATAAGAAATCATCAATGTTCACCAGAAAATATGGCCAATTTGAGGCTGGAATTTTCCCCTTGACAGCTCCTCCCTTCAGGAGTATTTACTAGGTTCAGGTATCCCCCTGTAGACCCATCAACCTAACCTTTGACCTTCTGGAGAGTAAAATGAGAAGGTGGGGTTGCCAGAAGATGCCAATACGAAGCTTCCACGGGGGAAAATACCTCCCTGGAGGCTTTTTAGTTATCCCAAAAAGTGCTGAATATTATTGTCTCTAACGGAAAGTTCATCTCTTCTTATCTTATATGTCATAGAGGTTTCGGCAGATCAATAATTAATGCCTTATTAAATTAAATACCTTGGGGGAAAAACCCAATAATCAGGAAAAATTCATATGGGAATTCGTGATCTGGATCTGAATCTAACCGAAGAGCAGAAGAGTCTGCGAGATATGATCAGGAAGTTCGGCGCTGAGGTGGTGCGTCCGGCTGGAGTGGCTTTGGACAAGCTTCCCGATCCTGCCGCCGTAATAGCTGATGGGTCGGTGCTATGGGAGGTCTATCGGCAATTCCGCGAACTGGGTCTCCACAAGGCCTCCATCCTTAAGACAGCCGGTGGAATGCTGGGCGATATCGATGAAATGGCCCAGGTTCTGATGGTCGAAGAAATGGGCTATGCCGATGCCGGCCTGGCCATCAGTTTCGGGGTTGACAGTATGCCATTTGCATTGGCCGCTCTCTCCCCGGACCCGGAATTGCAGGGTTGGGCTCGATCCTATTGCGAAGATACCAAGGGAGAATTAATAGGCTGCTGGGCCATCACCGAACCCGACCACGGCACCGATTGGCTCCTGGCCCATATGGAAGAAAACAAAGATTTGAAAATTACGCCAAATGTGAAGGCTGTAAAGAAAGGGGCTGAATACATCATCAACGGCCAGAAATCGGCCTGGGTCAGCAACGGCACCATCGCCACCCATGCCAGTCTTCATGTAAGCCTGGATCCGGCCCAGGGAATGAGCGGAACAGGTGTTGCGGTCGTCCGTCTCGACCTGCCTGGTATTTCCCGGGGGATACCCCTGGACAAGATTGGCCAGCGGCCATTGAACCAGGGAGAGATTTTTTTTGAAGAGGTCAAGATACCGAAAAGCTGGATGCTCTTTCCGGACCCGACTGTCCTAGGAGTCCTCCGGGAGATGAGCCTGGCAAAAGTCAACGGAGGTATGGGCATTGTCTTTGCGGGACTGGCCAAAGCCGCCTTTGACGAAGCCTTCAAGTACTCCAAAGAACGGATACAGGGCGGGAAATCCATATTTGAGCACCAGAACATCAAATTAAAGCTTTTCAAGATGTTTGCCATGGTCGAGTCAACGCGTGCCTTAACCCGCCGCATGGCCCTATACAACGCCGTGAATATGCCGCCTTCAGGCCCCCACGCCGTAGCAGCCAAGGTCCTGGCCACCGAGTGCGCTTTCAAGGTGGCCAGCGAGGCAATTCAAATCTTCGGAGGTTATGGATTGAGCAAAGAATATCCGGTTGAAAAAATGTTTCGGGATGCCCGAGCCTCTATGATCGAGGATGGGGTTAATGAAACCCTGGCTTTGGCGGCCATGGAATTAATGTAACCAGATCAAGTAATTTTCAGGAATGATTGTACCAAAAAAAGGAGGAATATTATGGGGTTTATAAAATCATTGGAAGAGATTGCCAAAGAATACCAGCCTAATGCTGTGTTTTATGATGCCGAAATATTGACAGTCTACTTTGAGACTAAACCTGAGGTCGTAAAGCGCCTGCTCCCGCCCCCTCTTAAGCCGGCGAAAGATCCTTTCGGTGCCGCATTTATCGCCAATTACCCCAAAACCAATTTCGGCGTAACCTACTTAGAAAGCGCCCTCTTTCTGCTCGCTGAATACAACGGTGAGGAAGGGGCATACTGCCTGGCCATGCCGGTTACCAACGATATGGCCCTGGTTCTTGGTCGCGAGGTCTTCGGGTACCCCAAAAAGATAGCTAATATTCAGATGAAACGCGACGGGGAAAATGTGGAGGGTTGGACCGAACGCCATGAAACACGCTTTTTTGAAGTCAGGGCCAGGCTCACCGGCAAATTCAATGATGAAGCCGCCCACCAGATGATGATGGAAAGGATGTCTTCACCTGCCAGTTTGGATCAGGTTATTTACAATTTCAAATACTTTCCTTCACCCGGGAGGGATGGGTTTGACTACAACCCGCGCCTGATCCGGGAGGTGGTTGAACTCAGACCGAAAGCCATGGAAATAGGGGAAGCCAAACTCACCCTTAGGTCCTCGGAGCATGACTTTTGGGGAGAGGTGGAGATCGTTCGGGTGTTGGGGGCCGTTTATACTGTAGGCGACAATACAATGCTGCCTGGTAGCGTAGTGGCCGAGGTGGACCCCATGTCCTTTGCACCTTATGCCCTTATGAAAGTCGATGCGCTGCGGTCGATCTAAGATCCGCATAATCTGGAAAGGAGCCTCTATGAACGATTTTAAAGAAGTTATAGTGGATTCTCCCATCGGCCGACAACCACTGGATTCATTAGGATCCCCTATAGGCGCAGTTCGTATGGATCCCGATCAATCCTATACCGGCATCAGCGGTCTTCTTCAACAATACATCAATGACTCGGATCAGAAAGCCTGGGAGAAGATTAAAGCAAAAATTGATTATACTTTTAAAAACCTGGATTTTGCCCTTACCGCCCTTGATCAAGAAACTGGTTTCGGCAGCGCGGTAAAATCACGGATAATGGGAGGCCAAAAACTGCTCTTCAAACCCAATTTGGTCAACCCCCTAAACATCGACCCTCAGACCCATGGACCCGATATGGGTAGTACGGCCTGTACCGAGTGGGCTTTTGTGGCCGCTTTGATGCGTTGGTTCCATGACAGATTGGATATCTGCTATTATCAAATGGCCCTGGGTGAGGCGGCCACTTGTATGCCCGCCGCGGCTGCTCTCTATTCCAGGGTAAATCCAGAAGGGAAAACCGTGACCCCGGAAGCAATCATCGAAGGGAAGGCAGGTGGCTTTTATGGGGGGTGGGGCTTTTATTTTGCCCGAAAATATTTAAAGGAATTGCTTACTCCCGACAGCAGCGATGATCCTATGAATGGCCATAAAGAAGGAGTGGCCGGGATCTATATCTCTCCCGGGCTGGCGGGGAAAAAGCTCTTGGTCTACGATCTGAATCGCATCTTCGATGACCCAGCCAAAGGTCGGGAAGTAGAGGTTTCTGACGGGATCAATTTTAAATCAATCATCTTGCATAAGGCCGTAGTCGGAGGAGACCCCAAAAACCCCGAAGACTTGAAGGCCTATCCTGGTTGTGTCCTGGTAAACGTGCCGAAGCTTAAAGTGCATGCTATTGCCCTTTTCACCAATGTCATCAAAAATCTGGGTATCGGCCTCTATCCCATGCAGACCTGCAGGGCCGGCCAATGTCAATGGGATTACGCCACCCCCCACAATCCCATCCCTGGTATGAAGGGTATGATTCCCCACGAGACGTGGGTAGGTGAAATCGATCCCGAAACCGGATTTCCCCCGAGGGATGAGGTGGGCCGGTTTATTTTAAAAAAAACAGGAGGGATAGCGGCCACAATGATTGACATCATTCAGGCCGTGCGCAGCCAAGGCATTTACATGGTTCATGTGGTTGATGCCATAGAGGCTATCAATCTGGACCATCAGGGTGTACTGCCGGGCAAAAAAGAACCGGAGGGCATGGTCTTTGCCGGTCTGGACCCGGTGGGCACCGATCTGGCCTGTGCCCGTTATCTGTTCAGTAACGTTCCACTCAAGGAGGCCCTGGAAGGAGAACTTGATGACAGAGCAGGAGGAAAATTCCCCCAACGGGTGCCGGTTCCGGTGGTTGAAGGCCCGCATATCAATACCCGGCAGGAATACGACTGCCCTTTATCCCGCGACCATTCATTGGAGGCGGCGGAGATAAGGGGTTTAGGCCGCAGGGTCTATTATGTGGTCGGACAGGATACCCTGACCAAGGCATCCCTGGCTTCTCTCCAGGGGCATTTGGGAAGCATAAAGGATAATGTTTTCTCAGACCTGGTCACAAAGAAACTTTATTTTGACGTTTTCAAATTTCCGTGGGATATGCAGAAAGTCTTTCTGAATTACCTGGCAGCGGTTGACAAACTTACCGGTTCATCCCGGCAAAAAGAGTTTCTGGAAGCCTTCGATGAAAACGGGGATGGGGTTGTTTCCTACGAGGAATTCGGTAAAAAATGGGTCTGGGGTTTTAATTTGAATGCCGGATCTCATTTTCTTTCTGAAATGGGAAGAGAAAAATTCGGGTATATAAGGGGTTTCTTTACCATGAGGGCTTCTACACTGAAATACACGGAGGCCCTTTGGAACCTCTCGGATCATGATTTTCTTAAAGAATACAGTTATGGGGCTGCCGCAGTGGTCGCCTACCGAATGTCGCTGATGGACTTTGAAGCCCCGGACCTATTCCTTCCAGCACTTACCTGGGGCAAAGGGAAGTGGCCGAGCCTTCAAATGGCCTGGTTTATTTACCTGGGCGTAACTTTTTACGGAGACAATTTCCCGTATGGGATTCGTGTTCCCAGTTTATATACTGCCGCCTTTCATTATGCCGACATGACGCAGAATGGAGGTTTCTCCACCGGCCAGTCATTCTCCCGGCCAAACACGGAAAGGGTCCAAGCTTATATCTCCAACGTGGCTGCCGGTAAGGAAAAACCTTTAGATTTCATTTTTTATGTGCCGCCCGGCTATGACCGTCTTGGTGGTGCGGCTGTCCCAAATGTCGAATCGACAACCGATGCTGTCAAAATCCTGACGGCTGCTTTTAACGGCGGAAGCGAAATCTGGGCGAGAATTTAATTCCTCATCTATGCGTATTCCAACTCGTAAACGTGAGGGTTCGATCAATTAAGGATGTGTAGATAAGTGGGTATTGTAACTAACCGGTACATTTCATATTCTATGATTAACCCTACAGAATTCGGATTGAAAGCTGAAGTGTTGGGAGGACGATTTTTCCGGTGATCGGGGGCGAGGACTGTAACTTCCTGAAGTCAGTAAGCAGGCGGAGTGAGCAAAAGTTAATGCTTTCTTGTGGAAATGATCACCTCTATCGGGCACCTGAATAATCCTGAGATCAATATATCCAATCACAACGCTTCATCAAAAAAGGCGTGCCGGAGAGGTCTGTCTAAATTGTGCTCAAAAATGCCCTCTTGCCGGGTGACACGACCAAAAGGTGAGCTAATTTCTCAAAAGAGGGGCCACCGATCCACCTTCCTCCTCTAATCGTATCGCCAGCCACCGGTTTTCGATGCAATACGATGCAAAATATCACGATGCAAAATATCACTTGACAAGCAAAAACAGCCCCCCTATACTCCCCCGTCGAAAAGCGACGTCTTATCAAAAAATAACTTGTTGGTTAATTTTGTTCCGCAACCGGACGGCGGGCACACCGAACACGCGTACCGGTGGCGAACCTTCTCAAGGAGGGAAAATGTTAAAATTCTTATCGCGCCTCGCATCCAGCATTTTTGTCGCCGCACTCGTTGCATCATCCGCGTTCGCCGCCTATCCGGAGCGGCCGCTTACGTTGATCGTGCCCTGGGGCGCGGGCGGCGGCACCGACGCTACCGCGCGCATCGTCGGCAGCTTGCTGGAAAAGGAACTCGGTCAACCGGTGAACGTGGTCAACCGCACCGGTGGCTCCGGCGTAGTGGGCCACGCGGCGATTGCGCAGGGCACACCCGACGGCTACACCATCGGCCTCATCACTGTCGAAATCGGCATGATGCATTGGCAGGGGCTGACCGATCTGACCGGCGCCTCGTACACGCCGATCGGCATGGTGAACGCCGATCCGGCCGGCGTGCAGGTGCGTGCCGACGCGCCATACAAGAATCTGGGCGATTTGCTTGCTGCGATCAAAGCCAACCCCGGCAAGTTCAAAGCGTCCGGCACCGGCCAGGGCGGCATCTGGCATCTGGCGATCGCCGGCATGCTGAAAGACCTCAAAATGGATCCGGCCTCGGTGCCTTGGGTGCCTTCCAACGGCGCCGCGCCCGGCCTGCAGGACATGGTCGCGGGCGGCGTGGAGATCGTGCCCTGCTCGCTGCCCGAAGCGCGATCGCTGATCGACGCCGGAAAGGTGAAGAGCCTGGCTATCATGGACCCGCGCCCGGCAGGCCTGTACCCCAATGTGCCGACCCTCAAGCAGCTCACGGGTAGCGACTGGACCATGGCGGCCTGGCGCGGCATAGTCGCGCCCAAAGGTATCCCGGCCGCGGCGCGCGACCGGCTTGCGGCCGCGGTGAAGAAAGTCTACGACAGCAAGGAGTACAAGGACTTCATGAGCAGCCGCGGTTTCGGCGTGACCTACCTGCCGCCGGATGAGTTCGCCAAGTTCATGGTGAAGTCCTCTGCCGACCTGGGCGCCACGATGAAGGCAGTGGGTATCGTAAAGTGACCCTGCCGGGCGCGGTCGGTAAAGCCCTCGGCGGGGATGCTGTTGTCGCCGGTCGCCGCGCCCGCATTCTTGCGGGATTGAACCGATGAAAATCAACGACGCCGTGATGGGCGGACTGCTGCTTGTGCTTGCGGCAGCGATCGGCGTCTATGTCAGCGGCTTCCCCGGCATGTCGGGTCAGCGCTACGGCGCCGCCCTGTTTCCCGGCATGATCGCGGCCGGGTTTGCCGCCTGCGGCGCATTGCTTCTTGCGCGCGGGCTGCGCGAGAAGGCGCCCTCATTCGGGTTCGCGCCTTGGACCAGAGAAGGGACGCTGGTGGCGAATTTCGCGCTCGTCTGCGGTGCGCTGCTGTTCTATATTTTTGCGTCCGAGACCCTGGGCTTCATGGTGACAGGCACGCTGCTGCTGCTCGTGCTGTTTCTGAAGCTCGGCGTGCGGCTTTCGGTGTCGGTTGTGGTCGCGCCGATTGCGGCGCTGGTGATCCATCTGCTGTTCTACAAACTGCTCAAGGTGCCGCTGCCGTGGGGTATCCTCAAATTCATGGCGGGATGGTGACCCATGGCTGATATCGCAACCGCCTTCGGACTGGTATTCCAGCCCTACGTCCTTTCCGTCATTCTGATGTCGGCGGTGTTTGGGCTGATCGTCGGCGCAATCCCCGGACTGACCGCGACCATGGCGACCGCTCTGCTGGTGCCGGTCACGTTTTTCATGCCGCCGGTACCCGCGATTGCATCGATCGTCACGGCCACCGCCATGGCGATTTTTTCGGGGGACATTCCGGGCGCGCTGATGCGCATCCCCGGCACGCCGGCATCGGCCGCCTACACCGACGAATCCTACGCCATGACGCGCAAAGGCGAGGCCGAGACGGTGCTTGGCGCCGACCTCGTGTTCTCGGTCATCGGCGGCCTGTTCGGCACCATCGTGCTCGTCCTGTCAGCACCGTCGCTGGCCGAAATCGCGCTCAAGTTCAGCTCTTTCGAATATTTCTGGCTGGTGCTGCTCGGACTGTCCTCGGCGGTCATGATCACCGTCGGCGACTCGCTCAAGGGCGTGGTGTCGCTGCTGCTCGGCCTGCTGATTTCGGCTATCGGCCTTGACAACCCCGCCGCGTATCCGCGCTTCACCTTCGGCTCGATCGAACTGCTCGGCTCGGTCGGCCTGATTCCGATGATGATAGGCATGTTCGCAGTCTCCGAAATCCTGCGCTACGCGGTCGAGCAGCAGGGGGAGGCGCACATTTTCAAAAAGCAGATCGGTAATGTGTTCAAGGGCATGTGGGGGCTGTTCAAGCAATATCCGCTGCAAACCTTGCGCGGTAGCATACTCGGCACGGCGATCGGCGCGCTGCCGGGCGCGGGCGCGGACATCGCCGCCTGGATGTCCTACGCCATGAGCAAGAAATTCTCCAAGGAACCGGAGAAATTCGGCACCGGCCACATCGAGGGCATCGTTGAAGCCGGCGCAGCCAACAACAGCGCGCTGGCCGGCGCCTGGATCCCGGCGCTGGTGTTCGGCATTCCGGGGGATTCGATCACCGCCATCGTGATCGGCGTCCTCTATATCAAGGGGATGAATCCGGGGCCGACCATTTTCATCGACAATCCGGCCAACATCTACGCCGTGTTCATCGTGTTTTTCCTCGCCAATCTGTTGATGATCCCGTTTGGCTGGGTGGCGATCAAGGCGGCGAAACGCATCCTCGACATTCCGCGCAACATCCTGATGCCCATCATCCTGCTGTTCTGCGTGGTCGGCGCGTTCGCCATCAACAACAGTCTGTTCGCGGTGACGGTGATCCTGGTGTTCGGCCTGGGCGGGTACTTCATGGAGGAGAACGGCTATCCGGTGGCGCCGGCGATCCTGGGCATGATCCTTGGTACCATGCTGGAGGAAAATTTCATCAGTTCCATGATCAAGTCCGACGGGCGCCTGATGGGCTTTTTCGAGCGCCCGATCGCCGCCGGGCTGGGCGCGCTGACGCTGATCGTCTGGCTCTGGCCGCTTCTCGCCTGGCGCCGGCGCGCGGCAGCGAGCACTCGCGCCTGAGTCACTGATAGAATCCCTCTCCAAGCCGGAACCGGGCGCCGAGCAGCTCCCCGTCCCTGCGCCGCACACAAACTGACAGGCTGAACCCGCCGAATGAAAATTGCGATCATTCTCGATCCGCTGGACGGCATCAAGACCTACAAGGATACGAACTACGCCATGATGGTCGAGGCTGCGAGCCGCGGCCACGAATCGCATATCCTGATGCAGGACGGCGTGATGTGGAAGCGCGGACATGTCATCGGCGAATCCTGCCGCCTCGAATTGACCGGAAACAAGGAGCGCTGGTACCACATCGATCTGCCGCGCGAAGACGCGCTCTCGGATTTCGACGCGGTGTTGATGCGCAAGGACCCGCCGAGCCGGAGCGCTTCGATCTTGTTATCATCGGCATGACCCTCCCCACAATGACCGGTATAAGATCTTTCCCGGGAAACTCTCCGGATCCGTCCGGACATTCCCATCATCCTCTGTTCAGGAATCCGTGAAGCCGAGACGGAAGAGCAGGTCAAGTCCTTGGGAATCAGAGCCTACTGCATAAAACCCCTGACCAGGAGAGAACTTTCCCGGGAGATCCTGGATACGCTGGATGGGCGTGGAAATACTCTTTCATGATAAATTCTATGAATCGGACTATGCCGTTGGTGCATCGATCCCAGCAGGTGGAAGCCGTTATGGTTGGCGGTTAGGGATGCCCAAAAACGCATCAACGAGAAACGTTGTCGATCAATCATTCCGAATAAGCGTCAATCCGAAGTCGTTCAGCGGAAGAATATGAAAACATTCAACGCATTGAAAACAATTTTGGATTGACGCTTGAAGAAAGTAGTAGGGTGGATTAGCGTCAACGTAATCCACCGTCACATAATCCGCTTTCTTCGGTAACTTGCGGTCATGGACCTAATGCATCATACAACCTACGCCTTCGGTTTTGTCTCAACCTTCCCGACTTGGGGGTTACGACCGCGAACGGTTTTGGGCGGCGGGGGGGAATCTTTTCCTTCTCAGGGACAGGTTGTTAGCGAACGGCCCCGCCGTTTTACGGAGGCGCCGCGCCGGCGGCCAATCCCTCTCTTTTTGCGATCCGGACCTTGAGGATGGCCGTCTTCGTTACCTCTTCACAGGTGAGCCAATACTCCCGCCATTCTATTTTTTCCCCTTTTTCCGGGAACTTCCCGAGACGGTCGAGAATCAGACCGGCCAGCGTGTCGTAGGGGAGTCCCTCGCCGAGCGTGATGCCGAGATGCTCCTCCATTTCATTGACGGGCAGGAGTGCGTCTACCAGCAGGCTCCCGTCCGGGAGCTTCTGCACCCGGCGCGCCTCGCCGATGTCATGCTCATCCTCGATCTCTCCTACGAGCTCTTCAAGCAGATCCTCCGTTGTGGCGAGGCCGCTCAGGATGCCGTACTCGTCTACGACGAGCGCCATCTGGACGCGTTTGCGCTGCATCTCCCTAAGGAGGCTGCCCACCTTCTTCCCCTCCGGGACGAACAGCGGGGCGCGGACGATCCCGGCGATGTCGAACTCTTTTTCCGTACAGAGGTTTCCGATCAGGATGTCCTTCGTGTGGACGAAACCGACCA
>Ga0315275_10006917_pt1 | contig 10917 bp, 12 predicted proteins | sample YL17G03_0_MG_FD_205557 | JGI IMG/M metagenome (GOLD analysis project Ga0315275, IMG submission 205557) | Sediment microbial communities from Yellowstone Lake, YNP, Wyoming, USA - YL17G03_0 | ecosystem: Environmental > Aquatic > Freshwater > Lake > Sediment | place: USA: Wyoming | collected...
TCCAGTGCTGTGGCCACGATTGTAGAGTTCTGTTTTTCCTTGTATGGGGCACAAGTGGTGGCCAGGTACAGCCCATCCACCTTCTTTGGGTCCACGCCGGAAAGACAATCGTTGGCGGCGTCCCATGCCATCGTCACCGCATCCTCATCATAGCTGGCCACCGCCTTCTCCCCGGGAATAGGAAAACCGCCCCATGCCTTGTAGAACTCCTCGCGGACCACCCGATTATACGGGATGTAAGCGCCGTAAGAAGTTATTCCAACCATTTAAAACACCTCCTTTAATATAGTTTATGGAGGCTAGTTAAAGCCCCCTATAATTAAGTCGGCCCGCATATCTTCTAGCCGACTGCATCTGCTTCACGGAGTTCCCTGATCCGGGCTTCATCGTAGCCCAGCTCGCGCAGGATCTCATCGGTGTACTGGCCGAAGCGCGTGCTCCAGTTACGCACCTCAACCGGAGAGTCCGAGATCTTATGCATCGAGCCAACCTGCTTCATCCGACCGACAGTGGGATGGTCCAATTCAAGGATCATGCGGCGGGCGACCAGATGAGGGTCGGATTCCAGCTCATCGATGTCGTAGACCGGGGCAACACATGTGTCCTTCTGTCGCAGCAGCGCGAACCACTCATCCCTCGTTTTGGTGAGGAAGGTATCGTGGAAATAGCGAAACATCTCTTCTTTCTTCTCACCCTCATCGAACTGGTGTGGGATGAAACCCTCACAGCCAAGAAGCTGGCACAGGTTAGCAAAGAACCACGGCTCCAAAGCGCCGAGGCTAATATACTTACCGTCCTTCGTTTCATATACATTATACCAAGGGTACTTACCACTGAACATACCTTCACCTCTGTGGGGGACAGCACCACTAAGCAGGTAGGGGTTTATCTCCAGGATGTTCAGCTCCACCACCGCATCGAGCATGGACATGTCCACAAACCGTCCCTGGCCCGTCCGCTCGCGAGAGAGCAATGCCGCCAGAATACCGATGGCCGCGGACATGCCACCGGCAGCGAAGTCGGCGAGTACCGTTCCCGGGATAACCGGCGCCCCGCCGGCAGGACCGGTCATTCCCAGAAGGCCACCCATGGCTATATAGTTGATGTCATGGCCCACCAGATCGCGGTAAGGCCCGGACTGCCCGTAGCCCGTAAGTGAGGCATACACAATTCGCGGGTTGATCTTTTTAATGGTATCGTAGTCAGCCCCCAAACGCTTGATCACCCCGGGGCGAAAACCCTCCATCACCACGTCGGCAGTCTTAACCAAGTCATAGAGGACGTCGCGCCCTGCCGGCGATTTGAGGTCGATCCCTATGGTGCGGCAGTTCCGCAGCCCGGGACGAGAGGGATGGAACAGCATTGTGTACGGGGCGCCGCGGCGCTCGGGGTGGGCCTCATAGACCTCGATCACGTCCGCGCCGAGGTCGCCGAGGGTGATAGAGCAGAAGTTGCCTGGGCCGAGCCAGGTGAGGTCGATTATCCTTATCCCTTCAAGGGCCAGTGTCATCTTTACACCACTTTAATGTGAAAAGGGCCGGGGTACAGCCCGGCCACTACAATTATCTATTATCTATTCGACATCCATTGCTTATGCTGACACGACGATTAAGCGTGATTAAATCCAGTGGCAATATATCACGCACTTCCAGACGCTGTCAAGGGTCAACGGCGTGAGCAAGTCAACCGCCGCACGGGCCACTCTCGTGGCAGGAAAGCCGCTATTTACGAAGCTTCGCCGCAAGATCGGAAAGACCTAGCCTGTTCAGCGTCTCTTTTGATGGGCGGCCGTCAGCACCAAGACCCCTAGCTGGATAGAACTCCTTCAACATAACGTTCAGGTTGGGCGCCTGACCTGCGGCCCCACCGTCCTTGTTTGGTGTCAGTATCTGCCTCGGCAACCGGTCATCCGCCGCGGTTATACCCATGAGATTGTCTAAGCCTCTCTTGGTGATCCAAATTCGCTCGCCGCATTCCTCTATCTCTTTAAAGGTATAATCGAAACCGCTGGCCGCGCTCAACAATTCGGCCATGTCCTCCCCATTAAGCACAAATATGAGCATGTAGCAGAACACAGCGGCATTGAATATCTGACCCAGGTCTTGGGCGTGCTTCACAAACCCGGCGGCACCTTCGTTCTTCTTGACATCGATTCCGATAGGCAGCCCGATGTCCGGCCAGTCCAAGATGCCTGAGCCAATGGCATAGGAGGCATCATTAGTGTGGCACGCCCCGCGAACGCCGGTGGCATATCCCAGCCCTATTAGGTAGTTCGCCCTGGGGTCATGCATCGGGACCTCCATCCCCTTGATCTCGACGGCGTAGTCAGATGCGTTCCTGCCTATCTTCTGGGCAGCGCGCTTGGAGCCCTCGGCCAGCACGTTTCCAAAGCCCTCGCGCCTGGCTATCTTCTCTATCATCTTCAGAACAGCGGCGTCATTGCCCCACTTCAGCTCTATACCGTCGGTATCCTTGGAGGAGATCAGTCCATTCTCCCAGCAATCCATGGCAAAGGCGATGGTCGAGCCGCAGGAGATTACATCCAGGCCGAAGTCGTTACACACCTCGTTCATCTTTATTACTGCCGCCATGTCCCCAATCATCAGCAGGCTGCCCAGGGTGGCAACCCCTTCATACTCAGGGCCAGGACCCTCCATACCTTTGTACGGACCATCCGTGATGTGGACCACCCGCTTACATGCGATCATACAGCCATGGCATGCGTCATTGCCGATGTAGAAGTTTGGGCCACTGAGGACACCCCCCTCGATCTTGGACGATACCTCGGTGTTAACGCCGACGGTCCAGTTCTTGATCGGCAGGTCACCGGTGATAGCACTTATCCCGAGGGCCGCATTGGTGCCCTGGGCGTTCAGGACCTGGATAGCGATATGTTCCTTGGCTTTGTTAAGTATAATCTTGCGCCTGGCATTGAACCTTTCGGGATCGGAGAGGGATACCTTGCCGCTTCCCTTAACGAATATAGCCTTCAGCTTCTTGGAGCCCATCACCGCCCCCAGGCCACAACGGGCGGCGAAGTTCTTCTTCTCACTGGACACGCCGGCGAACCTGACCAGGTTTTCCCCGGCCACACCTATCGATACCAACGTTCCCCGCTTCTTATCGCCATGGCGCTCCTTGAGCAGGTCGGTGACCGCATGGGTGTTCTTGCCCCACAGGTCAGAGGCGTCCTTGATCTTGACCTTGTCGTCCTCAACGACAATGTATACCGGCTTTTTAGATGCCCCTTCGACGACGATTCCATCCCAGCCGGCGGACCTTAGCTCAGTGGCGAATGTGCCCCCGCAGCAGCTCTCACCCCAGATATTGGTCAACGGCGATTTTGCACATACGGAGAAGCGCGCCCCGCCAGGGATATTTGTGCCGCTGGTAGGTCCGGTTAGAATAAATAGAGGGTTCTCTGGTGACAATGGGTCGACATCTAGCGAAACGCGGTCAAGCATAAGCTTGGCGCCTAACCCACTGCCCCCGATGTACTTACGCAATATGTCCTTGTCCACTTTGGAAGTTTTTATGGCGCCAGTGGTCAGATTGACCTCTAGTAGCTTTCCCTCATAACCTGCCATGCTGCCCCTCCAATATAGATATTGATAATGATGTTGATATATAATATCGTATTGTATCACGAGTGTCAACTTTATATTAAAATCGGCGGTTTTAAAGAATTCGTTGTGGGATGTAGTGGCTATGGAATATAATGATGAAAGAGTAAATAAGCACTATTTGGGGTTGTATATTTAGCGTATGAAGACGATGCTCTCAAAAAGAGCACCAGACAATGGAGGGCTGAAGAATGGGAAAGGATATATTGGAAGACCCGGATTTCAAACTATGGGTAATACTGATGCAGGCAAGCGATGTTTTCGCAAAGGCGAGGGCGAAAGAAGTGAACAAATACGGTATTACTTTCCGGCAATCCGGCGTTTTATTCCACCTCACAGCAAGCAATGGCAAGTCAACCATAAATGGGCTGTCCAGATGGCTTATGCGGGAACCGAATTCGATTCTCGTCATAGTGAACAGGATGGAAAAAGACGGCCTTATAACGAAAGAAAAGGGTAAGGATGGCAAGGGCCGCACGAAAATTGTGATAACAAAAAAAGGCAGACAAGCATATGATAAGTGTCTCAAATGGGATTCTATAAGAGAGATCCTGTCTGTTCTATCCACAAGAGAAAAAGACCAGTTGTTTAAATCTCTGAAAAAAATCCGCGGTCAGGCCTTTGAAGTCCTCAAGGAGATAGAGCAATTGCCATACCCGTAGAAGACGATTATAACAGGTTCATACCGATATTACCGGATTCAATAATGCCAGCCCTGGTCTTCTATATTGCACAGAACGCTATCATCGGCAAAAAGGACACGTGAGCCTTAAGGAGCGATGGGTACACTTCTAAGGAGGGAGAAATGACAAAGAAAAAGGTATTACTCACCGGCGCATCTGGCTCTATGGGTGGAGAAGCCTTCAAGGAGCTACTGAGAAGAAAAGATAAATACGATGCCAGGCTCCTTCTCAGGCCTTCGAAGAAGAACAAAAAAGCCTTCAGCAAATACGAGGGGCAAGAAGGTATAGAGATTGTCTGGGGAGACCTCAGCAATCTGGACGACGTGCTCAAGGCGGTCAGCGGCGTGGAACACGTGCTTCACCCGGCGGCGCTCATCTCCCCGGAGGCAGATTACAATCCAAGGCTATGTAATAAATGCAATCGCGTCGGTACCGAGAACGTAGTGGAGGCCATCAAGCGACAGCCCGACGGCGGGAACAATATAACGCTGGTCAGCGTCGCTTCGATAGCCACCTACGGAGACCGCCTGCCGCCGAAGCACTGGGTCAAGGTCGGCGATCCGCTGAAACCAAGCGTAGGTGACTACTATTCCATAACCAAGATGGCAGCGGAGCGGGCGGTGATCGAGTCGGGCCTGAAGCACTGGGCCATCATGCGGCAGACTTGGATCGCCATCCCCGACGTTCTCTCGCTTATGGACCCCATCATGTTCCACCAGCCCCCCAACACCCATATCGAGTTCATCACCGGTGAGGATGCCGGATACGGGCTGGTCCAGACCCTGGAGTGCCCTGACGATTTCTACGGCAGGGTGTACAACATGAGCGGCGGACCTTCCTGTCGTATCGTGATTAGCGATTACCTGGAGCGCTTCTTCCACCTGTTAGGCATGGGGGACTTCGGGAAGATGCTGCCTCGCAACTGGTTCGCCCTGCGCAACTTCCACTGCTCCTGGTACATGGACAGCTGGATCCTCAACGAGTACCTGGGACACTGGCGGCAGTCGTACGACGATCAGGTTAAGCAGGTGGAGCAGACCTTCCCGACGATACTGAAGAAGGCGGCGGGCATAGCACCCCCGTTCGCCGCCAAGCTGTTCATGAAGCGGATGGCAGAAACGCTGAAGTGGATCAAGAACGACGACAAAGAGAAGATCTGCGCCTTCTTCGGCAGCCGCGAGAAGTGGGAGCAGATAGGTGGGTGGGACGATTACTCATTCGAAAGGGATACCCGGGACCTCAGGGTCGAGTTCGACCCGCTGACCAAGACATACACACTGAGCGACATGCAGGAGATAGCCAAATCACGTGGCGGACAGTGCCTGTCCAAACAATACACTGACCTCAAGACTAGGATGAAATGGAAGTGCGGTTTCGGACACGAGTGGGAGGCTACGCCAAAACTGCCGCTCACCGGGCACTGGTGCCCCCAATGCGTCCCGCCGCCGTGGAACTGGGACGCTATCGCCAAGGTCGATCCGGCCATCGCTGACGTATACTACTACAATCACGATAAAGACGAATCCCAGTGTGTGGATTATCTCTTCTGCGCCCTGGAGTAGGGAGAACTAACGCAGGGCAGCCAACGACAGACCGTACCGATCTGCCTGCCGAACGAGGCAGAGTTGGAAAGGAGATGAGATGGCTAAAAAGAAAGTGCTCTTAACTGGCGCATCCGGCTCCATGGAAGGCACAGCCTTCAAAGAGCTGCTCAACAGAAGGGATAAGTACGACATCGTGCTCCTGCTCAGGCCCCGTCTGCAGAACGGGATTGCCATGACGGAATGTTTAACTTAACCTAATGTTGATATAGTCCCGCTTGACTTCACCGCATAATGAGGGATATTATCAACCTCACTGAGATCGAAGTAGATTGATATTCAGTATTACAAAAGGTTTGAATTCATGACACACTTTGGGCAAGATGGAGGAAATCCTCGTCGAAGTGGTCGTGGGCGTTGTTAAAGAGAGGATGGAAAAGCCGTGAACCAATTTAGAGGGCATAACAAATCACTCCAGAAGACGGCTAATAGCCGCCGCTGAGCTTTGTAGTTGGGCGCACATTCATACGCGGCTTTTGGCAACTTAGAGCAAATACAGTAGATCATGATGTTTCGAAGCGTTGCCCTTCCATCAAAAACACTAGGAAAGCTATATCTACACAGCATGCCTGGGCGTTACGAAGAACTTTCAAACTCTATTCAAGAGATAGAATCATTGTCTATTGACCAAATACTCTCACTAGCGCCGTTAGAAGAAATTGAGAATAAATCGCCCGAATACGCTGAGGCAATCAAGTCCAATCATCTACCTTGTGAATACGCGTCATATCCAATAACCGACTATGGCGTTCCAGAAGATCGTCAAGAGTTCGCACTTTTTGTAGAAGACGCTGCCAAAAGACTGCAGAATAAAAAGCGATTATTGATACATTGCAGCGGTGGCATTGGCAGAACGGGTACAATGGCTTGTTGCATCTTGATTGCACTTGGATTACCAGAAGAAGATGCCGAAAGAATGGTACGGGAAGCGGTTTCTCGCCCGGAGACCAGCGAGCAAAGATCATTGGTGCACTGGTATGCGCAGAGAAAAGCAAACCGTAAATCTTGAGTGCAACAAGAGAGCGATTGTTAAGCGCCACACACTCTGGTCTAATGTTTAATAGTGACAATACCCCCAAGTGACGTGAGTTCGAAAGTTGAAAGCCAGCTCCAGAAAGCGCGGATGGAGCGCAGGTAGCAGTTGACCGTATGGCTGGAGAGGCCGCGCTCCTGGGGGTGGGAGTAGGGGTGGGCGGCGAAGCAGCGCCTGCGCTGCAGGTGGAGGACGAAGGCCCGTATCTCGTGAGCGGTTATTTGAGTTGCGTCTGTTGTCAGGCCCTCGGAGAGGAGGAACTGCTCAAGGTAGCGGATGCTGCCAGTGACCAGGTTAATGTAGTTCTGGCTCTTGCCCTCGCTTTTGGCGCACAGGCGGTAACCGGCGGCAAGGTGGGACAACTGGGTGGAGGGTGCGGTGTCAATTTTTGACGAAGCAAGGACCCCCCCTTTCACAATCGGGGATTTTGGGCTAAAATAGCTATGGTTTTTGCGGGTGTAACTCAGCGGTAGAGTGCTTGCTTCCCAAGCAAGGAGTCGTGGGTTCGAATCCCATCACCCGCTCCACTGGTTTTATCGGATATGCTTTATATTCTGCGATTATTTCTCTACACTGTGCTTAAGTGATGAGTGAGGAGCCAGCTATCAACACAGAAGAGAGGATTCTAAAGTCGAGCCGGGTTGTGGCTATCGTTGGGCTTTCGTCAGACAGCAGCAAGCCCAGCAATATTGTGGCGTGCTATCTAAAAGGTCGCGGTTACCGGATAGTCCCGGTTAACCCCCGCGAGGAGCAAATTTTAGGGGAGAAGAGCTACCCGAGTTTAGCAGCGATTCCTGATCCTGTGGATGTGGTGGATATTTTCCGTCGCCCCGACGAGGTTACCGGGATTGTAGAAGAAGCGATTAACATTGGTGCGAAGGTGGTGTGGATGCAGGAGGGGGTGGTGAACGAGGCGGCAGCCGCCAGGGCGCGTGGGGCGGGGATCGAGGTGGTTATGGACAAGTGCATGAGAAAAGAGCACCAGCGTATGTTGGGCGAAGAGCCTTCAACTCCCGGGGTATGTGAATTGCCTAAAGACGATAAACATGGGTCCTAGGTTTAGATGGATTAGTAGCGGCTTCACCGCTATCGTTTCTCAGATTGCTTGCTTACGGTTATCCAGCCTTTGGTCTCCTCACCAGCTTGATCGATTCCGTATCGCACTTCGTTGCACACACGCCGCAACCTAAGCACATGTCATCGTTGACTGTAGCGTAGTCGTTGACTTCGATGGCGCCCATCGGGCAGCGGTCGGCGCAGGTGCCGCAGGCGTTGCAGGCATCGTAGTCCACTTTGGCTATGAATGGTGAGGGCAAAAAGACTTTGACGCCCAGGTTCTGGCCATGGAATATGGCGCAGCAGTCGTTGCAACAATTGCATATGCAGTTGTTTATATTCAGGGTGTGAACCAGCCCGTTTTCGTTGCACTTGCGCAGGAGTTCAACCAGCTCGTCGAAGGTGAGCTCACGGGCCATGCCGTGCTCTACCGCCCAGCGGCTGAGGTCGCCCGTATGGATACAGGTTTCCAGTATATGTTCACAATGATTGCCAGGGTCGACCAGCCAGTGCGAGAGCCGACAGGGGCAAGGAGATGTGCTCCAGTGGCCGGCGCCCTTTAGAACCTCGACAAGGTTTTCGGATGGCTGTGCGTCTGCGGGCAATGCGCCTATCGCGGCCCATACCGGGGCAAAGGGGAAGCCGAGCTTGCATAGCTTCTGCTCCGACCATTCCTTCAGAACCTGGTGTAATGCCTTCCCCAGCTCGATAGTGAAGGGGTACTTTATATTTCCCCACAGGCCGGTTTCGATCAGCCCCGGCGCTGCTGAGCCCACCACTTTATATAACGGGTCCTTTTTACCAGGCTCGATATAAATGGTGCCTTTGTCCGCCATGGTGTTAAGCATCTCCTTGAGCTTGCTTTTGCCGATGCTCGACCTCGTGGCGATCTCGCCCAGCGTGCCACCGGTCAGATGAACGTGCAGGGCAAGCTGTGCCTCCGCTGGGGTGAACTGCAGGCTGAGCAGTTTCAAGAAGGCTGGGGTCTTCGGCATACCGACAATGTCCTCTTTATTAACCATGTCAGCTAACTGATCATATACGTCGTTCTCAACCATAGTATGCCTCCTAGCAGGACTTCTGTTTATGTAGTAATTTTTAAGGATACACCGGTTATAGAGTTATCTCGGATTTCAGGGTTTGCTGGCCCCTGAGCAGGATAATCACTGCCCGTTGGCCTTTGGCCAGGGAAGTGATGGCGTTTTCCAGATCGCTGGCATTATGAATGGGCCGCATGTTGAATTCTGTGATGATATCGCCCGGTTGGATGCCTGCCTTTTCACCTAACGATTGGGGAGCGACCTTGCCTACCAGTGCACCGAACACCGGGGCTAAGCCGAACTTGGGGGCGGTCTTGCTGGCGTCGGCTATGGTCAGGCCAAAGTGAGGGCGCTGACCATTGCTGCCTCTATTGAGTAGCTGTTCAAGGCGGGAACGATCAAAGCCAACCACTACTTCGTCATCGATGACGATCACGGGGACCCCCATCTGTCCCGATTTGCTGACCATTTCCTCAGCGGCAGCCCGGTCTACAGATACATCGTGTTCGGTAAATTGCACACCACGCTGGTGGAGGAATTCTTTCGCATGGCGACAGTATCCGCATGTTGGAGTGGTGTAGATGGTAACATTCATCCTGCCGGGCCTCCTTCAGCTGTCGTACCTTCTCTCGCTCAGGGAACGATCAATTTCATGTGACAATCATTATAATCTATTTCTTGAAATATGTGACGGGGATTGTCAAGTAAGGGTAGATTAATGTGTTTCACCCTCATTATCGGGCATGGTTTCTGCTAGACTCTGCGGAGTTCTATCTCTGAAGTATCCCTGTCCCTATTTCTAATATGGGCGCCATCGTAGAGGATTAAGGTTACGATAAGGCTTATTCCCGCTCGTCTTTGATTTTGATGTCTTTGCTGCCCCTGATGACAAGGGTGGAAGTTCCATCAAAATTGTTCCTGAACTTCATGGTCAACTGATTCAGGCCGGTTCCTTCCCCTTCCGTGAACTCCAGACGTATAGTCATCTCTTTATTGCACTTTATGGTTTTACAGCTACTCCCTATCTCGTTGCTTATGCTGGTGTAGATGGCTTTGGTCTTTTTGGTGCGTTTCTTCTCTTCCATAGATTCTGCTGCCTTTACGTCAACGGCTTGAGGCCATTAACTATTTTACCCTTTTTCCTTGTCTTTAGACAGGTCAGGTAAGCAGGGCACAAGGGTTCCGGGTTTGTCTCCTCCCCAGTAAAAATCCGGCCCGAAGTTGTCGAACTCCCTAATATCGCCACAGAATTTGCAAACGCCTTCACTCTTTGGGCCTTTAGGGGTCTCGATCATCCAGTAGTGACAGTGCCCCTTCGCACAAGGCTCTCTATTTATAAGTTTCACTTCCAGCTCCAGCACTGCTTTCTTGTTCCTATCAGGCATATGTTTTTGCTTTTTGGTTACCATCACAACCCACCCCCTTTATCGCAACTACATATTAAGATACGGCATGGCTGTTGTCTGTGACTTTTATCCCATCAGGTGATGCGGCGGCCGTGTCATTGGGGCTATGCGGGTCGAAAAAATGGGTGGATATACTAGATGCAACCTAGCGTTCCCCGACGATTATATCAAAGGGGCAGGTTATGGCGCCGGTGGGGCATACGTCTTCGCACTGGGTGCACCATGTGTTACATGATCTGCATTCATCTTTGTGGATGAAAGTTATTACATTGTCAACCAGTACTAACACTCTGCACTGGCACACACTTATGCACAGGCCACAGCCGTCGCATTTTTCGGGATAGATAACTGGCATTCCCCGCACTCTAGTTAGCTCCGTGTCTGGTAATCATGTAAACACATTTTCCTTTAGAGTGATGTGACCTTTGTCTCAATATTTCGATGAGTGAGTTGCTACTATGTCTTTCGGGGCTTC
>Ga0315275_10006918_pt1 | contig 10916 bp, 10 predicted proteins | sample YL17G03_0_MG_FD_205557 | JGI IMG/M metagenome (GOLD analysis project Ga0315275, IMG submission 205557) | Sediment microbial communities from Yellowstone Lake, YNP, Wyoming, USA - YL17G03_0 | ecosystem: Environmental > Aquatic > Freshwater > Lake > Sediment | place: USA: Wyoming | collected...
TTCTTCTCGAAAAAGTCGATCGTGCTAGCCATGACCTCCAGCGAGCGCCCGTCTGGGTACCGTCGGCTGAGCTTCCTCGGGTTCAGTAGAATCATTGCTGGGCCTCCCCTCCATAGCTGCTGTCGAGTTAAGCCCTATCAAGGCGCCAGCGCCTCGAACCCCAGTTCTATGGCAGCCAGCGGTGCCGCCGATTTGGCCGGAATTCCCCATTTCAACCTGTTGACGCCCAAATGGGGACCACTCTCGACGAAGGTACCATACGTCCTCAAGAAGCCGGGGACAACGTGCCCGTGGCCCTGCGCACGTTAGGATCGCTCATCACACCCGGTTTGGCTGGTGTAGTCATGAAGACACTACTCAGCTGATGCTCCGTGTCACACTGAACAGAGCGATTATAGTCGCGGTCGGGATCGCCGTCAAAGCAACCTGCCATACCAAAAGAATCTTGCCGCTGCCACCAGAGCCCACGTTCGGAGCCCGTGGTCGCTGCCATCCCTCGGTGTGATAACATGGCTGGTACCGTGTTCAGACCTGCATTGGTCGGCCTGCTGGCAGCGCTCGCCCTGGCCCTCGCCGCATGCGCTGGGGGGAACGAAGAGGGCGGCACGGCGTCGCCTGTGCCCTCCGCTACGAGTGCCGCTGCGCCGACGGTCAGTCCAGCGGCGACCCGTCCGGCCGCATCGCCGACCGCTGCCAGCGCTACGCCGGCGGCAGCGGAGGCCGACCGGGCGGCGGCGGCGGCGAAGACCATAATCGGCGGCGTCGTCGATGCCGCCTGCACGCCATCTCCCGAGACACCGGTCTGCATCATTCCCAGCCCCTCTCTGGGCACTCCCCAGCACGGGACAGCGGCCTTCGCCACTAGCGATTATCCGGGCGGCGGCGCTATGGAGTTCCTGGGACAGACGCCCGAAGGCGAGTGGAAGTTCTGGTTCGGCACCCAGAACATCGCGTACCAACTGACAGTACTTCCCGGCGATATGCGGGTCTGCGCCGGCGGCGCCGGACTGAACGTGCGCGCCTCGCCGGCGGTGGAGGGCGAGTCCCTAACCCTGCTCAACGACGGTACCATCATCAGCGTCGATCGCTTCGTTCTCACGGAGTCGGGGACTAGGTCGGCGACCACGGGAGTGCAGGCTGGCTTCGGTTGGTACCACCTCACCAGCCCCAAGGAGGGATGGGCGTTCTCCAAGTACCTGTCCGTCGCGTCCCTCGGCGACTGCAGCTTGCACGACGCCCAAGTGGTGCGGGAGTAGCCCCGCCCAACCAGCCTGCTGGCCGCCGAGCGCCTCGGGGCCCTGGGCCTGGTGAAGCGAGCCGTCCACCGGAGCGGGCGCGGCCGCCAGCCGAAATCGCTTGACCCTTGACCCGAACACGTCCACCGGCGATAGTGGCCCCGTGCAAGCCACGCCGACAGGCCATCGTCGCGCAACGATTCATCTGCTGCCCAGAACGAGGCTCGGATTCTGGGCGGTCAGGCTCCTGATCGCGTTCGCCGCGCTTTTCTTGACGATTTGCGCTCTGGTAGCCGCGGGCCAGCGCGGGGTCTGGCTGGTGTCGTTGGTCATACCTTTGGGCCTGTCTGGCGCACTCGCGGGAGGAACCGCAGCCGTCGCCATCGTCCGGCGCGGCGAGCGGTCGCTCCTGGTGGTTCTCCCCCTCATCGTCGGGCTCGTCGTCGCGTTCTTCGCAGTGGGTGAGTTGATCGGCCACGACTAAGCCCGTCGGCGTGGTCGTCAGTTAGCACGGGTGATCCTAAAATCCCCTAGTCAGCCGATTGGGCAAGGCGACCGGGGAATTCGTGCACGACGGCGGGTCTCAGGCCTCCGCAGCGCCCACGAACGCCATCACTACGGTCGCTACCCCCAAAATGTCCGCTTTTCTCCCGCGGCCGCTCGTGGTCGCCTCAGAACGGGCCGTAACGCTCGCTCCCATTGATGCGTCTATAGAGAAGACTCGCTTGTCCGATGAGAGAGAACTGTGGCATTCTAGAAGCAAGCTTACCGTCGATGCACGGCTAACTCTCCGTATAGTAGGACGAGGTTTGTATGGCAGAGACACGGGGTCGTCTAGGCATCCTGGTCGGCGGCGGGCCGGCTCCCGGCATCAATAGCGCCATCAGCGCCGCGGCTATCGAGGCGGCCAACTCTGGTCTGGAAGTCGTCGGCATCTACGACGGGTATCGGTGGCTGATGGAGGGGCGCACCGATGGCGCGCGCCCGATGACTATCTCCGATGTCTCCTTCATTCACTCCCGCGGAGGCTCCGTCCTGCGCACCTCTCGCTCGAACCCGACCAGCAGCGCCGAAAGCCTCCAGAACACCGTCCGTGCCCTCCGCGAGCTCGGCATCACTCTCCTGATCACCATCGGTGGCGACGACACGGCGTTTGGCGCCCGTGAGGTGGCGAAGGCCGCCGACGGCGCGCTCCGGGTCGCCCACATTCCCAAGACCATCGATAACGATCTGCCGCTGCCGGGAGGCATGCCCACCTTCGGCTATGAGACCGCCCGCCATCTCGGCACGGAGCTGGTGCTCAACCTGATGGAGGACGCCCGCACCACCGACCGATGGGTCGTAGTCGTTGTCATGGGCCGCAACGCCGGCCACCTTGCCCTTGGCATCGGTAAGGCCGCCGGCGCCACCTTCACCATCATTCCTGAAGAGTTCTCCATGGAGCGGATAAAGTTCAGGGACGTGTGCGACATCATCGAGGGCAGTATGCTCAAGCGGCGGGTAATGGGGCGTGAGCACGGCCTTGCTGTCGTCGCGGAGGGGATCGGCGAGAAGCTGGACAAAGAGGACTTGGCGGAGATAGCCGGCGGCGTGGGATACGATTCCTACGGCAACGTCCGCCTGGGCGATATCCCGCTGGCCACCATCATCAAGCGCGATATCCAACAGCGCTTCGCTGTCCGTGGCGAGAAACTGTCCATCGAGGACGTGACGCTGGGCTATGAACTGCGCTGCGCCCGGCCGATCCCCTTCGACATCGACTACACGCGGACGCTGGGCCACGGAGCGATCCGATTCTTGCTCTCGGAGCCGGCGGACGAGCGCCTGCGGTATGGGGGTCTTGTCTGCCTGGACTCCGGCCGCCTTCACGTCTTGCCTTTCGATGAGATCCGAAACCCCGTCACAGGTCGCACCCGCACTCGTCTCGTCGACATAGACTCGGAGTACTACGACGTCGCCCGTGAGTACATGATCCGCTTGGAGCCCAGCGACCTCAAGGACCCGGAGAGGCTGGGCAAGCTTGCCACGGCGGCTCACATGACGCCCGAGGAGTTCGAGAAGGCGTTCGCACACGCCGCCGAGCTGAGCGACAGGAAGGCCCCGAGAGCCGCTCGGGCCGCGACATGACGGAAGGAGATTGCTATGGACGCACAAGTATCCGGGGGTAAGTGGCGCCGCCTGCGCTCACTGGCCGATGGAGAAGGCCGTTTCAAGATGATGGCCATCGACCAGAGGGGCTCATTAGTCGACGCCATCGCCAAAGTGACGAACAGGGGCAAGGAGCAGGTCTCCGGCGACGAGCTGGCCACGGCAAAGGAGGTCATCACCAGGGTTCTCGCCCCCTATGCCACCGCCGTCCTCACCGACCCCATCTACGGCTATCCGTACTCCTACCAGAGCATGCCGCCGGGTATTGGTCTCCTTCTTGCTCATGAGGAGACGGGCTATGAGCGGTCCGGCTCCACGGGGAAGGAGCGCAAGACCACTCTGATCGAAGGATGGTCGGTCGAGAAAGCAGAGCATGCCGGCGCCGACGCCGTCAAGCTGCTCCTCTACTATCATCCCGATGCTTCGGAGGAGGTCCGCCGTTATCAGCAGGACCTCGTGCAGCGGCTGGGCGAGAGCTGTGAGCAGGCGTCCATGCCCTTCCTGCTGGAGTTGGTTGCCTACGCGATCGAGGAGGCGAGCACCAACAGCGACGAATACGCCCGAAGGAAGCCGGACCTCGTTGTCCGCAGCGCCCGCGAGTTCAGCGCTTCGAAGTACAGGGTGGACGTTCTCAAGCTGGAGTTCCCCGCCGACCTGAAGAGGACCAAGGAGTTCTGCGGGGGCGCCTTCGATAGCCAGGAGCGCCAGGCCGTCTACCAGCTATCAGACGTGCGGGAGTCCTGCCGTCAGCTCAATGAAGCGGCGGGCATGCCCTGGGTGATACTGAGCGCCGGCGTGGGCATAGAAGAGTTCTTGATCCAGGTGGAGCTGGCCACCGAAGCAGGCGCCAGCGGTTTCCTCTGCGGTCGGGCCATCTGGAAAGACGCCATGGCCTACTATCCCGATGTCGCGGCGATGGAGGAATTTCTGCGGGCGGAGGGTACGTACAACTTCGTCCGCGCCAACGCTTACGCGCATCGCGCTCGTCCCTGGGTGGGGCACCCGAAGTTCAGGCAAGGCGTCGCCGGGGCGATGTCGGCCGGGCGGCCCTGACGGCCCTCTGCGCCACCGGCAACCGTTCCCGGCACTCCTAGGCCAGCGGGCCCTCCGTAAGCCTACGTCTAGCCGGCTTTGCCCGATGTCCGCGGAGAATCATGACCATATGCCGCCGGGGACAGACGCCGCCTGAAGAGATACCAGTAGGAAGGACTCCCCGACTCCTCGCCGGCGCGGATCCAGCAGCGCTCGAAATCGCTGGCCAGCAGCGTCTCCGTTTCCTGCGGGCTGAGCCCTACGGCACGCCCCAGTAGCTTGCGCGGGCCGCAGGCGTAAAGTACATAGTGGCCACCTTCCCGCAGCACCCGCCGCAGCATCGAACCGTAGGCCACTCGGTGCCCGGACTGAATGGCGTGATAGCAACCTATGTCGACGGCCAGGTCGAAAGGGTGCCCGACCGGTGGTCCGGCCGGAGTTCCCAGTTTGATGGCCTCGCTCACGTGGAAGGCAACGGACACACCTGCCTCGCGGGCCTTCCGTCAGGCCCTCCGGATGGCCAACCAGGCGACGTCCGTCCCCACCACCTCGAAGCCACGCTGCGCAAGGAAGACGGCGTTGGTGCCCGTTCCGCAACCGATGTCGAGCGCACGGCCCGGCGGAACCTGTCCGCTTTCGACGAGTTCGATCAGCTCTGGCGGCGTGATGCCGGTGTCCCACCGGGGCTGGCCAAGGAGATAGGGAAGGTTCCACCAAATCCCACTCATCATGGCCGGATTCCCGTCCCCTCCCTCTTTGCGGCGACGGACCGAACAGTCCCTTGCCGCGGCTGCTCGGCAGCCTTAGCGGCTCAGCTTTCTTCTCAGCCCTCCTAGAAAACCGGCCCAAGACTGCTCCGCGGAGGCGGAGCGGGCCAGGTCGCGGACTCGCTCGGCGATGATTTCGCGGACTCGCGCTTCTTCTCCGCCGTCCAGCCAGAAGCCGTGGTCGTCACAGGCGTCCAGTTCCAGGTTGTAGGCCCGGTAGCTAAAGGTCGTCATCACCTTGCCGCAGACCGGGCAGTGGAGCTCGCTGCCCCGCTCCGAGTAGCGGATGGTGGCCCGGCGCTCCGCCGGCGTCGACGGGACCGTGGCCTCAAGCTGGTCCAGCTCATTAAGATCCAGCCAGCGGCCGTCACATGACGGGCAGCGGTCCACCACGATGCCGTGGTACTCCTGCTCGGCGACGAGATCGGCCTGGCAACGGGGACACTTCATGGCGCCTTCCTTTCAGAGAAGGATACGAGCGCAGCATAGCACAGGATTGACGCAGGACAGCAGAATGTGGCCGCATCCTCACTTGCGCTAACCGCCATCGACACTAGACTACGATAGTGGTGAGGACGGCAAGCTCGAAGTGAGGGAGCTAGGTGAATTGAGACAGATCGAAGAACCATCAAGGAAGACCCCCGTTATGGCGGAGACGGATGTTCTAGTCATAGGCGGCGGGCCGGGTGGCCTCTCCGCTGCGCTGGCAGCCGCGAGAGAGGGCGTGGACACCATCCTCGTAGAACGGTACGGCTGTTTCGGCGGGGTCATCACCCAGGCCATGATCGGCACCATTGCCTGGTACCGGACCAAGATGGAAACAGTGGACGCGGGAGGGATCGGTGTCGAATTCGAGCAACGGGCGAAGGAGATGGGAGCGAGCAGGCACTTGTTCTTCTATGAGATCATAGATACAGAGGTGTTCAAACACATTGCCGACCGAATGGTGCAGGAAGCCGGTGTTGTGCCCCTACTGCACAGTTTTGCCGTCAGCGCGATCATGGAGGGCAACACCATAAGGGGCGTCATCACGGAGAGCAAGTCCGGAAGGCAGGCCATTCTGGCGAAACGGGTGATCGATGCCAGCGGGGACGCTGACGTGGCCCACCTGGCCGGCGTTCCGTATCGCCTCGATCCCAAGGACACGCTAGAGCCCGCGACGGTGAACTTCGGCTGCAGTGGAGTCGATATCCCGAAGTTCCTCGGCTACACCTGGAGCAATACCAGGTCCGTGGCAGACTGGGGCGACGCGTCCGGTGAGAAGGAAAAGGACGAGTTCAGCACCCACCTGGTGGAGCCCTTCAACAAGGCCAAGGAAGCGGGCGAGATCCCCCAGTATGCCCGTATAGAGAGCTACTGGGGCAACTACACCGATGCGGGCGAGATCCCGACGCTCAACGCAATCCACATGTCCGATATCGACCCCACAGACGTAAGGGATCTCACCAGAGCCGAAATCGAAGGCCGGCAGCAGGTCATGTGGGCCGTGGCCGCTCTCAAGAAATACACCCCCGGCTTCGAAGAAGCACGCCTCAGGACCATCGGGGCATCTCTGGGGGTCAGGGAATCGAGGAAGATCATCGGCGAGTACAACATCACGGAGCACGACGTGCTCAACCAGGCGCGTTTCCAGGACTCCATCGGCATCTTCCCAGAGTTCTTGGACGGCAATCGCATAGCAATCATGCCCTCCACGGGCAGGTATTTCCACGTTCCATACGGCATCGTACTGCCGGTGAAAGTGGAGAACCTTCTCGTGGCTGGTCGCTGCGTTGCCGGAGACAAAGTGTCGCATGCCGCCACACGTCAGATGATGTGCTGCACAGTCACCGGCCAGGGCGCTGGTGTGGCCGCCGCGCTGTCCATCAAAGAAAACCGAACCTGCAAGCAGGTCGATATCTCGGAGGTCCAGAAGGCTCTCAAGAGGCAGGGCGTCAGGATCGAGTAGTGCCCCCGGCTAGTCGGCACTGGCGCCGAGTGCAACGGGTGCCGACGACCAGCGCCGACGCTCGCCGCCTGTGCCGCTGCGGCCGGCAACGGCCGGACAGACGCCCTCTGGCTCCCCGACGCCATCGCCTATGGCTTCCACGAAAGCTTCCACCACTTGACTGTCGAACTGGGTCCCCGCGTTGCGCAGGAGTTCTTTGAGGGCCTGGTCCCGCAACAGCGGCTGCCTGTAGGGGCGGCGTGAGGTCATGGCGTCGAAGGCGTCGATGACTTGGAAGATGCGGGCAGCGTACGGGATTTTTTCACCGGCCAGTCCCCTCGGATAACCCGCCCCGTCGTACCGCTCATGATGAGCCAGGACCATCTCCGCCGCGTCTTTGAGGAAATCGAACCCTCTCAGGAGTTCATAGCCCAGCTCAGGGTGGCGACGTATTTCTTTCCACTCCGTCTCGTTCAGGGCGGCAGGCTTGGACAAGACGCTGTCGGCGACACCTATCTTTCCGATGTCGTGTAGGATGGCAGCTTGGGTCAAGTGAGTGAGGTGTGGTTCGGTCAGTCCCAACCGTCGACCCATGGCGACGGCCATTCCTGCCACACGCTGCGAATGGCGGTGGGTGAGCTTGTCCCGAATGTCAAGGGCGGCGCACAGGACGCCAACCACCCCGGAGGCGAACTCTGAGCCGTCTCGACCGAAGAAGCCCTTGGCGATCCCCTTGCGGGCGAGCTTGTTGGCATAGAGGTCAGCGTCGGCCCAGTGTACGAGAGCCTGAGGGTCGTCGCCCTTCCAGGGGAAGCCCGACACACCAATCGACACTCCCAGATATATGTCGGCGTCGGGGGCCAAATGGATAGGGTTGTTCTCCAACTCTTGCCAGAGACGCCTCGCCAGGGCGCTGGCGCCGCGACGATCCGTCTTGGGCATAAGAATCGCGAACTCGTCGCCACCCAGACGCGCGACGACGTCCACTGGTCTGGCGCATCTGGTCATGAGCTTGGCCAGGTTGACCAGTGCAGCATCTCCCGCAAGGTGGCCAAATTCATCGTTTATCGCCTTGAGGGCATCGACATCGATCATCAGGATTGCGGTGGGGTGCTTGGCCTCGGTGGATCTTCGCAGCTCTTCTTGCAGCTGGCCGTAGAAGAAGCGACGGTTCCGTAGCTGGGTGAGATCGTCGCGATTCGCGATCTTGGTGAGTCGAGTTTCCAGTGTCAGGAGGTCGACTCTCGCTTTCAATGACAGTCGCTTCAGGGCTTTGCGGTTGACGCGGACAAGACACACGGCAAAGAGGGCAAGGCCTGACAGCAGGGCTCCCTGAACCGCATATGTGACGGGAGGTTGGACCGTGAGCTGTACGGCGAACACGGCGGCAATCGAGGAGAGAAAGGCCAACGCCCCTGTCAGGTGCAAGACGCCGACCCTGCTTCCGCCAAACGCGCCGATGCCCGGGTCAGAGCTGCCGTCGGTCTGCTCGGGCACGAGGGGCTCTGGCCCAGCGACTCTATCGCAGGGGGCACGGCGCAACTGGCGCTCCATGTCCGCATCCGCTGCTGAATGAGCAGCGCTGAAAGTGGGCTCGGCCGGCCGTCTTCTTGTCATAACGAGACTCCTCCCTACCACAAATAGAGACATGGGGAGATACGAAAGCGCTACGGGCGTGTTACCTGCGTTGCGGTGAAGAATGGGTGCAGAATGCGAACTGGATGGGAAACGCTTAGGGCTGAAGCGGATCGCCTCTAGAACAGCCTGCTTCCTTGATGTCCGATTGAGCCCCCATTAGACTCCAACCAGGAGAGGCGGCGGGCAGAGTAGGAGCGAGGCTTGGGTCGCCCAAAGTGTGAAGGAATATCGAGGAAGGGAGCCATGAAACCCCATCACGAGAGGGCCATACGGAAGTTGGCGGACCACTTCGCGCAGCAGGAGGAATGCTTGGCGGTGATCGTCGGCGGCTCCATCGCCAAGGGCTTGGAGAAGGACGATTCCGATATCGACGCAATCCTGGTCTTGACGGACGAGGCGTGCAAAGCGAAGTGGGACAGCAACCAGCTCTTCTACTGGACGACGGATTTCTGTGACTACCCGGGCGGCTACATCGACGGAAAGATTGTCGACATGGCATACATGCGGACGGCAGCGGAGCGCGGGAACGAAGTGACCCGCGCTGCGTTCAAGGATGCATTGATCGTCCACTGCAAACTGCCGGAAATCGAGGGACTTGTGGCGAGGATCCCCGTATATCAGGCGCATGAGCAGAGAGAGAAGATCCAGAGTTTCTACGCCCAATTCGAGTGCGCGTTCTGGTACGTGGGCGAGGCCGCAAGGAGGGACGACAGGTACCTGTTAAGTCACGCGGTCTCGGAGCTGATCCTCCACGGCGGCAGGCTGATCCTGGCCCACAACCAGGTGCTCTACCCCTATCACAAGCTCTTTATGGATGAACTGAGGGCGGCCCCGGAGAAGCCGGAGGACCTGATGGAGCTCATCGATGCGCTCCTGCAGCAATCCGGCGTCGAGACGGCCCGGGCGTTCTACGACGCCATCAAGCGCTTCCGCTGGTGGAACGAGTCGAACGAGATGTGGCAGGTCCGCTACATGAGGGACACAGAGTGGGCCTGGATGGAGAACAGGGCGTTCGTTGGGGACATGTAGGGGCGCCCCTAGCCGCGGCTGCTGGCCATTCCTATCGCGTGCGCTGGGCGGCGCTTGACGGGCCAATGGGCCGGCGGTAGAATTCTTGGGCGCGAGATGGGCGGTTAGCTCAGCGGGAGAGCGCTTGCTTCACACGCAAGAGGCCGCAGGTTCAAGCCCTGCACCGCCCACCACAGATACAAAAGAGACCTCATAATTGGACACTTGGCCTCCTTCACAGGCACAGCGCTTAGTCAGATGTTTACTGGACACCGCTGGGGCCGAGGGAGGGGGCTGTCGTTGTTGCTGTCACAGCCGTTGGGAAGCGCCCCTACACCGCCGTCTGGAACACGTTCTGGCGTACCAGGCGCCTGCGGTGAGGGCAAGGACGGCTGCGGTAAGTCCGGACGGATAACCCCTTGACAACCCTCACACCTGCATCTACGATGCGGTCGCCCAACGCAGCTAATCTGTTGGAGGTGAGCCGTGCGTAGTCGTCGACGAAAGACTGCCGCAGTAACGATTGCTCTAGCTTTAGGGGCGGCGCTGGTGCTGGCATTGGCCGTCGCCTCGCCGGGGAGCGGCGGTGTGTCGGCCAATGCGATCTGCAACACCGCCCTGGCCCAGGCCGCGACCGCCGGGGCTGACAGCATCTTCGTGAGCAACACCACTGGCTGTGACATAGGCGACAAAATCGTCCTCAACCAGGGCGGGGGCACGGAGGAGTGCCAGGAAGTCGAGCGCGTCGCTGCCGGTGCCCCAATGGTCTACCTGGTGGGCACGCTTGCCGACGGCCACAGTCAGGGCGAGACCGTAGTCGAGGTTCCCGTGTGCCCCACGCCCACCCCCACAGAGACGGAGACACCCCTGCCCACGGAAACGCCGACGCCCACACCCACGCCTACTCCCACTCCCACCGCTACACCTTCGCCCACACCCACGCCGAACCAGATGTACAACTGCCCCCAGGCGGGGAAGTGGGCGATAGCGGTGTGGGAGGGCGAGGACGACATGGACACCGGCGAGGCTCTGGCAACCTGCGGGGAAGGAGCGGTGGACGCGGCCTACGCCCTCGACGCGTCCAGCGGCGAGTGGTTGCGCTCGTTTCCCGACCGGCCGGAGATCAGCAATCTTGCGATGGTGGAGAACATGCAGGGCTTC
>Ga0315275_10006920_pt1 | contig 10913 bp, 7 predicted proteins | sample YL17G03_0_MG_FD_205557 | JGI IMG/M metagenome (GOLD analysis project Ga0315275, IMG submission 205557) | Sediment microbial communities from Yellowstone Lake, YNP, Wyoming, USA - YL17G03_0 | ecosystem: Environmental > Aquatic > Freshwater > Lake > Sediment | place: USA: Wyoming | collected...
GTCCTTCAGTTCGTCGATCTCGATCTGCGCCTCGCCCTTGCCGCCGACGTTGACGAACGCCACCTCCGGGCCGATCGCGACGATCGTGCCCTCGATGGTCTCTCCTCGCTCGAAGCGCCTCGCTTGGAGGGAAGCCTCGAACATCGCGGCGAAATCTTCTTCAGGCTCGGTCACGGCGTGCTCCTCATGAGGTGCCCACGGCCCCCTGTGCCGATCTGCGCGGTGGCGTCGCAGAGGCCGACCCGCGTGCGGGGAGGGACAAGGGTAACGTCATTATACGGGCGAGGCGCAGCGGGCGGCGGTATTGCTCGCGCCCGACGCTTCGTTGGGAGCCCTGGGAAGGGGCACGTCCTCGCCGTCGTGAGGCCGACGTCCGGATTGACCACGACGTCGACACCGCGGTCCCGATGCTGATGAGGATGTTCGAGGCGCGCGTGCGCGGCTACTTCGCGACCGGATAGCCGCGATCGACCCAGTCGCTCCGGAAGCTGTCCGGCAGAATCAGCACGCGCACGCGCGCGAAGCCCAGGTCCGTCAGCGCCGTGTAGGCCGGCCGGAGATTGGGGCAGTCACGCAGCGGGCAGCACCCGCAGTAGATGACGAGGTTAGACGAGCGCGGGAGCGTCTGCGCCCACGTCGTCAGACTGTTGAGGCCGTCGGGAGAGGACGCCGGGCCGTGGAAGACGGCGCCCGGGATGTGGCCGGCCCGGTAGAGAAATGCCGGAGCCGTGCAGACGACGACCGGCTTGTCGGTTCCGGAGGCGCCGGCGAGCTCTCTGACGAGGTCGGCGGGTGTCACCGTGTGTGTCCCCCAGGGCTCTGCCGAGGATGCTGAATCGGACGTCCCACCGGCGCACGCCGCCGACATGGCGACAAGCGCGGCCGTCACCACCAGGGCGCCGAGGCTCGACCGCCACCCGATCACCGGGCACGGCCGCAGATCCCGTTGCTGCATCGCGTTCATGGTATCCCTCGTCGAGCTCACGCTCGCCAGCCGGCCCGCCAATCGTCCCATAGTGTTGACGCTCGTGGTCGTGGCAATGAGTGTCCAGACTAGACCTGGAACGAACGGCGCGCAAGACTGCCGTCGGATGGATCCTGCGGGACATCGCCGCGCGCGACGAAGGCGCGGCCATGGCCTTCATCGACGAGCACGTCGGGCGCTTCCCCGTCGAAGCGCTGCGAAAGGCAGTGAAGCATGCCGGCGCGGCCACCCGCCAGCGGTACCTCAGGCGGGCCGCACAGGCAGACATGGCGGCCACGCGGGCCGCGAGGATGCCTCTAGAGATCAAAGAACGCGAACGTGAGCCAGGAGCGTCATCGGGAGGCGGCAACGGCGACAACATCCAAAGATGGAGGCGTTTCTGGCGCCGGACAATGGTTCCATGTCCACGGTCCCCACGGCGTCGACCCCAGCTCTGGTGGCTATCTCACTCGGGCGTTATGTGACGTAAACTCGGCCCGGCGGGCCCGGCAGACCCCAATCCGGCCTATCGTCCCCCGAGGATAGGAAGCATTGGAGCGGTCCCCGCTCGGTTGAACGCAACGTGCCGTTGCTTGACATCGAGCCGTCGCTACTTGTCCTTGGAAGAAGCCGTCGGGGGAAGGAAGTTCGCCATCGCCCACACTTCGTGACGATACTCGAAACAGTCAAAGGCGATACGCCGTCCGTCGGGGTTGACATCCAGCACGCTCCACAAGTGGCCATACGTCGTGGTTTGGGGCTGGCAGAGCTCGCGGGCCTGCCCACCGCCCGCCGGAATATGAAAAACGGCGTCCCCCTTCCCCCCCTCCGGCACGGTATTGGTGAAGAGCAGAGACTGTCCATCGGGTGTCCAGGCAATCGTGGGATACCGTCTGAGTTCTCCGCCGTTGAACACTTCCCTCTGCTCTCCGCCGTCGGCGGGGATGATCAGAATACGGTGAACAAATGTCATCGGCGAGCGCTTGATTTCCCAGATCGCGAGCGCCAGATGCCGGCCATCAGGCGAGATGGCGAAGTTGAGGCTCTGCGCGTTGCTGGCATTCTCTATTCCGAAAAGCTCCTTCTCGCGGCCTGACGCCATGTCTCTGCTCATGAGGCTCGATCTTCTCGAATCAGGATGGTGGAGGACGTAGAACAAGGTCCTGCCATCCCGAGTAGATTGAGCGATACCCAACATGGCGGACGCACTCTGAACGAGAGCCACGCGTTCACCCGTGCTCGAATCTATCCTGTAGATAACCTGAGGCGACTTCTGTTTGAAGGTCGAGGCAAGTAAGTGCTTCCCATCGGGGGACCACCGCAGAGTGAGGAAGTGTGGCAGCTTCGGATCGATCACTCTTTCCTGACCGGATTCCATGTTTCGAATGCAAATGGTCTGAGAGTCGTCAGGCTTCTGGATGCCATACGCCAGGTGCCGGCCGTCAGGCGACCACGCAGGGGCGACGTCGGTCCCGGTCTGACCCACCGTCTCGGACTTCTTCAACTGCTTGCCGGTTCGTACATCCACTTCAGCGACAGCGACCTCCATGGTGCTGAACTCAACGGCATAATAGAAGGCGCCGTCCCTGGTGAATCCTTTCGGCCTGATCTTGGCGGGAATGTCGCGCTTGATGAGTTCAGGGGCGCCCTGCCCCACACCGTTGGCCACGCGCAGAAGGTACGCATCCCACGTACCCGAGATGGAGAAGCCGCCGGGATATCCAGCCTTGCGGTTACTGGCGAAAAGAACGTAGGAATTGTCAGGCGTCCAGCCCAATAGCCGATCATTGGCGGCATGTTGAACAAGAGGTTTCGTTTGCTTGTGTTCGATGTCGAGGATGAAGATGTCTCTGTTCTCAGAATCTTTCTCCTGCGGTCGCTCGTAGGCGAGGTAGCGGCCGTCCGCGGAAATCGCTATCTCACTGTTCCACGCAGGTGTATCAGTGACGAAAGTGTGGAGCACCTGCATGGAACCGTCTTCGACGGAGAAGGCGACAAGCTGCGGATCTGTTCCCTTCTTCAACAAGGTTCCCAGAATCTGTTTCCCGTCCAGCGTCCACGCGCTGATGATGAACTCTTCGCCTCCCTCAAAGCGATGAAGAGCGCGGTGCCCCGTGCCATCCACCTTGATCAGCTGAAGCTCGGTTCCAGGGCCGATCTGGTTCATATACGCGACGTGCGTGCTCCCGGGAGCGATGTTCGGGTACCACATGCCCTGTCTGGACACTTTCGTCAGCGGTCGAGTTTCGCCTGTGGCCAGATCGCGAATGACCATCTCCGCTATCTCAACGTTGGACGTTGCCTGGAAATCACAGATGTACCGTCCGTCCAGGGACGGGGGCCCCGAGAAATCCGACATGGGGCCTGTCTCGACCCTGCGAAGCGAGATGCCCGGCTCAGATTTCGGCGCGGCGGCATTCTGGCTCTCGCCCCGGACCGTGAAAGAGAGGGAGACAAAGCCCAGAGCCAGAATCATGAAGACCGACAGAGGCGACCATTGATATGAGCCCTTGTTGAAGTGAGCGATCATCGTGATCCTCCTTTTCAATTGCGAGTGATTGTCCAGAATCCCGGCCATTGCCGGGAGGAGCCGCGAGCGGGAGAAGCGGCGCAGGAGCCCGACGATGGCTCGCCCGTACTCCTGTGACTGTTCGTTTCCCGTGCGGGAAAGCACGAGAGCATCGCAGGACAGCTCCCGGTCGGCCCGCATGCGGTGGAAGGCGAACCAGACCAGTGGATTGAACCAGTGCAGGACTTGCAGGAGGCTGGCCAGCCACCCCAGGTAGATGTCGCAGTGTTTTAGATGCGCCAGCTCGTGAAGGAAGACACACCGCAATTCCTGTTGGCTGGCTTCATCGACCATCGTCAACGGTAGGAGGAGACGGGGCCGAACGAAGCCGAACAGTGCCGGGCTCTTGATCTGGGAGGTCGGGACGAGGCCGACGAGCGTGTGAACGCCCATCAGCTCTTTACACTCCTCGAAGAGTTCCAGGGTCTTCTGGTCGAGCAGCGGACGATTCCGCTTGACGATCCGCCAGAGGAAGAAGTTGCTCCAGAGGAGATATCCGCCGATCACCATAGCGCCGGCCAGCCAGAGAACGGGCAGAACTCGAAAGACGTCGGCCAGACGTGCCTTTGATTCCAGCCACGCGGTGGCCAGCGTTCTCGGCTGTGGGGTCGCCGGCGTCGCTGTTCCGACGCGGGACTCCGGCCTTTGAACCGGTTGCGCGACGATCGCGTCGCGGGTCTGACTTGTCTGGGAGACCTCGCGACGTTCTGCAGCGCCAGACGGCTGCTGTTGAATGTGCCGGTCCCCCGAAGGGAAGACACGCAGAAGGTCGATCTGGCCCGGGAGTGCTGCGGGCAGCAGCAACCTCACGACGAGGAGAAGCCAGAGGGCATGAGCCCACCGCGGTCCCAGCTTGCCGCCCAGCACTTTCTGGCCGGCCAGAATCAACCCGATGACGACGCTGCCGGCGAGGGTCGTCTGCAGGAGCCAGTCGAAGAACGGTTGAAAAGAGACAAGCGCGGTGTCCATTTCTCACCTCCCTCGCTTCTGGTCGAGAATCTGCTGAAGTTCGTCGATCTCTTCGTCCGCCAGGTCGGCATCCTCGAGGAACGCGGCGAGCACTGGTGTCATCGCTCCCTTGTAGACGCGTCTGACGAAACTCCTGGTTTCAGACTGGATGCGTGCCGACTCATCCACGGCAGCGGAATACCGATACCGGTGGCCCTCCTCGGTGACCTTGATGGCGCCCTTCTTCGCGAGCCGGCCGATCAATGTCTTGATTGTTCGAGGCTTCCACTTGACGTCACTCGAGAGCGCGGAAACCACGTCGTTGGCTGTCTGCGGACCGCCCCTCCACAGGACCTGCATTACCCGCCACTCCGAGTCGGCGATTCTGGGCGAGTCTCTTTTCATGACCCCTCCTTGTGATTACATCAGTAGTCACACAGACAAGGTATTACACATGTAGTCACACGTCAAGTGAAAGTGAATGAATTGTGGTTAGGGCGTCATCTGCCCGGCCCGTGGCGGTACCGGGGAAACGCCGTGACGGTGTTCACCAAGTCGGGAGTGCGGACTGATGGGCGCCGTCCCGAGATAGCCGGGCTCCCCTTCGAGTTCCCTCCCTTCGACTTTGCTCAGGGCAGGCAGGGCTGGCAACCCGGCGAGAGGAATGGCCACGCTGGACCGTGTCGTTTCTCCAGGGCGCAAGTTGCGACCATAGCGACTGGCCGCGGTCGCCATCGAAAATACTTTCCCTACACCTTCACCGAACAGAGGGGAATCATGGCCGCCTCTGTGATGAACCCCGTGAAGGCCGTCCGTCGGTACCGCGGTCCCGATGCTGATGAGGATGTTCGAGACGCGCATGCGCGGCTACTTCGCGACCGGATATCCGCGGTCGACCCAGGCGGTCCTGACGCTGTCTGTGTCCGGGCCGTCCGGTGCTCTGGGCCTCCGGCCCTGAGCCGTCCGATAACGGGCGTTGCGTCGAGGAGGACGGCCGAAATCAGGGGTGCGGGTGGGCTTGAGAGCAGCGGCCTTGCAGTGTGCGTTCGGCGCTGCTAGCCTAGACCGCGTCGTCTCCGACGTGCCGCCACCCCGTTTTGAGGAGAATCCTGTGAGCGCACCGCCCCACGCCGGCCGGCTGTTTGTGGCGAGTTGCATCTCGCTGGTGACGACATCCATGGTCTTCGCGACCCGGGGCGCGATCACCGGGCCGATGACCGAGCAGTTCCACATCAGCAACGAGCAAATCGGGCTGGTCTACGGCCCCGCGTTCTGGGGCTTCACCGTCGCCATCTTCATCTGCGGCCTGCTGGTGGACCTCGTGGGCATGCGGCGGGTGCATGCGCTGTCGAGCATCGGCTATCTCGTGGGGCTGGCGCTGGTGCTCCTGGCGCCCCGCCCCGACCTCGCGCCAGGCGCCACGGTGACCAGCATCTTCGCTCATTCCGGGACGACGATGCTGTATGCGGGGTTCTTGACCATGGGGCTCTCTCAGGGGCTGGTCGAAGGGGTGATCAACCCGCTGATCGCCACGCTCTACAAGGACCAGAAGAGCAGGATGCTGAACGTGCTGCACGCCTGGTGGCCGGGCGGCATGATCATCGGGGGCCTGCTCTGTGTCGCGCTCGACCGGGTGGGCGCCCCCTGGCAGGCGAAACTGGGCATGCTGGCTGTCCCCTCGATCGCGGCCCTGGCCATGGCTCTCACCACCGTCTACCCGCAGACCGAGCGCATGCAGTCGAACGTCTCGAACGCGGAGATGGTGCGGGAGGTGTTCCGGCCGCTGTTCCTGCTGCTGTTGTGCACGATGTTCCTGACCGCCTCCATCGAGTTGGGACCCGACCAGTGGTTCGGCAAGGTCATGGGCGACATCACCGGCTGGAAGGCGGACGGCATCCTGTTCCTGTGCTACACGGCGGGCCTGATGTTCGTGTTGCGCTACTTCTTCGCGGGCGTGGTCCGCAGGTTCTCGCCGTTCGCGGTCCTGACCGTCTGCTCCGTGCTGGCCGGGGTCGGGCTGTTCTGGCTCGGAGCCCTCCCGCTGCCTGAGGGCGGTGCACAGGCAAACGGGACCACGGTCGCCATGGCCTTCGTCGCGGCCACGGTCTTCGGCGTCGGCAAGACGTACTTCTGGCCGACCATGCTGGGCATCACCAGCGAGCAGTGTCCGCGCGGCGGGGCGTTGCTGATGAACCTGATGGGCGGCTGCGGCAACTTCGCCATCGCGGTGATCCTGCCCTTCATGGGCAGCAGACTCGACAAGGGGGGCCCAGGGGCAGCCATGCAGAGCGTGTCGGCCCTGGCCATCATCCTCGTCGTCATCTTCGGGTCGCTGCTGCTCTATTTCCGCGCCAGGGGCGGCTACGCGCCGGTCATCCTTCCCGCGGCGCGACCCGGCGAGCCGACGGCTGGCGAACGGCAGCCCGGCTGAACGAACGGCGCGGCGGTGGCCGGAACCTGAGGGGTACGATGAACGACACGCCGACAGGTCAAGAGGACCCGATCCCTGCACACAGGGTGCAAGACGTGCTCGGCAAGATCGGGCGGGTCAGCGTGGCCGTCTGCGGCGATTTCTGTCTTGACGCCTACTGGATGCTGCATCCTCGCGGCGGCGAGATGTCCGCCGAGACGGGCCTCCGGGCACAGGCTGTCGGGAGACAGTACTACTCGCCTGGCGGCGCCGCGAACGTCGTCGCCAACATGGCGGCGCTCAGACCCGCGAGCATCCGGGCGATCGGCGTCGTGGGCGATGACGTCTTCGGCCGGGAACTGCTGAGGCAGCTCCATGGCCTTGGCGTGGAGACGGCGGGGATGATCGTCCAGCACGGGCGGTTCGATACCGTCACGTATGGCAAGCGTTGTGCCGAAGACAGGGAGGAGCCGCGCATCGACTTCGGGTTCTTCAACGAGCGCAGCCGTGACACCGACGCGGCCGTCCTTTCGCATCTGCGCCAGGCGATCGAGCAGTGCGGCGCCGTGGTCTTCAACCAGCAGGTGCCCGGCGGCCTCAGCGACACGTTCATCGCCGGCCTCAACGCGCTGTTCGACGAACGCCCCAACGCCATCGTGGTGTGTGATTCGCGGCACTACGGCGACCGGTTCAGGCACATCTATCGGAAGACCAACGACGTCGAGGCCGCCCGACTCAACGGGATCGCGCTCGAGCCGGCGGTTCACCCTGCCCTCCCCGATCTCAAAACGTTCGCCGCCCGCCTGTACGCCGACTCGGGCAAACCAGTCTTCGTCACGCGCGGCTCGCGCGGCATCCTGACCGTTGCGGACACCGGCATCCACATCACGCCGGGCATCCAGCTTCTCGGGAGCACCGACACCGTCGGCGCGGGCGACACCGTCACCAGCGCGCTCGCGCTGTGCCTGGGGGCAGGACTCTCGCCGGCGGAGGCGGCGGGCTTTGCGAACTTCGCGGCGGCGGTCACGGTGCAGAAGCTCTTCCGGACGGGCACGGCGTCGCCGGAGGAAGTGCTCGCCGTCAGCGAGCACCCGGACTACATCTACCAGCCGGAACTCGCGGACGACATCAGGCAGGCGGTCTCTCTCGAGGGAACCGAGATCGAAGCCTGCTGCCACCCCCTGCCGCAACTGTCCGGCGTCCGGCACGCCGTGTTCGACCACGACGGCACGATCAGCACGCTGCGGCAGGGCTGGGAACAGGTTATGGCGCCGATGATGATCCGAGCGATTCTCGGCGAGCGCTACCCGACTGCCGACGAAACCCTTTACCAGCGGGTGGCGCATCGCGTGCGCGAGTACATCGACAAGTCCACCGGGATCGAAACGCTCGTCCAGATGGAAGCCCTGGTGGGCATGATCGCAGAGTTTGGCATCGTGTCGGCACGCGACATCCTCGACAAGTCGGGCTACAAGGCCCTCTACAACGGCGCCCTGATGGAGGTCGTCAACAGCCGCCTCGCGAAGTACCACCGGGGCGAACTGAGCATCGACGACCTCACCGTCAAAGGCGCCGTGCCATTCCTGCAGTCGCTGCGCGCTATGGGTGTCACGCTCTACCTGGCCAGCGGCACGGACCACGATGACGTGCGCAACGAGGCGCAGGCCCTCGGTTACGCGGACCTGTTCAACGGGGGCATCTACGGAGCGCTCGGCGAGGTGAACGCGCATTCGAAGCGGCGGGTCATCCAGCGCATCCTGACCGAGCACGGCCTGGACGGATCGCACCTCGCCGTCTTTGGCGACGGGCCGGTTGAATTGCGCGAGTCGCGGAGGCGCCACGGGGCGGCGATCGGGATCGCGAGCGACGAAATCCGCCGCTACGGGCTGAACCCGGAGAAGCGGACACGGCTGATCAAGGCCGGCGCGCACCTGCTCCTGCCGGACTTCTCGCAAGGGGCTCGCCTGTTGGCGCTGATGAGGTCTAACCATGACGAAGGACGCGATCCTGGCGTCGAAAGACGAGGCGCATCGCCATCTCACGAGTGACCTGCTGCCGTTCTGGCTGACGCGCTGCAAGGATGACGCGAACGGCGGTTTCATCACGCACTTCGACAGGCACGGCCGCGACACCGGTGAAGATCAGAAGTCGCTCATTGCCCAGACCCGGTGCGTCTTCACCATGTCGTCGGCGCACCGGGCCGGCTACGGCGGCGGCCAGTGCGCCGAATTCGCCAGGCATGGCGTCGACTTCCTCCTGAACAGGATGTGGGACCGGCAGCATGGCGGGTTCTACTGGACCGTTGACAGGAAAGGAGACGTTCAGATCGACAAGAAGATCCTGTACGGGCTCAGCTTCGCCATCTACGCCCTGAGCGAATACACCCTGGCCACCGGCGATGCGCGCGGGATCGAATACGCGCAGGCCACCTTTGACCTGGTCCAGCGGCATTGCGCCGATCCGGCGCTCGGCGGCTATGTCGAGATGTTCGAGCGGAACTGGGAACGGTGCGGCCCCGGCAGCGGCGGCGGTGATCGGAAGACGCTTGACGTGCACATGCACCTGATGGAGGCGTTCACCACGCTCTTCGAATGCACCAGGAACGCGACGCACAAACGTGCGCTGCAGGACGACATCGAGGTCCTGACACGACGCATGCTGCATCCGCAGTTCGCGACGGGCATTCCGCAGTTCTGGGCTGACTGGCGCGTCGCTCCGCAGATCAAGTTCGACGTGGTCTGGGGATGGGACCGCTTCGCCGAAGGGGGCACGAAGGCGCATGCCGACGACAACACGTCCTACGGCCACAACGTCGAGTGTGCGTGGCTCCTGCTGCATGCGCTGGATGTGCTGGGCGAACGCCCCGGACCGTACGAACACGTGATTCGGAAGCAACTCGATCACGCCGTCGCGGCCGGCATCGATTATGAGCACGGCGGCGTCTACGTCGAGGGTCCGCACGACGGCAGAGCGGCCCATGACACGGAGAAGGAATTCTGGCAGCAGGCGGAGACCCTTATCGGGATGCTCGACGGGTGCGTGCTGTTCGGGCTGGATCCCTACTGGAAGGCGTACGAGACCGTGCACCGGTTCGTCTTCGACAAGGTCATCAACCGCGAGGTTGGCGAATGGTGGCCGCTGCTGACACGTGACGGCAACACACCGATATGGACGCACATGGGGCACTCGTGGAAGATCAACTACCACTCGGTGCGATCCATGATTCAGTCCATCAACCGCCTGGACAGACTGCTGACGATGTGAGGATCATCGCCCGGCGCCGTGCCCGCTGTGCCCCGGCGTCGCTTTCGCGCACCTGACGCCTGGGAACGCCCCGGGGAGAGTTCAACCTACCCCGAAGCGCAGCGATCCCCCGCACAGATCCACAATCCCGGAAGTCCAGCACGCTATGTCATGAAACCTCCCCGCACGAATGAGCGCCGAAGGCACCGCACGTCAGTCGCTGCCCGCACCCTTGAACTGATCCGCTTCGTCTGCGAAGAGCACGTTGAAGCTGGTGAGCGACCCGTAGCAGCCCGTGATGTAGCCCTGGAGCTTGATCTTGACGTCTTCCGGCAGATCCATGCCGTTGACCTGCTGCTCGAGCGTGCGCAGGCGATTGCGGATCATCACGATCTTGTGGAAGAGCGTGTCGACCGGCCAACTCCGTTCCTGGAGGGCCGGATTGCCGGGCTTCAGGATGACTGTGCCACCGCGCCACTTTTCTGCCGGCACCGCCGGCGTCAGCCCGGTCTCTTCGCGGATGATTCGTCGGAGCAGGAGTTCGAGATCGATTGATTCGTGTGTACTCATGGACATGGGCTCTGCGACACCTTCGCGTTCCGAGACGAGCGAAAGCGGCGCGGCAGTGACCGGCCGGCCTTGCTCGGGTCGAGATGCGGGATGCGACACGGGAGGGGCCACCGTCTGCGGGGCCGTCTGCGGCACGGATGGCCTGGCGGAAGATGGTGTGTGATGGGGCGCGTCGCGCGCTCCGCCGCGGAAATTGTGCTGGCTGTGAC
>Ga0315275_10006921_pt1 | contig 10912 bp, 12 predicted proteins | sample YL17G03_0_MG_FD_205557 | JGI IMG/M metagenome (GOLD analysis project Ga0315275, IMG submission 205557) | Sediment microbial communities from Yellowstone Lake, YNP, Wyoming, USA - YL17G03_0 | ecosystem: Environmental > Aquatic > Freshwater > Lake > Sediment | place: USA: Wyoming | collected...
GTTCGCGGGGGCGGCGTTCAACCGGGAGACATCCGGCGAAATCGGCAAGGGGGACTCGCTCTCGGTCGGCAAGTACACGTTCCTCTGCGAGGCCATCGAGGAGAGGGATACGCCGAACTATTACTTCCTCGAGGCCACGCTCGCCGTGTCCAAGAACGGCAAACCGGTGACGATGCTCTACCCCGAAAAACGCGTGTACACCGCGAGCGAGCAATCCACTTCCGAGGTCGCCATGCGAAGCACGTTGAGAGAGGACCTCTACGCGGTGTTTGCAGGAATCACGGAGGAGACGGGAAAGGCCGTAATTCAGATCTATGTCAACCCGCTGGTAAGCTGGCTCTGGCTCGGCGGGATCGTCATGGGGCTCGGGACGATCATCTGCATCCTCCCCGACGCCGCGACGACGCGGGTGTCTCGCGGGCGGAGAGCCCTCGACAGGCTCCTCGCCACCGCAGACAAGAAGTGAGGCAAAGAGGTAAGATGGAGTATGTCGCTATTGTGCTCGTCGCCGTTGCGCTGATTGCATTCATCGCCCGCCCGCTCTTTGGCAGACAGAGAAAGCTCTACCACATCGAAGACGCGTTCGAATTCAGGGACACAAACCAGTTGAACTACCTCACCCTCAAGAAGGGCCGTATCGAAGAGAACATGAGAGAGCTCGAATTCGAATACCAGATGGGCAAGCTCTCCGCTGAGGATTACTCGGCGCTGAGAAGCGGATATGCGAGCGAGGTGGAAGAGGTGGACAAAGCGATGGACAAATTCAAGACAAGACAAGAAATCGGAGATTTCATCGAGAGCGAAGTGCGGTCGAGAAGACGCATCAAATAGTTTTCTGCATTCCTTTCCGCTTTTCTCGAGCACGCGTTTCCAAGACACAAGATATGGTTCATCCAACGTTGCGATATCTGGACAGGTTCGCCGTACGGGCTGTCCTGTTCTTCATAGCCCTCACGCTCGTTGCCGGGCGGGCGGGAGCGTTCGAGATCCGGGGAACGGTCGTCAACGGAACGACGGGGAAACCCGTGGGCCCCATCAAAGTGGCGGTCGTCGATCCCCGTCACGGGATGGCGACCGAAGGCGAAATCCAAACCGACGCCAAAGGGGTTTTCGTCGCCGGGAACCTCGACGAAAAAATCTCCATGTTTCTCATCCAGGTGAACTACGAGGGCGTGACCTACACCGAAATCCTCCGGCCGGGCGAGGACACCGTTGATGCGGTGGTCAAGGTCTACGACACGACGCCGGCGTGGGACGACGTCCGCGTGTCGCTTCCGCATCTCATGGCGCGAAGGTCGAACGACACGCTCTCCGTCGACCGGATCTTCTTCGTTTCGAACAACACAAACCCGCCGAAGACGATCACCGGGCAAGGCGCCGGTTTCAGGGTCTACGTTCCCGAGGATCATCTACAGATCACCTCGCTCTTTGTCACGTCGATCGGGGTCCCCATCCCGGTGTCTCCCCACCCGACGGAAACGCCCGGTATCTACACGGTCGACTACCCTTTCAAGCCCGGCGAAACGCGCGTCGGCGTTTCGTTCGATGTCGCCTACGCGGACACCGGGTACGCGTACGCGGAGCCCTTGCAATACGCGCTCGATGAGGCCGTCGCCATGGCGGAGGACCCAACGATGGAAGTGACGAGCGAGACCCTCGACCTCGGCAAACCCGAGGAGGTCCGCGGGCTCGAAGCGTACCGCCTGAGGTCCCTCCCCAGGTCTTCGACCCTCGCGCTCCGCTTCCGGGGGGGACACGCGAAGCTCGAAGCCCCCGCATCCGGCCACGAGATCGTGACGGTTCGGAATCTCGGGCAAAACGTCTCGGTCGCGGTGATGGTTGGGTTTACGCTTTTGCTTGTCCTGGTGATGGCGTTTGCGACAAAATCTCCTCTGGTTGAGACGGACGAGACCGCTCTGCTGACGTCACGGAAAAACGCGCTCTTGAACCGGATCGCGAAGCTCGACGATCTCTTCGAGATGGGAACGGTTCCCGATCAACTCTACAGAGACAAACGAAGCGAGCTCGTGGAAACCCTGGCGCGGATCATCTATCAAATTGACAAACTCGAACCCAAGAAGTCCAAGATCGGACGCGAGCGAAACGGGGCGCCTCATGCCCGGTGATTCTCCGCTTCTCCTCGCCCGCGACCTCACAAAGACATTCGGCCGGTTCACCGCTTTGAGATCCCTCTCGCTCGATGTCCCCAAGGGAGAGTTCCTCACCATCGTGGGGAGAAACGGCGCGGGGAAAACGACCTTCTTGAAAATCGTCTCGTCGATTGTCCGGTCGTACACGGGCGAAGTGCTCCTTGGAGGCAAGAATCTCAAAGACGCGGACGAGGACACGCGGAGCAAGATCGGGTTCGTCTCGCACGAAAGCCTTCTCTACAAAGACCTCACCGTCCGCGACAACCTCTCCTTCTACGCCCGTATGTACGGCGTTCCCGAAAGGGAACGGAAGATCGACGAGATCATACGAAGGGTCGATCTCGAAGCGAAAGCGTCCGTGCTCGTCCGCGCGTTGAGCCGGGGGATGAAGCAGCGGCTCTCGCTCGCCCGCGCGTTCATACACGAGCCGAGCATTCTCCTCCTCGACGAGCCGTTCACCGGGCTCGACGAGCGCGCTTCCGAGATCCTCGAAGAGGTCCTCGCCGAATTCAAGCGATCCGGCGGGACGGTGATCATGGTCACACACGACATCGAGCGCGGGTGGACGCACGCGGATCGCGTCGTGGTGTTCGAGAAAGGGACGGTCGTCCACGAGACCTCCGCGCGTGAGACGTCTCTCGAAGCCTTCAAAAACGAGTACCGCCGGATCCTCAACGGTTAGAGGAGGAGGTGTAGATCCGATGTGGCGCGCGATCGCAACGATCCTCTGGAAAGACCTCAAGATCGAGCTTCAGACCAAAGAGGCGTTCAGCGCGTCGTTTGTTTTCTCCCTCATGGTTCTCGTGATTTTCAATTTCACGCTGGACCTCACGACCGAAGAAGCGCTGAAGATGGGGGCGGGGTTTCTCTGGATCGCGTTTGCCTTCGGCGGGGTGCTCGCCTTGAACCGCTCCTTCGCCCTCGAACGCGACGAGAACTGCGTCCAGGGTCTCCAGCTCCTCCCCGTCGACCGCGGCGGGATCTACCTGGGTAAGTGTCTTGCGAACGTCGTCTCGATGCTCATTACGGAGATCATCCTTCTCCCGTTGTTCGCCGTCTTTTTCAACGTGGATATCACGGGGAGGCTGCCGTATCTCCTGGCGGTTCTCGTGCTCGGTACCGTGGGTTTTTCGTCGGTCGGAACGCTTTTCTCGGCGATGGCCGTTCACACGCGTATGCGCGAAGTCATCCTCCCGATCCTCCTCCTCCCCATCACCGTTCCCGTTCTCATCGCCGCGGTCGAGTCGACGGCGTACGCCCTCGGGGCGGATTCCGACCCTTCCTTTTGGATGCGGCTTCTGGTAGTGTATGATGTGATTTTCGTGACCGTATCGTTCTTGACCTTCGAGCACATCCTCCAGGAATGACGATGAACACGACGAAAGATACATGCGGCGCTCTGCTCGTTGCGCTCACGCTCGTGGCCATGATCGTGAGCCTCTACATGGCGTTTCTGTACGCGCCGACGGAGGCCACGATGGGGGACGTCCAGCGGATCTTCTATTTTCACGTCCCGTCGGCCTGGGTGGCGTTCTTTGCGTTCTTTCTCGTTTTCGTGTTCAGTCTGGTCTATCTCGTTCGCAGGGACAAACGATGGGATAACCTCGCCGCCGCGTGCGCCGAGATCGGCGTGCTCTTTTGCACGCTGGTCCTCATCACCGGTCCGATATGGGCGAAACCGGTTTGGGGCGTGTGGTGGACGTGGGACGCGAGGCTCACGCTCACGCTCGTCCTTTGGCTCATCTATATCGCGTACCTGATGCTCAGACATTACATGACGGACCCCGAAAGACGGGCGACGTTTTCGGCGGTCCTCGGTGTCGTCGGGTTCATCGATGTGCCCCTCGTTTATTTTTCGATCCGCTGGTGGCGGACACAGCACCCGCAGCCCGTGATGTCGGGGGGAGAGAACTCGGGTCTCGAACCGCCGATGCTCGCCACTCTTCTCGTGTGCCTGGGGACGTTCACGCTTCTCTTTCTCGTGCTCCTCAGGCACCGGTTGAGGCTCCAGAGTCTTCGCGAAGAGGCCGATGAGATCCAGGACAGGCTGGAACAGGCGGGGTGAACGGTCTTTGGGCTGCGGAATCGGGGCCTCTGTTGAAGAACGTGCCCGCGTCGCCGCTGGCACAGGGTAAGGAGAGAAATCGATGCAGTGGCTTTTCGCGGCGTTTGCCGTCGTTTGGATCGCCGTATTCTTGTATCTGTTCGATCTCGGAAGAAAACAGAGGGCGATCGCAAAGGAAATCGAGGGGCTCAAGGCGAAGCTCGCTCGGGGGAAGGACTAGCGAATGGACGACGGACGAGTGACCGCCGCGGACAAAAAAACGTCTCCTCCGGAGAGGGTGCGGTCTGCAAACGAGAGGGTGCTCGTGACTGGAGCGTCCGGCGGCATCGGCTACGAACTCGCAAAGCTATTCGCCCGTGACGGGCACAATCTCGTGCTCGTCGCGCGAAACGGGTCAAAGCTCCAACAGATCGCCCGAGAGCTCAAGGCGGCCCACCACGTTCACTGCATCGTCTTCGAAGGAGACCTCTCGGTTCCCGGATCTCCTGACGCGCTGTTCAGGGAAGTCAAGAATGCGTCGGCCGAAGTCGGTATCCTGGTGAACAACGCGGGGTTTGGATCGCTGGGGCTCTTCCACAAACGGCCGCTCGAAGAGCAGCTCCAGATGATCCAGCTCAACGTGACGTCCCTCGCCCATCTCACGCGTCTTTTCCTGCCGGAGATGATCGCCCGCAAACGCGGGCGGATCGTCAATATTGCTTCCATCGCCGCCTACCAGCCCGGCCCGTTCATGGCGGTCTACTACGCCACGAAGGCGTTCGTCGTGTCGTTCTCCGAGGCGATCGCGAACGAGCTCCACGGCACGGGTGTCAGGGTGACCACGATATGCCCGGGACCGACGACCACCAATTTCGGCAAGCGGGCCGGCGCCGAGAACAGCTCGCTTTTCCGCAAAGGGATGACGATGGACGCGGCAACCGTCGCACGAATAGGCTACGAAGGCATGAAGAGAAACAAGACGATCGTCGTGACGGGTTGGAAAAACAAGTTTCTCGCGTCGGCCGGCCGCCTTGCGCCACGGTCATTGACGGCCAACATCGCGCGCACGTTGAACGAGCCCCGCATGACGCCGGAGGAGTGACGTCGGCGCGATCGATGCGGGCCGAACGCGAAGCGGGCAAGATACGACAGCACGCCCGCGCGGGTTGCCATGAACTATCTCACTCATCTCGAGTGTTCCCTCTGCAAAAAGACGTACGACGCGGACAGGCTCCAGAATCTCTGCCCCGAATGCCGGCGCCCGCTGCTGACTCGTTACGATCTCGACGCCGTCCGACAGGCTCTTCCGCGCGATGATCTCGCGACGAGGCCTGCCAGTTTGTGGCGGTACCGCGAGCTACTCCCCGTCCGCGATTCCCGGTACGTCTTGACGCTCGGGGAGGGGTTCACGCCCCTCGTCTCCGCCGCGCGTCTGGCAAGAGAAGCCGATGCCGAGAACCTCTTCATAAAAGACGAAGGGAACAACCCCACAGGTTCTTTCAAAGCCCGAGGTCTGGCCGTTGCCGTGTCGCGTGCATACGAACTGGGGGCCCAGTCTCTCTCCATCCCCTCGGCGGGGAACGCCGCCTGCGCGATGAGCGCGTACGCCGCCCTCGCCGGTCTCGATGCCCACGTGTACATGCCAAAGGACGTCCCCCAGCCGTTCATCGCGGAGTGCCGCGCGCTCGGGGCGCATGTCACGCTTGTCGACGGGGTGATCACCGACTGCGGCCGCGCGGCGGCCAAAGACGCGGCGGCCTTCGACCGTTTCGACATGTCGACATTGAAAGAACCCTACCGTCTCGAGGGCAAGAAAACGATGGGCTACGAGATCGCCGAACAGATGAGCTGGACGCTTCCCGATGTGATCATCTATCCCACGGGCGGCGGGACCGGGCTCGTGGGGATGTGGAAAGCCTTCGACGAAATGGAGACGCTCGGATGGATCGACTCGAAGCGCCCGCGGATGGTCACCGTTCAGCCCGAAGGCTGCGCGCCCATCGTGAGGGCCTTCGAAAAAAACGCCGAGTTCGCCGAACCCTGGGAGAACGCGCGGACGATCGCCGACGGGCTTCGCGTGCCTGCCGCTGTCGGCGATTTTCTCATACTCCGTGTGCTCCGCGAAAGCGGGGGCACTGCGCTCGCGGTGAGCGATCGGTCGATGATCGACGGCGCGAACCTCATCGGACGGACGCAAGGGATGTTTGTCTCGTTTGAAAGCGGCGCCGCGCTCGCCGCGTTTCTGACGCTTCGCGAGAGCGGTTGGATCGAGAAAGGGGAAACCGTCGTCCTTTTCAACACCGGGAGCGGCACGAAGTACGCGCATTTGTGGGGGCAGGTCTGAACGGGCCCGCTCGGCCCGCCCGCCATCGATTCAAACCCGCGGGGCCGTCCCGGACGGACACGGCCCGCAATCAGACTAAAGCACTTAATCATTTGTCAATTCTTTAGTTAGCCCACGAGGGCGACCGCTGTACTTTCCTCTGGTGTGCCCCGAGGTTCGGGAACGCCAGAGATAGTGGAAAGAATTCCCTTGCAATCCTCCAACCGGGCCTCTATTCTCACGTTCAACGAACAATCTGCTACCTGTGTGGGTACGGGTAGATGATAGGCGTGGCCGTGTTCGGCTGTGCATTTTTTTTAGCTTGGGGTCCCGTGAGGACCCGAGCCCATGGGAGGTAAGCGTATGCACAATAACATGTTACGTTATGCGGTTTGCTTGACGGCGCTACTCGTTCTCGCATTTGGGTGCGCCAAAGCGCCACAAGAACAGGTGACAACAGTGCGGTCCATCCTGGATTCAGTCCAGGTGGCGGAGGTCGAGAAGTACGCGCCGGAGCAGTACAAGGCGGCGCAGGACTCGCTCAGCGCCGCCATGGCGGAGATCGAGAAACAGAACTCCAAGTTTGCGCTCACACGTAAGTACAACAAGGCTGAGATGCAGCTCGAGTCCGCTTCGTCAATCGCCCGGTCGGCCGCGCAACAAGCGGTCGCCAACAAGGCGCGAATCAAGGCTGAAGCGGAGGATATGGTGACGCAGATGCAAGCAGCGGTCGCCGAGGCGAAGACTCTTATCCAGCAGGCCCCGCGCGGCAAGGAAGGGGCGGCGGCGATCGCGAGCATCACGAACGACGTGGCTGCGGTGGAAATGACCGCTACCGACGTCGCGACCGCGATGGGCAAGGAAGACTTCATCGGCGCCCGTGATATGGCCCGCGCCGGCTTGGAGAAGATCCAGGCGATAAACGAAGAACTCAAGCAGGCCATCGAAAAGAAAAAGGGAATCAAGAAGGCGGGATAAGCGCTGGTTCTTGACATCCGGAAGCCTCAGTCCGCAGGACGTGAAGACCGGCGGGCTGGGGCTTCTGCTTAGTCGACCTTTGGAACGGGCGAGGTAGAGGTTGAGCATCCGTGACCGCGGCATCCTTGGTTGGTTTTCGAGAAGACGTCGACGCTGGAAAATAATCATCTCTTTGAGTGTCCTCGGGGTGCTGGCATCGATCGCTATCGCGGTCGCAATGGTCACCGCCGAGGAACCGCCGGTGGGCGCATACGAAAAAGCCCGGATCGCCGTGAGCCAGGCGAGAAAGTCAGGGGCCGATCACTACGCGCCGAACCTGCTGCGTGGGGCGGAGTCCCGTCTGGAGGAGGCGAGATTCGCGTGGCAGATGGAGAACCTGAAATGGAGCCCCCGCCGCGATTTCACCAAAACCAGGAACCTGTCTCTCGACACTATCCGGCGTGCGGGACTGGCCGAACGAAGAGGAATTGCGGTAAGGGACTCTCTCAAATCCTTCTCCGCATCGCGTATCAAACAGGTTGCCAGCGAGATCCAGGCGTTCTGGTCCTATTACGATGACGTTCCGATCAAAGGATCGCTCCGGCGAAATGTCGTAAGAGGTGAGGTCCTCCTCAAGGAGAGCCGGTCCGCCTTCAACCGCGGGGACTATACCAAGGCCACATCGAGGATACAGGAAGCCGCAAGACTCATAGACCACGCCGCTTCGAGCTCGGAAAAATTCCTTGAGGACTACATGGCCAACCTGTCCCAGTGGCGGCAGTGGGCGAGGGAGACGATCGCCTGGTCGGCCAGCCAAGGGGCGGTCGCGATCGTGGTCGACAAGATGGGCCGCGTGTGCAAGGTGTACCGCTTCGGCCGTTTGTCCGCAGAATACCCAATCGAGCTCGGCGCGAACTGGATCGGGGACAAACAGAGCAGGGGCGACAAAGCCACGCCCGAAGGCCGCTACCACGTCCGAAAGAAGAAGGGCCAGGGGTACACGAAATATCACAGAGCCCTTGAAATCGACTACCCGAACGAAGCAGATTTGAAGTGGTTCCGCGAGGCCAAGCGGCGGGGCCAGTTGTCGGCCGGCGCGAGGATCGGCGGGATCATCGAAATCCACGGCGAGGGCGGGCGGGGCGAGAACTGGACCGAGGGGTGCGTGGCTCTGCGGAACGGCGACATGGAACGGGTGTTCGAGATCGCGGGGGTCGGCACGCCCGTGACGATTGTTGGCGCCCTCGATTCAGACGCACTCTCAAAGAACAACCATGCGCGCAAAGGAAACGGGCGTTGAGACGGACATTGCCCGCTGGAAAAGACGGACATGGCAGAGAACACCGTGAACCTTTCGTTCACAAAGAAAGCGCCCCCGGAACGCAAACGGTGGGCTTGCAGGTTCTTGGCGCCGATCGGCGGAGCGCTTAGAATCATTTTCGCTCCGCGAATCCGTATCCCCCGATTCGTCCTCGCAATCGTCGTCTCTCTGGTTCTCCTCGCGCTCGTCGTTTTCTTCGCTCCCACGCTTCGCGAGTGGACGCTGGCCGTCTTGCCGGGCCCTCGTGTGGACACTGCGGAGGCCAAGGATGCATCGCGTGATATCACGCGGTTGAAAACGCGGGTTCGGAACCTGGAGCGGCAGTACGGTTCCTTCATACCCCACCGGCCTTACCTCGTCGTCGATACTTCGACCAACCGGTTCTCCCTCATGTCCGGCGGGAAACCCATGCGCCAGGGGGTTTGCTCGACGGGGAGCTACGTCCTGCTCAAAGCGGGTGACGACAGGCAGTGGGTATTCAAGACCCCCCGGGGAAGATTTTTCGTCCAACAGAAAGAAGAGTCACCCGTGTGGCACAAGCCCGATTGGGCGTTTATCGAGGAAGGGCTCCCCGTACCTCCTGTCGGCGCAGCGGAGCGCTTCGAGACGGGCGTTCTGGGCGACTACGCCCTTCATATCGGACACGGCTACCTCATCCACGGGACCCTGTACAAACGCCTTCTGGGGATGCCGGTCACGCACGGGTGCGTGCGACTCGACGATGAAGATCTTGAGACCATCTACAAGAATTTGACGGTCGGGTCCGCGATTTATATCTATTGAGGAGAGACGACGGCCTGGCCGGCGTCCTGACGTGAAATGAATCTTGTGACGGGAAACGACACGAATGACAGGGCGGCGGCGCACAAGCCGGATCGCACCGGGAAGCGCTCACGGATCCTCCACAGGATTGGAACCATCGCCCTGGTGAGCGTCGCGGTTCTTCCGGCGATCGCTGCTTTCGTTTTCTTCGTCGCCCTGCCTGCCGGACGCCTTTCTCGAGGAAACCGACCGCTGTCACAGACTTCTGTCGAGCGTCCGACGACCGCGGCGCGCGCCGATGCGACCACCCGACAAAGGGACGCGCAGCTCTCCGGGCTTCGTCGTGACGACGCGTTCTGGAACGCACGTCTGGAGCTCGCGAAGCAGGAAACGATCGGCCTCGCCGTAGACCTCGTCGACAGCGTCGCCAGTCTGGACATCCGAGGCGTTCCCGTCAGGACCTGCAAGATCCGTCGTATCGAAATCAGCAATGCCATCCGCCTGCTACAGGACCGCGGCGATTTTCGCGGCCGGATATCGAAACCTCTCGTTGTGCGAACCGAGGAGGCGACCCTTCCGAAAGAGCCGATCCGTGTCACAGAGGCGCCGAAGGACTCCATCGAAGCCATGAAGGCGGCTGCCAAACCGCTTCCTTCCGAACAAGTGGATGTGTTCTTCACGTTGTACTTCGACGGCAATCTCGCGCTCGCGGTGAGACAACTCGAGAAGCCGTCCTCAGAAGGGTTCAGGCGGAACGCTCTGCTTCGTCTCAAGGAGAACCTCAAGCAGGCCAAAAAAGCCGTCTTCGCGATCGTTCACTCCAAGGTCCCGCAGCATGAGATGCGGATCGAGGTTGCGGTATCCCGCGAGGACGCCAAAGCGATCTACCGCGCGCTGGGGCCCAAGGCGGGTCTCGCACTACGGTTGTAGCTTCGGTGTTGCTTCAGTCGTAACAAGACCAGCGGCACGAGGGTTGCTTCACGGAACGGACCGGAATTCCCCCGTCCAATCCGGCCACGCTGGCGAACGAAGCATTCAATACACATCGCCGAGAAGGAGTCCGTTTGAAACGCGCGTCGGATCTCGTCGCGGTGAACCTGCTCTCTCGCGTGTCGAGCTTGAGCAGGTCGCTCCGAAGCGATTTTCTTGTCGTCGCGACACACGGGGGTCGTGTGCCGAGGTGGATTCGCGTATTGCCGCTGTACATCGTTCTCGCAGCGGGCGTCTCCACGTTCGTCGTCTGGGAAACCCGCACTTCATGGGTACAGTCCCGTTTGTTCTCCCGGTATGTCCGCGGCATGACCTTCACCGTCGGCCTCGGGCCGAGCACATTCGTCCTCTTCCCCACGACGGGG
>Ga0315275_10006922_pt1 | contig 10910 bp, 7 predicted proteins | sample YL17G03_0_MG_FD_205557 | JGI IMG/M metagenome (GOLD analysis project Ga0315275, IMG submission 205557) | Sediment microbial communities from Yellowstone Lake, YNP, Wyoming, USA - YL17G03_0 | ecosystem: Environmental > Aquatic > Freshwater > Lake > Sediment | place: USA: Wyoming | collected...
CGCCGGGATATCCACGTCTCTCCGATACCAGGCGGGCCCCCGGTACGATTTTACAGGGTTTAGCCAGAACGGGACTTTGACATTCCCCGGCTGGCGGTAGCGGGCATATTCCGGAGCGGTAAACCATGACTTGTCGACAATGCCGCCGGTCCATTTCGTGTCCAACCCGACATCGTCGCCCAAGCCATTCTCGGCCATCGAGCCGGGGAGACGGATGGAACCCGAGAGCGGCCGGAGGAACCATTTTCCGGCGACCCCCTCGTCGGCCCGGTCCATCTCGAACTGCCAGACTCCGGCGAGGTCGACCAGCCGCTCCTGACCGAAGGCAGAAATGGCGCAGAAACACAGACCTGCGAAGGCACTCATGACCATCATCCGGCTGGCTTTCCGAATTGGTGACAGCATATCAATTCCCCTTTTATCGGTGTTTAATTTCACCCTCGCGTTCACCATCTCAGTGCAAAGATTCTTCGGCCGTTCTGCTTTGTCGGCGGGCTCGAGCCAGCCGCCTTAGTTGCCAGGCCGGCTCGGCGGTTCGACCCGTCCGGCAACGCGGTCCCGGCCGCCCTGCTAATCCACCAGTTCGCGCTCGATCTGCTCGAGCGTCCTGCCCTTGGTTTCGGGGACACGGAACAGGATGAAGACGAAGCCGGCGGCACAGATCAGCGCATAGAGCCAAAACGCCTTCGCCGGCCCCAGCCCCCGGTTGAGAAACGGGAAAGTGTAGGTCAGTATGAAACAGGCCGACCACAGGGCCGACGTGGCCACGGACACCGCCGCGCCCCGGATCCGGTTCGGAAAGATCTCGGAGATGAGCACCCAGGTGACGGGCGCGAGCGAAAAGCCATAGCAGGCGATGGTCGCCAGGACCGGGGCCACGACGACCAAGCCCTTGAGGTGAAGCAGATAGGCCAGGCCGATGATCGCGTGAAAAAAAGCGATGCCGGCGCAGCCGATGAGCATCAGGGCCCGGCGGCCGAACCTGTCCACGGTTTGGATGGCGATCAGGGTGAACACGAGGTTCACGGCGCCGGTAATCACGATGTTGAACATGGTCGAGCTCACGCCGTAGCCCGCCTCGCGAAAAATCTCTTCGGCGTAATTGAAGATGACGTTGATACCGCTCCACTGCTGAAGAACGGCCAGGGTGACGCCGACGAGCAGGATCCTCGTCATCTTCGGCTCGAGGAGATCCAGGAACCGCACATGCTGGATTTCCTGGCGGGACAGGGTGCTCTGGATATCCGCCACCTCTGCCTCCGCGTAGTCCGCCCCGCCGATTTTCCCCAGGACGCGTCGCGCCCTGTCCGGAAGCCCGTTTTTCACCAGCCACCTCGGGCTCTCGGGGATGACGATGGAGCCCGCGAAGAAAAAGAGCGACGGGACCGCCACGGCCGTGAACATCCACCGCCAGCCGAACTGTCCGTTCCAGGACTGCCGGATGAATTCCGCCGTTGCCCCGTCCGGCACCGGCCGGGCGATCAGCCAGTTCGCAACCTGCGCCGCCAGGATGCCGATGACGATCGTCAGCTGGTTCGTGGCCACCAGCCTCCCGCGGATGTGGGCCGGCGCGACCTCGGCGATGTACATCGGCGACAGGTTCGAGGCCATGCCGATGGCCACGCCCCCGAGAATCCGGAAGACGACGAAGGCGCCGAAGCTCGTCGCCCAGCCCGTCAGGATGGACGAGGCCGCAAAAACGACGGCGGCCGCAATGAGAAGCCTCTTCCGGCCGAGCTTATCGCTCAGCCCGCCCGAGAGGACCGCCCCAGCCAGGCAGCCGAGGAGGGCGCAGCTGTTGGCCCAGCCCCGGAGCGACGCCCGCGTCAAGTTGAAGAAGGGTTCGAAAAACGGCTTCGCGCCGCCGATCACCACCCAATCGTAGCCGAAGAGGAGACCGCCCATGGCCGCGACGACCGAGATGAGCCAGACGTACTTGAGGTTATAGGTGACCGGTGGGTTTTCTCGGCGACTCTCCATTGAGGAAAGACATTACCACAGTCGCGAAGAGATATGAAGCCGCAATATCGACCCCCTGATCATTGAGTATTCGTCATGGTGCCTGATCGTCCTTGACGATGACCGCTGTCCAACAATATATTCTAGGGGCCGGAGGGACCCGCCGAGGCGCCTCCGGCGACGGAGACAAAAACTTGAAAAAAAAACTCGCGCCGTTGGCTATCGCAGCCCTGACCGCTGTCCTGGGATGGCCTGGGTGCGCGCCTTCAAGTCACGCACCTCTCGCCACGATCTCCCAGGTTTCCGGTGAGTTGGCCCGCGGGTTCGCCGCGCCGCCCGACTCGGCCCGTCCCTGGGTGTATTGGATGTGGATGGACGGCAACCTGACCCGCGACGGGATCACCGCCGACCTCGAAGCCATGAAGCGCGCCGGGATCGGCGGCGTCATCGCCATGGAGGTCAACGTCGGCATTCCCCGGGGTCCCGTGGAGTTCATGAGCCCGGAGTGGCGGAGGCTGTTCAAGCACGCGGTTTCCGAGGCCGAGCGGCTCGGGCTCGAGATCACGCTCAACGCCGGCCCCGGCTGGACGGGAAGCGGCGGCCCTTGGGTCAAGCCGGAGCTGTCCATGCAGCACATCGTCGGGAGGGCCGTCCAAGTCAGCGGGCCGCGGCGCTTCGACGGCGTTCTGCCGCGGCCGGAGCGCCGTCCGGGATTTTTCGGCGACGGGCTGCTGCCGCCGGACTTGGAAAAAATCAAGAACGATTACTACCGCGACGTCGCCGTGCTGGCCTTCCCCACTCCCCCGGCCGCCGGCATCATCCCGGATATCGACGAAAAGGCGCTCTACGTCAGGGCGCCGTATTCCTCGCAGCCCGGCGTGCGGCCGTTCCTGCCCTCGGCGGCGGATTATCCCTCCGCCGCGCCCGGCTCGGCGGTCGACACCGAACGGCTTATTGATCTGACGTCCCGGCTCGCGCCGGACGGCCGCCTCACCTGGGATGTCCCCGAAGGCGACTGGACCATCCTCCGTTTCGGATGCACCTCGACCGGAGCGACCACCCGACCCGCCCCGGCGCCCGGGCTCGGGCTCGAGTCCGACAAGCTCGACAGGGCGGCGCTCGACGCACACTTCGACGACTTCGTCGGCGCGCTGCTTCGCGAGCTCGGCCCGCGCCCCGCCGCTCCCGGCGCAACCTCCACCGCCGGCTGGACCATGCTTCACATCGACAGTTGGGAGATGGGCGCTCAGAACTGGACGGCCGCCTTTCGCGAGGAGTTCCGGAACCGCCGCGGCTACGATCTCCTCCCCTATCTTCCGGCCGTAACGGGCCGCATCGTCGGCAGCAGCGAGGTCTCGGAGCGTTTCCTCTGGGACCTCCGCCAGACGGCGAACGAGCTTGTCATCGAGAACCACGCCGAGCATCTCAAGGAGCTCGGCCGCCGGCACGGGTTCGGGCTGTCGATCGAGCCCTACGACATGACGCCCTGCGCCGACCTGAGCCTGGGAGCCGTCGCCGATGTCCCGATGGGGGAATTCTGGCTCTATGGGTTCAACACCTTCCACAGCGTGATCGAGGCCGTGAGCGTCGCGCACACCTGCGGCCGTCCCGTGGTCGCCGCGGAATCGTTCACCTCGATGGACACAGAAAAGTGGCAGGCCCATCCCGGCTCGATCAAGGCGCTCGGCGACTGGGCCCTGGCCGCGGGCATCAACCGGATCGTCTTCCACCGTTACCAGCACCAGCCCTGGCCCGACCGCGAGCCGGGCATGACCATGGGGCCTTACGGCGTCCACTGGGAACGGACGCAGACCTGGTGGAACATGGCCCCCGCCTACCACGCCTATCTCTCCCGATGCCAGTTCATGCTCCGCCGCGGCCTGCCGGTGGCGGACGTCTTATATCTGGCCGCCGAGGGCGCGCCCCAGGTATTCCGGGCGCCCGCTTCGGCGACGCGGGGCACTCCTCCTGACCGCCTGGGCTATAACTTCGACGGCTGCGCCCCGGAGACTCTGCTCGCCCGCGTAACGGTCGAAGACGGCCGGCTCGTCCTGCCCGACGGCATGAGCTACCGCATCCTCGTCCTGCCGGAACGGGAAACGATGACCCCAGCACTTTTGCGGCGCGTTAAAGTGCTCGTCAAGGCTGGCGCCACGGTCACCGGTCCGCGGCCCCGCAAGTCGCCCGGCCTCTCGGGCTATCCCGGAAGCGACGCCGAGGTGAAAAAGCTCGCGGACGAGCTGTGGGCCGATTGCGACGGCGAGCGCGTGACGGAGCACAAGTTCGGCCGCGGCCGGGTCATCTGGGAACGCCAGACCGGGGCCCAAACAATCGGAGGGAACGGCCCGGCCGGCTCAACTCCCGCCGGGGCCACGTCCGACAAGTCCGTCTGCGATGTCGGCGCGCCTCCTCTCTCGGAACCCGAGCAGTACGGCAGCTTCGCGACGGTGGAGAAAGCCCTGGAACGCAGGGGTGTTCACCCCGACTTCGAATCCACGCCGGCCCTCCGCTACTCACACAGAAAGGACGTCGCCGCGGACATCTATTTCGTCGTCAATCCCGGAGACCGCGCCATCGCGGCGGACTGCGTCTTCCGCGTGGCCGGAAAGCGTCCCGAGCTTTGGGATGCCGTGACCGGAGAGATGCGCGACCTCCCTGAGTATGCCCCGGGCGAAGGCCGGACCTCCGTGCCCCTGGACTTCGAGCCTTACCAATCATTCTTCGTCGTCTTCCGCAGCGCGGCGGCCGGGACGAAATCCGCCGGCCGGAATTTTCCGGAAATGCACGACGCCGGCGAGGTCGCGGGGCCCTGGGAGGTCTCCTTCGACCCGAAACGGGGCGGGCCGGGAAAAGCCGCCTTCCGGGAGCTCGAGGACTGGACACGACGTTCGGAGGAAAGCATAAAATACTACTCCGGACAGGCGGTCTATCGTCAGGATTTCGACCTGCCCGAAACAACCGGGCGGCTCCCGGCGCCCGCCGCCGATAACGAAAATACTGCCGGGATCCCCGCCGGCGGCGAAAAACCCGGAGGAAACCAACCTGCGAGATGGTGGCTCGATCTCGGCGTCGTGAAGAACATGGCCGCGGTGCGTCTCAACGGCCGCGACCTCGGCGTCGTCTGGTGCGCGCCATGGCGCGTAGAAATAACCGGGGCGGCGGAGGCGAAGGGCAACCGACTGGAAATCACGGTGGTCAACCTCTGGCCCAACCGTCTCATCGGCGACGAACAGCTGCCGCCCGACTGCGAGTACGGAAAGGAAGGAAACCTTCTCCGCTGGCCGGACTGGTTCCTCAAAGGCGAGCCGCGGCCGTCTCCAGCCCGCCTGACGTTCTCGACCTGGAAGCATTTCACAAAGGATTCGCCCCTTCTTCCGTCGGGCCTCATCGGACCCGTCACCCTGCGCGCCGGGAAGATAATCAGATGATTAAACCCAGCCTCCCGTCCTTTGTGGCTTAAGGCCTATTATTAGGTTAAGATAAGGACAGGCTTAAACGACCTGAAAGGAGCGCCCATGAAAATTAAGCACCTATATTTAGTTCTCGCGGCCTGCGGGCTCGTTTCCCTCATGGTGGGAGCGGCCCAGAAGCCGGCCGCGGCCCCCGGCCACCCCGACATCACCGGCTGGGCCGATCTCTTCAAGCCCGACCTCTCGAACGCCGAGTATCCGGCCGGTATCTGGACATTCGCAGACGGCATCCTGACCGCCTCCGAGGACCAGGCCATCTGGACCAAACAGGATTACAGAAACTTCATCATCGACCTCGAGTTCAAGACGGCGCCCGGGACGAACAGCGGTGTCATCGTCTACGCCTCCGACATCAAGGACTGGATCCCGAACTCGGTCGAGATCCAGATCGCCGACGACTACGCCGAGCAGTGGGCCAAGTCTCCCGCCACCTGGCACTGCGGCGCGATCTTCGGCCATCTCGCCCCCGCGAAGAGCGCGGTCAAGAAGCCGGGCGAGTGGAACCGCTATACCGTCACCTGCCGCGGCCCGATGATCACGGTCGTCCTCAACGGCGAGAAGGTCACCGAGATGGACATGCGCAAGTGGACGTCGGCCAAGAGCAACCCCGACGGAACCGAGATCCCGGCCTGGCTCAGCCAGCCCAAGTCACAGTTGGCGACCCGCGGCCGCATCGGACTCCAGGGGAAGCACGCCGGCGCGCCCATTTTCTTCCGGAACATCAAGATCAAGCCGCTGGGCCTCGCCAGCTGATAATCCGGGACACAATACCTATTTCCGAATTTCCACGCCGCCGCGGCGCACCAGGTCCTAACTTAGCGGAGCTCGCCAGAATTCTTGGTGCTGCGAGCCGTTGACAACTTTCACCGCGCGGATTTATTATCCGTCTCGATCAAAGGCTGGGACCGTGAAAAAAGGATTCGCGCCTATTTTGATCGTGGGAATCGTTGCTCTTAGCGTATCGCTTGGACCTCTCTCCGCCCAGAAAGTCGGCTTCAAGAGGGCAACCCAGGATGTGATCGAAAACCGGCTCCGGGATTGCCCGGAGAAGGACAGCGACCGCTGGCACAAGCTCGAGGAGATCTTCCGCGCCGCGGGCGCCGGCGACGACGTCATCTCCGAGCAGCGGGTCCCGGGGTTCAGCGATCCCAACGTGATCTGTATGCTGCCCGGCGAGAGCGAAGCGACCATCATCGTCGGCGGACATTTCGACAACGTCGGCGACGGGCACGGCGTGATCGACAACTGGAGCGGCGCGGTGCTCCTCCCGACTCTCTACGAATCGCTCAAGGTGACGCCGCGCAGGCACACGTTCATTTTTGTGGCGTTCGCCGCAGAGGAGGCCGGGCTCAAGGGCTCGGGCCAATATGCGAGGCAGATGAGGCGCGAGGACATCAGCCGGACGAAGGCCATGGTCAACCTCGACTGCCTCGGGCTGGGGCCGACGGCCGTCCTGACGAGCGCCGCCAACAAGAAGCTAACCGAACTGATGATCCGGGTGGCCGAGGCCACCAAGATCCGATTGCGCTCGTGCAATATCCAGCGGGCCGGCTGGGACGCGGATTCCTTCAGCACCAAGATCCCCCGCATCACCCTCCATTCGATCACGCCGCGGACGGGGGACATTGCCAACAGTTTTGACGATAATTTCGAAGTCGTAAACTGGGACGATTACTACAGTAGCTACCTGCTCATCGGCATGTATCTGGCCTACATCGATACCCAGCTCGAGTAGGATACTCGGGCAAGCGCAGCCGCCGCCTAAGGCCCGAGAGCCCTATTGAGCTCCGGTCAGGTTCTTCATTGGACCCTGGGCGAAAAACCGGGAGGGCGCCGATGACAGTGAATCTCCGGTTGCCCGTCTTGATGTCATCACGCCGGGCCTCGCGCGGACGCATCTCTTTTTCTGTGATCGGGTTGTTCGGGATTAGGGTCCTGGCGCATTACAAAAAAAGTGATACTTACGCCTCGCGCCGGAGATTTGACTAAGTGCCCGGCTGGGGGGCATAATCAGCCCCGAATGTCCCACCAAGCCCCGAAATCAGAAACCGTGCCTGCCGCAGAGAGGCCTGCCGCCTCCGGGACGCTCTCCCCGGGCCCGGCCCGCATCTGGGAGATCGACTTCCTCCGGGGCGTCTCCATCATCCTGATGGTCGGCTATCACCTGCTCTACGACCTGGGGGAGATGGTCGGCATCAAAACGTTCCTCGGCTTTTCGACGGACCTCTCGACTCGAGCCTGGACCATCGCCCAATATTTCTTCGCCGGCCTGTTCGTCGTCCTATCCGGTATCAGCAGCACCCTGAGCCGGGGCAATGTCCGCCGCGCGCTCAAGCTGCTCGCCGTCGCCCTCCTCGTCACCGCGGCCACGTTCATCTTCGACCGCTCCTCGACGATCCTCTTCGGCATCCTCCACTGCCTAGCGGTCTCGATCCTGATCTACGGGCTGGCCGCTGAAAAGGCCGGGGCTCGAGCCTGCGCCGCAGCGGGCGCCGCCGTCATCGGGTTCGGTTTCATCATCCAGCTCGTTTTGAAGGGGGTTTCCATCAGGTCCGATTGGCTCCTGCCATTCGGTATCCACAGCCCAACCTCCGGCTCCTTCGATTACTTCCCTCTTCTCCCGTGGTTCGGGATATTCCTGGCCGGCGCGGCGCTGGGCAAATCGGTATACGCCGCGAAGCGGAGCCTGATCCGAAGGCGTCTGCCGGTGACGTTCGTCAACATCGCCGGCCGCTATTCCCTGCTGATCTACATCGTCCACCAGCCGGTCATTCTGGCCATCCTTTACATCCTCGGCTTGATTCGTTGAAACGCCGCAGGTTCTATCCCTTTGACTAAAAAGTCGTTCCTTGCTGATCTTTAGCCAGACTTGACCGGGGGTCGGTCGTGGCCATCAATTGTCCGAAATGCCGGGCAGAGAATCCTGATGCCTTGAAGTTCTGCGGCGAATGCGGGACCAGACTCGTCCCCCCGGAAAGCCCTCAAGCCTCCCAACCCCAGACCTTTGACACTTCGACGCTCGAGCTCAGCCGGGGAACGATTCTCGCCGGCCGGTATGAGGTCCTGGATGAACTGGACTCGGGCGGCATGGGCAAGGTTTACCGGGTCCTGGACCGCAAATTGGGCGAGGAGGTGGCGCTCAAGCTGATCCGGCCGGAGATCGCCACCCGGAAACTTGAGGAGGCTGAACGGGAGCTCCTGGCGGTGGAAAAAATCCAGATCTCATAACCAACCCCTTTTTCGCAAGCCTGAGGGGTGATCCAAGATTCCAGGAGATCGTTCGGAAGGAAGAGGCCAAGTATCAGGCCAAACTGAAGAAGCATGGAAATCTGTGATAAAGATCGAGTCACCTGCCTGATTGGGCAGACTTTTACCTAATCAAAGCTCTATTTTTTTCCAGGCGGGCGATAGGATGGGATCTTTTTGACGGCCTGGTCAATCTCTTCGGGAGTGATAAGAACGGTCGTCTTGGTCTTAACGAGTCCGCTGCCATTGATGGCCAGAATGCCGGCAATGTGGCTCACCATGTCCCGGCCGTCGACAATGGCCATCCCATCGTACTCGCCATAGGAAAAGTAGTAGGCCTCCAACTTTCCTCCCATTATGTTGACCAACTTCTCGATAACCTCCCGTCTTTTGGACCCCCCCTCTTTGGCCAATCCCTTTAGACCTTCTCCGGTATAGCTAAATTGAACGAGAAATTTAGGCATGTTGCCCCTCCTCATGAGTTCCCTTTAATCTGCCGGAACCAACCCGTCGGCCGGTTTCAGACAATCATAGGCATCACCCCCGTTCTGCAGAAATCCCAATAAGAAATTCTTGGCTTCTTATGGGTTCGCCCACCCCCTCGGCTGGTATGAATTCTGGTGAACAACATATAGATAAGTCGCTCACTAAAGTATGTCAATAGGACGGGGATCGGGATGCGCCCGGGCGAAGGGATAGCTCATCAATGCCCACGTTCAGAAGATGACCCTTCTTCGGATGTTTTCTTCATTGCGGCAGTTCTTGCTCCCGTAATACCATTCAGCGTTTCGGTAACGGCAAATAAATCTCCGGTATGGCAAAAGTCGACGGCCACTAAGTTCGGTAATTTCCCCCGCTCTTTTTGACACTTTCGAGCGCGATTCAGCAGAAAATCGTAAGCATTTACCTTTTCAGCGTTGCTGGGCAGCGGAGCCGGGGCAGTCTCAATCCAGTGGTTAAGCAGCAGGAGCGATCCCGAGCCTCCGCCACGATTCGGCTGGCAGGAAAACTCCGACGGATCGTGAAAAGAATAAGGAGTCTCCTGCATGACTTCAAAGGCGGGATGGATCCAGGGTACGCCGGTGCTGTTGTTTTCGGTCATCACCACCAGCCGTTGCTCAGAAGCTACCATCTCCCGCAGGGTTGGCCAGGGCGAAGCGGCTTGACCGTGATACACGAAGTCCAGTAATCCACTCTTCTGGAAGCATTTTTCGATATCTTGCGGAGTCACACCTTCATCCTGAATGATCATGAGGATCACCTCATTGGGTTTCATCACCAGAAATTCACGGATCTGCTCCAAGACAGGGACAAGTGCGCTCCCTCCCAGCTCACAGAAACCATGGCACAAATACACATCTCTTTCACCTTCTTCGCCGCCAATCAGGCGATCGCGGATACGCATCGCTGCCTCAATTCCCTCTTTACCGAGGACGGCTTCATATTTTTGCCGGGCCTGTTCCTCGTTCTCCAGAAGGGTTTTGATCTTGTCTCCCACAGGCATACCATAATGGGCATCGATCAGCAGCGCCCGGATCCCGTCGTTCAGCTGTCCGGCGATCCCTTTCTCCTGGTTGGGGAACAGCCAACCCTGAATATCCGCCCCCGCCATGGAATTATGGGAAGCCGGGAAAACCACCTGGTCTAGCCGCCGGTCCCGCAGCTCAGGATGGCCATTGCAGGCATCGATCGTTCGAGAGACGGCCACCGTCTCCGAAGTCCGAGCCAGGAAAAAAGCTCCCGCCCCGGTGAGCATGACGGCCGCCGCCCCGACCAGAAGCACACGGCCGAGAGGAAAAGCCGTTTTTCCTGCGGCCGATGGTTCGGGCGCTTCTTTTGTCAAGTCCGACCCGGGAAGCGCCAGCAGGAGAAGCCCGAAAAGCTCCTGGAGACCGAGGAATGAGATGACCAAGCCGCCCAGAAAAGCCAGGATGGTCAGGGCCGCGCTGGGTGACAGGCTCAGGAATCCCCCCGCCAGCAAAAGTATCAATCCACGCAGCGACCAGCGCCATTTAACTATGGTGGGGCCGAAAAACCATTCCCAGACCGCTCGGCCGATCTCTTCGAGTTTCACCCGCTCGAACAGGGAATTCACCGCGGCCACCAGCACTAAACCTATTCCTCCCAGCACCAGCGCCCAGGTCTTGAAATCATCCAGAAAAGCGTGCCACAAGCCAGTCAATGCCTGACCGACTGCGCGATCACCCGCCAGGCCGGCCAGAACGGTGCCGCCAA
>Ga0315275_10006924_pt1 | contig 10909 bp, 13 predicted proteins | sample YL17G03_0_MG_FD_205557 | JGI IMG/M metagenome (GOLD analysis project Ga0315275, IMG submission 205557) | Sediment microbial communities from Yellowstone Lake, YNP, Wyoming, USA - YL17G03_0 | ecosystem: Environmental > Aquatic > Freshwater > Lake > Sediment | place: USA: Wyoming | collected...
TCAGTCGCGCCTATCATCACCTTGTCAGGCCTCACGATTTCCAGGCCCACAGGCGTGTATTTCATCATGACTTGGACAAGCGTATCCATGTCCTTCGCAACTATCCTTGTCTCGACGTATGTCGTGTATATGCCATTGTCATTTTCCGGGGGGGCTATCTCGCTCAGGGAAAAAACCACCCCTTTCTCGGATTTCACCGCCGTTGCGAATGCCACCGCGGCCTGCTTGAGCTTCTCAGGGTCTGTTTCCTGGAAATGCGTGAAAACGTCGGCCACAATCCCGCCCCTTTCAACGAGCTCGTCAATCTTCTTCATAAGCTCCTTCTTGTCCATGATGAATATTAATATAAAGAAACTTTAAAAACCTGCTGAGCGTGTTTGATGTCGAACTGATAACGAGTTCCCATTCCCCTTAGGCCTTGGTTTCTGTTTTGCCTGCCCATACCTCATATATGGCGAGGATACCCTGCCGTTTCTTGATTATTTGGGTTTCGCAGCCCTCCAGTTCATACTGCTCGGCTATGCGGTTCGCCTCCTCGATGCTTTGCGTTCTTGCGATGAGCCTCATCTCCGTGCCCGGCCCCAAAGCCGGTTTTCCGATATCCGGTCTTTCCATGTCTTCACCTTTGGTATTGGCTCATTCCTCAATGATTATGTCCTTGTTCTGGGCTATCGAGCTTACCTTGTCCACAGGGACCTTCGTTATCTTGTTGAGCTGGGTCTTGATGATTATCGCCTGCTCCTTCGCCTCGACTCCTACAACCAGCCCTATGAGGCTCCCGTCCTCCATGATCGCATTGGCCCCTCCCTCTATGGAATTCATGATGATGTCTGCCTTTATGCTGTCCAGGTACCTGACAACTATGTATGCGGCTATTATTATCAGGCTGCTGAGCTCTATGAAGCTTCCGAAGGATATCATGTCTGACTCAATGTTTGTTATCCATTGGGCCCCTATCTTGACAATGAAGAAGGATGCGATGACGATGATGGCATTGTTCACTGTTCCAACTAGGTTTATCATGCTGTTCCTGGTGTAGAATTCTATGAACTTGGCAAGAAGCACCATCATGAACATCACAAGCAGGATGTTTGCCATCGCGCTTATGCTGTATGCAGTCATCTCTATCCCCGCCAGTCCCCTTTTGCCTGCTTCCAGGTATGCGTTGTATCCTGCTATCAGCGAAATCCCCAGCAGGGTGAATATGAACAGGTAGAATATTGCGTTTACGGACTTGTTCTTCCTTATCTCTATGGATTTCATGATCTTTTCAATGCGGCTGTCTATGCCGAAGCCCTTGACAAGCAGGATGCTCCCAAGCAGGAATCCTATGTATTGCCAGGGTATCGAGTAGATGTATGCAAGGGACGCCAAAAGCATCAGGATTGCGGGGCCCCCGATCAGGATCTTTGCGTAAGTGGGATCCTTCAGCTTCTCTATTATGACGAAATACGTCTTTTCCAGCTCCCTTGCCTGCTTGATATAGAGGTTATAGACCCCATCTATCTTCAGCCTTGACTGTATGACAGGGATGACGCTGTCGTCGCTTGCCCCGTCCGTGACCATGAAGCATGCCGTTGCGGGAAAATCATTCATAACCCTGTCCAGCTGCTTTGATATCTTTGATGTCGCGGCTATCCCGAGCCTTGAATCCCCTGTAAGCGTTATTATCTCCATGTCCTCATTTTCCTTCTTGAACGAGTCGTAGATGGAAATCGCCTTGAATATCACGTTGGCGTCAGGATCCTCCGGGTCCTCTATCGCCAGCCTTATGGCGGCATTGAGGTTCTCCTCCCTGCCTATGACAGGGCCTATGACGCCGGCTTTTTTTCCAAGGTCGTCATCGATGTCAACTGCAAGGATTAATTTCTTCACAATCCCCTTTTGACCTAAAATGTTTATAAATACTTCTATGAACTATGGGGAAATACAAGGTGAAAAAATGGAGATCAACATCATAAAGAGCAGCAAGACGGAGATAGAATTCGAGATACTGGACAAGAACCCGACCTTGCCGGAAATCATAGTCCATTACCTCAACCAGAGGGATGATGTTGAATTTGCGGCATACAACTGGGAGCATCCAATGGTATCCTTTCCGAGGATAGTCCTGAGGACCACTTCCGATGAAAAAGCTTCCTCGGCCCTTCTTGAGACGATGGAGAAGATAAGGAAGGACATAGGCTCATTGAAGGATTCCATAAAGAAAGTTGAATGAAATGGATGCAAAGGGCATTCTCAGCTCCTTGAACAGCATATACGTCCAGCTTTTCATAATCCTCTTCCTGCTTTTCCTTTATGTTATAACTAAGCTTCCTCTTTTTGGATTGATCGCGGCATTGGTCCTTTTCCTGATGGTGATCCTTGAGTTCTATGAGGGGATAAGGAAGAACGGATGGAAAAAGGAGGCCATCGAAACGCTAAAGACAATCGCGATCGCAGTTATCCTGTGGATAGCGTTGACCCTTGTGCTTTCAACATCATCCCCGATAAGCGCGGTGGTGTCATGCTCCATGGTCCCTGACATTGCCAGAGGGGACATGATCCTGGTGAAAGGCGAGAGTTCCTACAGCTCCAACATGATCAATGCGACTGAAAGCGACATTTCGGCGCTTTTCTCGAACCCAACAGTCTTTTTCAACAACAGGACCATTGCAGTGAACGGCTCTATCTACAACCACTGCTATTCCTCAAATGACAAGGAGACATGCAATCTATTCTTCAGCAATCCCGAGATCTTCATTGAAAAAAGGGGGAACTTCACATTCAGGTATTCCCAATGCATAAGGGCGGACGCAGGAACCAATGACATCCTTCTCACGGAGCCGTGCATCACCGAGGTTTCCTATAACAACGTCAGTATAGATGTCCAGCATGACAGGTCAAGCGACATCATCATCTACAACCCAAAGCCCTCAGACCTTTTCGGAAGATATGGGGACATCGTCCATAGGGATGTAATCAAGATCATCACTGAGAACAGCACATATCTCCTTACAAAAGGGGACAACAATAATGTCTTTGACATCCAGTTCTATTCCGATTCCCTGGGCTTGGGAAACTCCCCTGTGCTAAAGGACCAGGTCAAGGGAAAGATAATAGCAAGGATTCCGTATCTTGGATACTATAAGCTGTTCATCTCGTTTTATCTGGACGAGGACAGGATCTGCGGGACAAAGCTTGTCAAGTAGCCTTATTTTCAGCCATGCTTTCCAATATCTCCCCAAGTTCCTTCTCCACGCCGTATTTTTTGGCTATTTCCCTTGCCTCGTCCTTCAGCCCGTGCTTCAGGTTCCTCACCACAAGCATCATCGCAGGGGCCTTTTCGCAGTCCACGAGCCCGAATCCCTTGGCTATCCTTATGGCGTTTTCATAGTATCCGAGATTCATGCACTTGTCGTATGCGCTGGTTGCGGCATAGCATAGCTCCTCCTCTTCCACAGGGTATCTTTTGGCTATGGCCTTTACCTTATGGAAGTCGCAGTAAACCATCACAGGAACCAGCGCCCTTATTGCGGCAGTCCTGATATCATGCCTTGAGAGGGAGATGTTTCCAGCAACTTTCTCAGCATTCTCAAAATCCCCTTCTGCAATGAAGTTTGCAATGGACCTCATGCTCCTTTCGGAGCTTTCCTGCCAGCGCTTCGCCCTTTCCATCTTCTTTATTGATTCTGCCTTTCTTCTCCTTATAATTTCCGCTATCTTTGCAATCGGTTTCCTTATTATCTCCCTTGCTGAATTCATGGCAATCAGATGAACATCGCAGTGTCTTCGGCAATATCTTTCCTGATCCTCTCGATCCTCTTCCTTATCCTCTTTGCCTCGGATTCCCTTGAATTGAGCTTGAAGTGGGTTGCGATCGCCTCCGCCTCAGCGTAGTTTCCGTAGACCATCTTGGTTCTCCATGCCTTTTCCGCGGCCTTTGCAACATCCCTCCTTTCCATCATGCATGTGCTTATGAATTCGTCTGCCTTGGCAAGGTCCATGCCAAGCGAAAGCTGGGACAGATGGGTGATCTCTATCATCCTGTTGCATTTGTCTATGCGCTCCTTGGCTTTCTGCCACGACATTGGCATCCTGACTTTCATTTCCGCTGCGCCTGCCTTTGCGATTATTTTCTGCATAATATCACTTTATCCTCCTTTATTTACAACAATTTAAAAATCAGGCGATTATTCCGAATTTCGCCGCCAGCCAGTTGGCGTCCCCTTCCAGTTTCCTTGACCTGAATCTCCCTATCTCCTCCCTTATGCATCTCACAAGCTCCCGTTCGGCCCCGTATTTTTTTGCAAGCCTTTTCAGGCTATTGTAATCTATGTTCCTCATCCTTTTCTCCATCTCAAGGCCTGCGCTTTTCGACATCCCGTAAACAAAGCTGTAACTCCTGTTCAGTTCGGCTGATCTTAGGAATTGTCCCTGGCCTATCAGCTTTTCATTGGCAGCTGAGACCACTTTAAGGAAATCCATATCTTCCAAATATTTATCCGATATCTTCTTCGCCTTTCCGTATTTTCCCTTCAGCATCAGCATTTCCGCGAGCCTCATTGCGCATTTCCTTTTGGCTTCCTTCCTTCCGAGCTCGTCCGCAATCTCGATTGATGCCTTGAGCCTGTCCAGATACTTCATCCTCCTTATCCTATCGATGCCGCCTTTTTTCTGCACAATCCTGCTCCTTGATGCAAGCTCAACGCAATTCATATGATCACTCAAAACTGAATTCCCCTGCCCCCTGCCGTTCTATTTTCCTTTCCCTTATGTTGACAACAGTGGGCTCCTTTCCAGGAAGTTTTGTCCCGCTGTCTATCGCAACATCTGCAGTTTCAACGATTTCCTTCCCAATCTTCGAGAACTCTGAAACCTCTCCATTCAGGGATTCGCATGCCATTGGCTTGCCCAGCTCAAAGCAGACCTTCCTTATGAAAATGTGGTTCGGGATCCTGACCAGGACATTTCCGTTCTTGTCCTCAACCGGCATCCTTGCTTTCGGCTTCAGGATGAAAGCGTATGGGCCTGGGCAACACTGGGTGATGAACTTCATTTCCGCATCATCCAAATCAAAATGCTTGATCAGCATCTCCAGGTTTGCGACTATGACAGGGATGGGATTTTCTGTTTTGGCAATCCCTCTTATCCTTTCAATTGCTTTCCCGTCAAGCGCGTTTCCGCCTATGGCATAGGATGTGTCTGTGGGATAGATTATTGCCTTTCCCTCCTTTGCGGCAATGACTGTCTGATCAAAGGCCCTGTCCCAGTCCTCCAAAATGGATAATATCATAGGACATCCCCCTTCACTTTCTTGGCCCCTATCGCGTAAATGAGCTTCCCGAGCCTTGGGCCCCTTTCCTTGCCGAGGATAGTCCTATATATCTCCATGAACATCTCCTTGCCCGGCATGTCCCTTGCCTTGGCGAACTCGTAGATTGCGTTGTGGATCCCTTCCGCATCCTTGGAATCGTCAAGCGTCTCAAAGAAGTCCCTCACGGCACCCTGGGCTTTTGCAGGCTTATATGAAAAGCTGTAGTCGTCAGGGACAAAATCCTTCGCTATCCATTCCTCAATGAACGGAGCAACCTCCCTGATGTCCTCCTTGCTTATCCCGTAATGCTCGTTGACAGCCTTCCAGTCCTTGGATATCTGGTAATACATCAGCGCATCCCTGAAAAGGCACTTCCATCTCCTTTCCCCAGCTAGGCCATAAGCGAAGTATTTCTTGACATCAGCCTTGCTCATCTCCTCAGGAGTTCCTGTTATCCTGCTTGCGTTCTCATAGTCCTCTATTATCGCCAGTATGCTTTCCTTGTCTGGGCTGAAGTTGATGTTCTCCTCAAGGTCGAACTTCAAAAGATGGTAAGAGATCACCCTTGGCGGGACCAGCCTTATCATGTCGTTCATCCCCATCCCGTTGCCCTTGCTTTTTGAGAATTTCTTCCCTTCCAGAAGGACGAATCCGTATTTGTATCCTATGGGAGGCTCCCTTCCGAACATCTGCCTGTGTATTGCGACAGCCGTGTCCCAGCTGCCTCCTTTCGTGAAATGGTCAACTCCGCCCCCCTCGATGTCCGCATCCATGTATGCCATCCTTGACGGCCATTCCATCCTCCAGAAGATCTTGTATTTCCCAGGCTCGTCAAGATTGAATTTTCCAGTGTTTCCGCATCCCTGGGTATATTCCAATTTCACGTCGCACGCATATTCGCAGTTGTAATCCCTGTCCGCTTTCGTAACCCTTGTTGTGGCGATCCTCCCGCATCTTGAGCATATCGGCATTATCGGCATCCAGTCCTTTTTTAATTCTCGTCCGCTTGTCTCGGTTATGATCTTTTTCAGCAGGTCCAGCTTGTCAAGGGCCATCTTCGCATAAGGTATCGGAAGTCCCCTTTTGTAGAACTCGGACGCTTTCACGACTTCAGCCCTCACTTCCATGGCATCCATGACTTCCTTCATCTGCGCGTAGAAATGCTCTCCAAGGCTGGGCGCCCTCCCATACGGGTCAGGGACCCTTTCCAGCGGCTTTCCAAGATGGGGGCTCAGAACGGAATCATACTGCCCAACCACAGAAGGCACCTTGTCGAACGCATCCAATATGTCCAGGGCGAAAACAAGCCTCACATTCTTGCCCATCGACTCTATTGCCTTCTTTATCGCATATGGAAAAAGGAATTCGCAAACAGTTCCCAGATGGGGGGTTCCTGAAGTGGTGGCGCCTGAAAGTATGACGTATTCCTCCTTGCCTGGATTTCTCTCTATCACTTGAGATGCAAGCCTATACGCCCAGTGGTGGTAATTGGGTTTCATGGAGATGATCTTGTTGAAAAGGTTTTTAAACAGTCTTCAGGAATATTTTTCCATGTCTTTCTCTTATATAGGAAAATTGGGAAACGCGCTAGGAGGAATAATCGGATTCCCGAAGAATTTCCTCTTTGGCCTGGTATGGTCTGCAGTCATGTGGGCCATTCTTTTCATATTGCTGGCATTGTCCGCCATACCCCTTCTTCCTGCCATGTCAGGCGTTTCTGCCTCCACGGATCCAGCCAGCATGGAAAACATCGACCTGGCCCCTTTTGCGATATTCTATTTCGTTGCCATGGCGCTTTTCGTCCTTCTCAAGCCGATGGGGGACCTCGCTTCCCTGGCATATGTCCGGGCCTCGATTGACAGGAAAAGCCTTGGATTTCTTGAGTTTGTCGATAGCTTAAAGGCGAAATTCATTCCCTTGCTTCTGGCAAACCTTGTTGTTCTGTTTTCAGGCATCCTGGCAATAGCAGTCATAACAATAGCGTCATCGCTTGCCCTTTCCCTCCTGGCCTCGTTCTCATCCGATCCCCTATTCCAGGAAATCTTCTCCTTTGCCTTTGTCATGCTTCCTCTTCTGCTGTTTTTTGCCCTGGTCTCAACCTATCTCCCGTTTGTCTTTCTGCATGACAGGCTTGAGAAGGGGATAATAGGGTCGTTCATCCAGTGCATGAGGTTTTCGGCATCCAACCTGGCAAGCATGCTTCCCCTGGTTGTGCTGGTAGTCGCATGGAACTATTTTGTGCTGATCCTGACAGGCATCCCGTTCTGCTTCGGAAGCATTGTCATCAGCCTCTTCCTTTCATTCCTTGGCTGGTATGTGGCAAATTACGCATTTATCCTGATACTTGAGGAAAGCCAAGGCAAGGACCATCATGCCAAGGAAAAGCACAATAAGAAATAGTCATTTTTTCTTCATCATCCCGAACTTCTTCGGGAACATCAGGGGATTCTCAAGGTTTATCTTGTAGCCTTGCCTTGGGATCTGGATCTGCTCCCCTGTCTCAGCATTTAGGGTGTATCTTATCTCCTCCAGCTTCTCCTTTGTTATCATCTCATATCCCAGATGGGTTATTATCGACACGTCCGGCCTTATCTCCTTTATTATGTTTTCTGCATCAGGGAAGACCGAAAGGTGCCCCTTGTAGCTGTTGGGCTTTGTCTTTATCGCGTTTATTATTATCGTGTCAACTCCCTTGAAACAATCCGGAAGCCCATCGAAGTATTCGCTGTCAGAAGTGTATCCTATCCTGTTCTTTTCAGTCGTTATCACGAATCCGAATCCTGTCCTGTCGTCATGCTCGACCTTGGTGAACTCAATTTCAAATTTCTTTCCCCCGTGTTCGATCTCCTTCTTTTCCCCTGGCTTCCCTATTATTATGTCCTTGAACATGCTCTCATGGTATTTGTCAAGCGCCCTGTCGCAAGGATCCCTCTCGTTTCCGTTCAGGCATGACTCGGAGCATATCATCACCCCCTTTTTCTCGAACCCGAACCCGTTCATCGCCTCTGCCAATATCTCAAGGTCGCCCTTGTGGTCGATGTGGTTGTGGGTGACGATGACAATGTCTATATTTTCGAGGCTTTGGCCGAATTGGGCGGAATAGACTGCCGCGCCTGGGCCGGGATCGACATAGATGTTGAGATCCCCGTTTATCCTGAATCCTCCTGTCCCGAATTCCTTGATTTGCTTTGCAAGGGCAACCCTTCCTCCGGAAACGCCAATGAAAACGATCTCCTTGAACTTCATGAGCCATTTATGTTGAAAAACAGTTTAAAACCCTAGGCTTTCCTCATCATGTATTTCCATGGCCTGAGCTTCATGTCTCCCGCCGCAGCCCTCTGCATGCTTGCATATGCAGACTCGTCCCTTGCTTCGTCCAGTATCCTGTCAAGCAATTTCATCGCAAGCTCATGACCTGCCTTTACCTTGGCAGCATCCTCCACCTGTTTCGGAACTTTCGCTTTCCTAGCCAGCTTCCTTAACATATCATATCATTTTGGTTATAGCATTTTTTAACCTTACCCAGCCACTTAGGCATTTGCCGTTGTTGCCTGCCCAAGATTTAAAAATCCGTTTTCCAAACACTGGCTTATGACAAAGCAAAGGAAGGTCGCGATCATCGGAATAGGCATCACAAAGTTCGGGGAGCATTGGGACAAGGGGCTTAGGGACCTTGCCCTTGAGGCCGGAATAAAGGCGGTCGAGGATGCAGGAATACACGGGGAGCAGATAGACGGCGGATATGTGGGCAACATGGCAGGCGGGAACTTCGCAGGCCAGGAGCACATCGGCGCGCTTCTTGCGGATTATATGGGCCTTGATCCAATACCGGTAACCCGGGTTGAGGGCGCATGCGCATCAGGCGGATTGGCATTGAGGCAGGGCTATATCGCAGTCGCTTCCGGAATCCATGACATAGTTGCCGTTGGGGGTGTTGAAAAGATGACCGACTTGTCAACAGCGGATGTAACTGAAATCTTAGGTGGCGCAGGGGACCAGGAATGGGAGCTTTTCATGGGCGCGACATTTCCCTCTCTTTATGCGCTGATGATGAGAAAATACATGGCAGAATACGGGGCAAAGGAGGAGCAGTTTGCCGCAGTCGCAGTGAAAAACCATAAGCACGGCTCAATGAATCCCTATGCGCAATACCAGAATGAGATAACTATAGAGACAGTAATGAATTCTAAGGTGGTAGCATCGCCGATAAAGGTGTTTGACGCGTCGCCGATCACCGACGGAGCGGCAATGCTTATCCTTGCTCCATTGGACATGGCAAGCAGCTACACCAAAAAGCCGATAGAGATAATCGCCTCAGCCCAGGCATCTGACACAATAGGGCTGGCTGAAAGGTATTCATTGACAAGCATCGAGGCAACCAAGGTGGCTTCAAGGAATGCATACAAGGAGGCAGGCATAACCCCAAAGGACGTTCAGTTGGCTGAGGTCCATGACTGCTTTACAGTGGGAGAGGTCTTGGCAACAGAGGACCTTGGGTTCTTCGGGCTTGGGGAAGGGGCCAAGGCAGCGGAGGAGGGAAGGACAACTTTTGGAGGGGACATAGTCATCAACAGCAGCGGAGGGCTGAAGGCAGCAGGCCATCCTGTGGGAGCAACAGGGATAAAGCAGGCAGTGGAAATAACAATGCAGTTCAGGAATGAGGCAGGAAAAAGGCAAGTGAAAGATTTGGAATACGGATTGAGCCACAACGTCGGCGGAAGCGGGGCAACGGCAGTTGTCCACATCTACAGAAGGGCCTAGATTCCTCCTGCTTTTTAAACTCTTTTTTCCCATTCTTTTTCATGGATATAGGAACAATATTGCTTCTTGTAATCTCGTCTATAGTCTTCCTCGGCTACCTTGCCGATGTGCTTTTCAGGAAACTGGGAATACCGCACATCCTTTTCCTTTTGGTTATAGGCTATATAATAGGCCCTGGCCTGGGATACGTTGATTTTTCGCAATACGGCGACATCAACACATTCATAGGAACTTTAGTCCTCATCATAATACTTTTTGAAAGCGGCATGGAGCTCAACATCTTTGACGTAATCCACAAGAGCGGCAGGGGATTGCTGATGGGGCTGCTGGAGATCATTTTTTCCATGGCCTTCTGCGCTGCGGCGTTCTATTACATATTCAACATAAATCCATGGGTCGGGGCTATCTTCGGGGTAATCGCAGGGGGATCAACACCCCAGATAATAATGCCTCTCCTGAAAAAGCTCAACGTAAGCAATGACGTCAAGCATTTCTTCACGATAGAGTCCTCTGCAACTGACGGCATCAGCGTTGTAATAGCGATCGTGCTTGTTGCGGCCCTGGTCACAAACTCGTTCAACCTTCATGATGCGGGCCAGCTGATGCTTGCATACCTTTCGGTGGGCGCGGTTCTTGGAATCGTCATAGGGATTGCGACAGTCGTCCTGATGTCAAGGGCAAAGATAGACTACCCCTACATGATGATCATAGCGGTTCTGATTTCCCTTTATGTGTTTGCAGAATACTTCCAGGGAAGCGGAGTCATGGCAGTCCTTCTTTATGGCATCGTGCTTGGAAACAGGAAGGAGATAGGCGAGATGTTCAAGTTCAAGGGCCTTGAGGATGACACTG
>Ga0315275_10006925_pt1 | contig 10909 bp, 8 predicted proteins | sample YL17G03_0_MG_FD_205557 | JGI IMG/M metagenome (GOLD analysis project Ga0315275, IMG submission 205557) | Sediment microbial communities from Yellowstone Lake, YNP, Wyoming, USA - YL17G03_0 | ecosystem: Environmental > Aquatic > Freshwater > Lake > Sediment | place: USA: Wyoming | collected...
CAGTTCCTCGGCCAGCTCCATCAGCTCGTGCACCATGCGCGAGTCCAGTCCGGCGGTCGGCTCGTCCATCATCAGCACCTTGGGCTTCATGGCCAGCGCGCCCGCCAGCGCCACCCGCTTCCTCTGACCGAAGGAGAGCTGCTGCGTCGGCCGCTCCCTGAGCTTCTCCAGGTCGACCATGAAGAGCGCCTCGTCGACGCGCCGTATCACCTCGTCCTTGGTCAGGTCAAGGTTCATGGGCCCGAAGGCCACGTCCTCCTCCACCGTGGCTGAGAAGATCTGGTCGTCCGGGTTCTGCATCACCACCGAGACCTCCTCGCGCAGCTTGGCCAGGGTTCTGGAGTGGTACTCGATTACCTTTCCGTCATACATCACCTCCCCCTGTCGCGGCCGTAGCACGCCGTTGAAGTGGAGGAAAAGGGTGGACTTCCCGGAGCCGTTGGCTCCCAGGACGGCGATCTTCTTGCCCGCTGGTATGGAAATCGACACGTCGTCCAACGCCAGTGCTTTCTTCGAGTAGCCGAAGGTCAGATGGCGCGTCTCCAGGATCGGTTCTGGCATGAGGTCACAGTCCTATCAGGCCGGGGTCGGCGATGATCAAGTTGAGCGCGAAGAGCGCTCCGAAGACGAAGATGGGCAGGGCGATCCAAGCGGCGTTCATCTTGGCCGGCTGCCGGAAGGTGGGGAAATCCCCCCGGAAGTTGCGACATTGGAGGGCCATCTCCGACCGGTCGGCGACGTCCATGGAGCGCACGAACATGCCGACCGCCAGCTTCCCGGTGGTGCGGAACTTGTTCCTGGTCCCCTTGAAGCCAACGCGACATTGGGCCGCGGTGTACATGGTCTCCATCTGCTCAAGGAGAAGGAAGGAATAGCGGTACACCAGCACCACCAGCTCGGTGATGTACCTCGGGACCCGCAGCTGCCTGAGCGCCTGCGCGAAGTGGGGGATGGGGGTGGAGGTGGCGAAGAACAGCATGACCAGCAGTCCGGCCGTGGCCCTCAGGAACACCATGGCGGCCAGCTGCGCGCCCTGCGGGTAAAGGGAGATGCTGGCCGAGCCTAAGGTGAGGGTGAACAGGGGCGTGCCGCTGCCCTGCGTGACGAAGGCGATGATGATGGTGCTGATCGCGAAGATGACCATCGCTTCCGCCATGGCGAGCACCAGTGCCTTGGGTAGATGGAAGCGCGTCGAATAGAACAGCAGTCCGGCCCCGATCGACAGCACCATCAGTGGGACGTAGGGGGAGGATGCCAGCAGCGAGACGAAGAGCAGGGCGAGGACCAACGCCAGCTTCCCTAGAGGAGGCCAATCCCGGGCGGGCGAGGAGAAGGCGATCTCACCTATTCCGGGATTGCCTCCCTGGTTGGCCCTTCTGGCAGCGCGGCTGGGTTTGGCTCTGCCTGGATCCATCGCCTTGGCGCGGCGGGTCCTCCTCAGGAAGTAGACGATGAGGGAGATCCCCAGCAACGCCTGGAAGGCCAGGAGGACATATACTTGTTCCTCGGTGGGGGACCAGAGAGTCTCCATCCAAGGAGTGAACCCCCCGGTTATCTTATCGATGATCGCGCCGCCCTGGTCATCGGTTCCGACGAACCCCGCTCCGGGGTTGAGCAGGATGGCGGCGGCCACGATGGCTGCGACGAAGCCTATTCCAAGTGCGTAGACGGCCCGGTAGTTCGGCGCTTTCTCGATCCGCCTCACCTTGCCCTCGAGCACCGCCGGCCTAGTTCTCGCCAGATAATCGAAGAAGATCACGATCAGGATGCCTTCGGCGATGGCCAACGGTATCTGGGTGATGCCGAATATTATGAAGAAGGTGTAGAACGAAGCGAAGATACTGCCGTTAGAGGGATAGGCTAAAGCAAGCTGGAAGGATGTAACCGCGTAAGTGAACACATCCGCTACGAAGGCCGCCGCAAACACCGACAGTGCCATTGACAGATTGGCCCTCTGCATCCCCTTGTACACCGCATAGGCCAGCAATGGTCCGGCTATACCCATGGAGAAGACGTTCGCGCCCAAGGTGGTGATGCCGCCATGGGCTATCAGCAAGGCCTGGAAGATCAGGACTATCAAAGCGAGCACCGAGGTCACGAAGGGACCGTAGAGCACGGTCGAAAGGCCGGTTCCCGTGGGATGAGAGGACGATCCGGTGACCGAGGGTATCTTCAGCGCGCTGAAGACGAAGATGAAGGCGCCCGAGACCGCGAGGGTGAGCTTCTGCTCAGGGTGTTCGGCGAAGATCCTCTTGATCTTCCACACCCCTATGATCAGGAAGGGGAGAGACACCAGGTACCAGAACACGCACCAATACCAGGGCAGGAAGCCTTCCATTATGTGCACTTGGCCTCACACTCCTTGCACACCCCGGTCAAGCGCAGCGTCCAGCGATTGACGCGCATCCCTGACTTGCGTTCCAGCTCGGCGTTCCTGATCTCGTAGGGGACACAGAAGACCCTCTTGCAGCGCTCGCACTCGAAGGTCGCGTTGCTGAAAGGATGGCGTGCGAAGGCGGTGGTCGAGCCTTTGAGGGTCTCGGAGACCATCCCTTCGGCGACCAGCTTGTTGAGGTTCCTGTAAACCGTGCCCAGGGAGATGTTGACCATTCGTTCCCTGGCCTTGGCGTAAACCTCGTCCGCGGTCAACGGTAGGTCGCTTGAATAGACAATGTCAACGATGACCTTGAGTTGCTTGGTCCATCGGGAAGAGGTCGCGGACATTATTAGTAATGATTATCATTTACATATATCTTAATTTGCCAAGCAAGCGATCTACGTGAAGCAACACAAGGTCACCAGATATCACAGGTAACACGGTTCTTCAGAATGTGCTACGCCAATGAATAAATAGAAAGAGGCCTAATAGGAATAACACGAATCTATAAATCGTGTTATAGAGGGGGGGTGGAACATGCACATAATGGACGGGTTGATGAGCCCGCAGGTCTGGATCTCTGGGTGGGTCCTGGTCCTCCCATTCATCGCCTATGCGCTCCACAAGCTCAACCGCTCCATTGACGAGCGAACCATCCCGTTCATGGCCATTCTGGCGGCGGCCATCTTTGTGGCTCAAATGATCAATTTCCCGATACTGGGTGGGACGAGCGGGCATCTGATCGGCGCCGCTTTGATCACTTTCCTGCTAGGCCCGTTTGCGGGGATCATACTCCTTACCACCGTCCTAATAATCCAATTCCTGTTCGGAGATGGGGGAATAACCGCCCTGGGCCTCAACATCCTCAACATGGCGGTCATCGGTTCGCTGACCGCTTGGGCGGTCTTCAAGATCGTTCCCAAGAAGCATCAGATGGTCGCAGTCCCTATGGCCGCCTGGCTCTCTGTTTTCGCTGCCGCGACGGCCTGTGCGCTGGAACTGTCGCTTAGCTACGTCCCGGGTGAATATGGCATCGTGTGGTGGGTCGCGTTCCCCAGCATGCTGGCAAGTCACGCCATCATCGGGGTCGGGGAGGCCATCATAACCACGGGAGTGGTCCTGTATTTGGCCAAGGTGGCCCCCGGCACCTTGAAGATGAGGGACGGCGCCGGCATCATCGCCCCGCATTATACGGCTCGATCCTACATCAAGGCGGCAGCGGCCATCATAGCGATCTTCGGCGTGGCGCTGATGGGCTTCTTCGTGTTCGCAGCCGCATTGCCTGATGGCCTCGAGAGCCTGCTGGGATCTCAGGGGTTCCAAGAGAAGGCCCCGCTGTTCCAGACGCCGCTCAGCTACGGGGATAATTATGTGACCGCACTCTTGGCAGGGGTCCTGGGGTTCGCCATCATTATGGCCATAGTGCTGATATTCATGTATCTGGCTGAGAAGAAGAAGGAAACGAATGGCGCCTCCGGGTTCAATGAGATCGACCGCTATGCCAATCGCTCGCGCTTCTACCGCTTCGACCCTCGGGCCAAGATCATAGCTTCCATCTTGCTTGTGGTCACGCTCGCGCTGCTGCGCGACCTGAATGCGGTCGCGGTGGTCCTGGTCTTCGTACTGGGCGCGACCCTGGTCTCCAGGATCCCGTTGCGGCACATGGCGAGGAGCTATGCGCTGGCCCTGCCCTTCGTGCTGTTCGCGTCATTGGTGATGATGCTCACCTCAAACCCGCAAGGGGCGCTCACCATGTTCCTGCGCATCTCGGGCTGCGTGCTGATCTTGGTGATGCTGGCAGCGTCCACGCCCTTCTTCATGCTGCTGGGCGGGCTACGCGCCCTGAAGATGCCCAAACTGCTGGTCAACCTGGTGATGTTCACATACCGTTTCATCTTCGTGCTGATGGACGAGATGGCGCGCATGCGCACCGCCCGGAGGGCACGGGGGTTCACTGGCGGCAAGAATCTGACCGATAAGCTCGCATTCAGAACGCTGTCAAACACGGTGGGAATGACGTTCGTGAGGGCGAGCTCCAGGGCTACCCTGATATATGATGCGCTCTTGGCCCGCGGTTATTCGGGGGAAGTGCGTTCCATGTCGAGATTACATGCACGGCCTATGGATGCGGCTTTCGTGGGAGCATTTGCAGGCGTAGCCTTGTTCGCGGCCATGTTGGAGACCGGGGTGATTAGTTGGATGCTTTGAGCCTCAAGGACGTGTACTTTTGCTATGAGGACGGACGTTGCGCCATAGACGCATTGGGCTTCACGGTCCAGCAGGGGGAGAGAGTCGCGCTCGTCGGACCAAACGGGGCGGGCAAGAGCACTTTGTTGCATCTCTTGGCCGGTCTGTTCGTTCCCGCTAAAGGTGAGATCAAGATCATGGACGTGGCCCTCACCAAGAAGGATGCCGCTCAGGCGCGGAAGCATGTTGGCCTGCTGTTCCAAGACCCTGATGACCAGATCTTCATGCCCACGGTGTTCGAGGACGTAGCCTTCGGCCCGATGAACATGGACCTCGAGGCCGATGAGGTGCGGAGAAGGGTCGAGGAGGCGATGCGCCTCACCGCGATCGAGGAGTACAGGGACCGCGTGCCACACCACCTCAGTCTGGGGGAGAAGAAACGCGTTGCGATGGCAGGATTGCTTGCTATGTCCCCCGACATTCTTTTGCTCGATGAGCCCACGGCCAACCTTGATCCCCAAGGTCGAAGGGATTTCGTCAACGTTCTGGATAAGAGGAAGGAGACAATCATAATCGCGACCCACGACCTTTCAACCGCTTTCCACCTGGCACAAAGGGTGCTGGTGTTGAAAAAGAGCTTGCTGTATGACGGTCCATTCACAGGTCTAGTGCAGAACCAGAAGATCCTGCAGGAGGCCAGGCTCGAACTCCCTTCGTTCTCCCGGCTAATGCAAAGGTGGGCCAGCGAGACCGGGAAGGTCTTTCCTCCCCCACTGACCGTCGATGAAGCCCTCGGTGTACTTAAGGACAAATACTGCTGCAGGGACCACGACTCAAGAAGCCATTAGGAAGGTAGGCGAGAAATGCACCAGCCTTCTGAAAATAGCACCTTCACGCTGCTGGTCCCTTAGCAGACTACTCCCTTGTCTCTGAGCTCCATTCGAAGGGTATTTTGACCACACCTGGTCTTTCCCGAAGTGCCTCATCATCCTCCAGATTGGGCACGACATTGACGTTGTACGCATAATCGATGGTGTCAAATTCCTCCAGCCGAGGACCGCGGCAGGTCAACCTCAAACTGAAGCTTCCGCTCACGAAGGGGTTGGGCTTGATGAACACCGAGAACTTGTAGACCCCACGGTCCAGCCTTTTGGTGGCCAGGGAATCGGAGTGCCGCGTGGTCAGGATTCTTCGGCCCATCTCATCGATGAAGGTGATGCTTATGCGGTCCAGGTCAATGGCCGATTCCACCCTGAGAGTAACGGTGATCTTGAAGGGCGCCCCCTCAGGTATGGATTCTATCGCTTCGTCCTTCTCATCCAGGACCTCTATCCAGGTGAACCTCGCCTCCCCGCTTCCCCTCCGCATGACGGATGGGTCATCCAGATTGTTGCCCTTGAACATGCTGAGCATGCGCATGTATTCGGAGATGACGTCATGCGAGTCGCCCATCATCCTCAGACGACCTTCGTCGATGAGCACAGCCTTCTCGCATAACCCTTCCACGGTCGGCATATTGTGGCTGACGAAGAGGATGGTCCTTCCGCCTCGGCTTACGTCCTTGATCTTCCCTAGGCATTTCTTCTGGAATTGGGCATCACCTACGGCAAGCACTTCGTCCACCAGGAGGATCTCGGGGTTCAGATGCGCGGCCACCGCGAAACCGAGCCTTACGTACATGCCACTGGAATACCTTTTCACCGGCGTGTCCAGGAACTTCTCCAGTTCCGAGAATTTGACGATCTCGTCGAAATTCCGATCGATCTCGGTCCGCTTCATGCCGAGGATGGCCCCATTCATGTAGATGTTCTCTCGGCCGGATAGCTCCGGATGGAATCCGGTCCCCACCTCGAGCAGGCTGCCCACCCTTCCTTTTAGGAGGATCTCGCCGCTGGTGGGATAGGTGATCTGGGAGATGATCTTGAGGATCGTGCTCTTGCCCGCTCCGTTCCTCCCGATCAGACCGATCACTTCGCCTTCGTTCACTGAGAAGGACACATCCTTGACGGCCCAGAAGAGCTCCTTCTCGCTGCGGAGCTCTCGTACCGTTCTCAAAGGATGGATCACGGAACCTGTGATGGTCTCCGAGAGGCGCTTGTAGGACCCGATCAGGTCCCTGTGCCCGATGATGTAGCTCTTGGACACATGCCTGACGTCGATCACCGGTCCAGTCATTCAGATCACGTCCGCGAGCTGTCGTTCATAGCGCGAGAAGTACACCAATCCAAAGAAGAACAATGCCAGTGATACCAAGGCAGAAATCCCGAGGGGGACCCAATTGGTTATTCCCGTGCCCAGTACGAACGCCCTTTGCGCGTCGATTATGGCCGCGAGCGGGTTAATGGTGATGATCCAGGACAGATTGTCGGGTATCGAGGACGGAGGATAGATGATCGGGGTCACGAAGAGCAGAAGCTGCACGAAGAAGGGGATGATGTACCTGATGTCACGGTATTTGGCGGACACGGCCGAGAGCCAGAAGCCCAATCCAGAAACCAGCAGAATGCTGAGTATCAGGGGGATGAAGATGAGCAGGAGCCACAGCGTGGGCATGATGTTGAACAGCAACATGAGGATGATCAGCATGACCGTGGCGATGGCATAATCCAGCAGACCGACCAGGCATAAGGATAGCGGCAAGAGGATGCGCGGGAAGTACACCTTGGTGAGTAGGTTGGAATTGCTCAGGATGGCGTTCGATGACAGATTCAGCGCGGTCGAAAAATAGATCCATAGGACCAGTCCAGAGTATGCGAAGATCGGATATGGAACGCTGGTCGGAACGTTAAGGATGGTCCCGAATACGAACCAGAAGATGACCATGGTGAGCAGGGGTTGGAGAATCGCCCAGGCAGCCCCGATGGCGGTCTGCTTGTACCTGATCTTGATCTCCTTCCAGACAAAGAAATACAGCAGCTCGCGGTATTCCCATATCTCTGATATGGTGTGGCTTAAAGAACCGGTTTTCTTCGCATCGATAATCCTAACTTTATCTTCCATCGAAGACCAATTCTCCTCATATGGGGCAGAACTTCATTCCTTGGGGCGGCTAGAGGTTTCCGTCTGATATTGAGATAGCCCTATTATAATGCAACTGATGGCCAAGTGCAGAGGGACGGAAACTGCCTTATCTTCTCGTCCCTTCTGAATGCATTATGAGTGCCGGTTTCTAGGGCCGAACCCACTTGTCTGCCTGGATCCTTTCGAGCTGATTTCTCCGTTCGTTCCCAGCCTCTGCGAAATATTTATCTAAGCGAATCCATCTTGATTGTTCACCGATGGATGACATTTCAGATGATGGTCATTCGATTACTGATGACCGTCCGCCCCGAAAGGACAACCGAATTTTGGTTTCGGTGATCATTCCTGCGTTCAACCGCATCGAGCTACTTGGCAGGGCCGTATCGAGCGCATTGAACCAGACCCACCATGACGTAGAGGTGCTCGTGGTCGATGACGGCTCACAAGAGGATGTGAAGGCAGCGCTTGGAGCCTATGATGATGTGCGGCTCAGTTACCATCGCAGGGATGACAACAGGGGGATATCGGCCGCCCGCAACTATGGCATCTCCCTCTCAAAGGGCAAGTACCTAGCCTTCCTCGACAGCGATGATGCATGGAAGCAAGACAAGATCGCAACCCAAATGGAACGGTTTGAGCTCAAGGGAGCGCAATACAAGGTCTGCTACACCAATAGGGAAATAATCGATGATACCACCGGCAAGTGCGTTATGATCACCGATTATTGCAAAGAGGGAGACATATTGAGCGATTTGCTCTTCGAGCCCAAGATGGCGACCTCGTCGCTAATGGTTCAGAGGGACCTAATGAATGAGATCGGGGGATTCGATGAAAGAATTCATTGGGGGGAGGATTGGGACCTCTATCTGCGTCTTACCCAGCATACTCCATTTGCCTGCGTGAAAGAGGCTTTGACGCTCTATCATCTGCATGATAAAGGCAGGGTCACGGACAATCTTGACCGGAACCCAGTCATCGCGGAGTCGCTCGCCATCATATACGAAAACAATAAACCGCTGTTCCAAAGGGACCGACAAGCCTGGGGAAAGATGCTGGTCATGATCGGATACTATCAGGCTAGCAGTGGTCAAAGAAAGGCCGCGAGAAAATGGTTCCTCAGATCGGCAAGACACGATCCGTTTCAAAAAGCGGCCTACCTCTCGCTCGCCAGACTGGCTAAGGGCTGGGAATCACCCATCGAGAAAGGGAATTGAGTAACACAAGACGTAAAGGCCAGACCTTATGCGCCTTCTCGATCCGGCTAGTCGCAGAGCTTCTCGACCGCATCCACGATCTTGGAGATGGTTGATTCCAAGGTGTATCGATCGAAGTCCAGCGCTTGTTCTGCGGCTTGTTCTCGATAATGGGCATAGTCCGCGTGGACCATCATCAAGGAATCCATGAAACCTTTGCAATCAGGACCGGTCCAGATGACGCCTTGAAGATCCTTAAAATCCCCCTCGCGGACCTTGGTCTCCGTGGCAATGATCGGTCTTCCCACGGCAAGCGATTCCAGTACTTTCAGGGGCGAGGCATATTTGGCGAAATGGCGAGCGGTGTTCAATGGGCAGAGGAGGACATCACAGGCGGCCAAATGTTCGGGCAAGTTGGCGTATGGAACGAAACCCAAGAAGGTCATACCAAGGTCGGGTCGGCTCTTCTGCAGCTGGACGAATTTGTCGCTGAGCTCGCCCAGCCCACCGATCAGGAAATGGATATTGGGAATGGACTCGCCCGCCCTCTCGATCAAGGGGATCACTACCTCCTCGATCTGTCTGTAAGGCTGCATCATCCCGAACCAGCCTACCACGAACTTTCCCTCCAGCCCAAGTCCGGCCCTTTTCGCCTGGCCATCCACCTGAGGATTGAAGAGTTGCTTGTCCACGCCCCTGATGACCCCCATCTTCTTGCCCTCGGGAATGCCTTTGATGCTGAATTCGGCGGCATAGATCTCGGAAGGGAATATCGCCAGATCCGTGAATTCAAAATCCAAACGGTAGGAAAACCTCAGGACCTTATGCCTCCAGCTTCCTTCCTTAAGAACACCCCTTGCGACCTCGTAATCGATGAACGGATCCCTCTGGTCGAAGACATATCTGATTCCTGCGGTCCTCGAACCGATCTGGAAAATAAGTCGCTGGAGCGGACTCTCGCGCTGGAACAACCATTCATCCGAGTATACGCAATCGACCTTCGAAGTTCTGCAGAAGGACGCCATTTGGAGCAACTGCAGCATTTGGCAGACCAACCTGGGGCATTTGGCACCGAGCTTCACGAAATCGATGCCGTCCTTCTGCCACCTTTCTGAGGTTTGGGACATCTCCAGCCAGGTCACCTTAGCCCCCCTCTTGATAAATTCCCTAGAGATGTAATAGACCTTGTTATAATCCACATCAGGTGGGTAATGCATTTCCTTGCTGGAGACAAAGGCGATATGCAACTTGCCCGCGCTTCTCATCGCATTCCTACCCTGCATGACCAGATCACCTGGGTGTTGTTCCGATATCCACCTTGCTCAGCTGAGCGCACTTGTATCCTGATTCATAAATATGATTCCTTGCATTTTTATTGGTGACATGGGATGAGAGTGAAAAGAAAGCTTTGGTGCTCTGCTAGGGGATTGAGAGTGGCCCCAGCAGTTTTATCACTGCATGATATATATGTCATAGAACCTGGGCCGGTTCATTGGATCATCATGGAGACCGGATGAGCAGAAGAAATCAGTAACTATCCATACAAATGAGTTGAGAGGGTCAGCTGCTCATGCAGTTAATCGAGACGCTTCGAGAACGACCAGACCTTTGGGATCTGTTCACGCGCAAGGAGGAATACGAGGATGGAATCAGGGACAAATACGACAGGTTCCCCTATTTTCTGAGCCGGGAACGGAGCATCCTCGAACCAGTGGTCTCGGCCTTCCTATATGAAAAGGGCTTTCATCCCTCATATCCAGAAGGGAAGAGGTTCGCGGTATGCCTTTCCCATGATATCGATTTCCTATATGAGGCCCCTGAGACCAAACTCATAAAAGCCATCCAATCATTCGTGGCCAGGGACATGCGGCAATCGTGGAGCCACCTCCGCCAAATGCCTGCAACTCGTATCCCCTTTTGGAATTTCGACGCCATCACCTCATTGGAGGAGCGCTACGGGGCGCGCTCGACCTTCTATTTCTTGGCCCAGGATAAAAGCATCTTGCAGAAGGAGGGGGACGGATCGGACTTCTCTTACCAGATCGATGATGTAAAACTTGAAATGCGAGAACTCGACGCCGGTGGTTGGGGTATTGGTCTTCATGGAGGACTCGACTGCCACACTGGTATG
>Ga0315275_10006928_pt1 | contig 10907 bp, 7 predicted proteins | sample YL17G03_0_MG_FD_205557 | JGI IMG/M metagenome (GOLD analysis project Ga0315275, IMG submission 205557) | Sediment microbial communities from Yellowstone Lake, YNP, Wyoming, USA - YL17G03_0 | ecosystem: Environmental > Aquatic > Freshwater > Lake > Sediment | place: USA: Wyoming | collected...
CCTGCACGTCCTGTCTCCCGACCCACGTGAGCGCATGGTTCCCGGAGAAAATCCGGTCAAATTGTCGGTCGCGGACGTCCGACCGGTTCCGACCCTGGAGCTGCCTTACGGTACGATTCCGATCGTCCACGCGTCGGCGGGAATGAAACGCATCCTGGCTCTTGCCTACCTTCTGGTTTGGGCGTGGAAGGAACACCGAGAAGCGAGCGCGGCGCTCGGCCAGAAGCCTGACAGGCGCCTCATCCTTCTGCTCGATGAGGTGGAAGCGCACCTCCATCCGCGCTGGCAGCGTCTCATCCTGCCCGCCATCTTAGCTGCGGTAAAGGAACTGAATCCGCAGGTGTCGATTCAGATCTTGGCGACAACGCATTCGCCCATGGTGCTAGCGTCGGTTGAGCCGATTTTCGATGAAGAACAGGACCGGCTTTACGTCTTTGATCTCGCCAACAAACGCGTGGAGCTGCGCGAGCAACGGTGGGCCAAGCAGGGCGATGCGACGAACTGGCTAGTCTCGGAGGTCTTCGGCCTCCAACAAGCCCGGTCACCCGAGGCTGAGCGCGCCATCGAAGCCGCGGAAGCGTTCATGCGCGGCGATCCGACGCCACCCGGTCTCAGGACACGACAACAGATTCACGCCGAGCTGCGTCGAGTGCTTCCTGATCACGACGACTTCTGGCCGCGCTGGATAGTGGCGGGCCAGCGCCGCGCTCAATGATTCCGGTGCGCCTTTCCGCGGAGCCGGCCACATTCAATATGAAGGTGCGGCGGCCTGGTCAGCGCTGGCTTGCAACTCACCCAACCGGCCGCCCTCATTCCTACTGGAAGGCAGCGCTTGGAGATCTTGCCACGGCATTCAATGACCTATGCGCGTACGCGGCGATGTACGTACCTCTGGGTGTCGTCGAACACTACCTGAGCTGTGATAATCCGAAGCGGCAGGAGAACCGCCAACTGGCCTACGAATGGAGTAACTACCGCTTCGCCTCCGAGTGGTTGAACAGCAAGAAAGGCACTCTGGATGATACGGTCCTTGATCCGTTTCAAGTGGGGCGAGACTGGTTCGAGATCACCCTGCCGGATCTGCAGCTCCGGGTTACCGACCGTTGTCCGCGGCGATTTAGAACCAAAGCCCAGTTCACGATTGAACGCCTCGGCCTCCGCGACGATGAGCGGATCCTGCGTCAGCGTCGCAAGTGGATGGTGGAGTATGAAACGACAGGAGACACTGGAGTTCTCGAACGTAACGCCCCGCTCCTCGCGGAAGCAGTAAAAAAACAGCACCCACGCAACACTGGGCAGGTCGGAAGGTGAGCCTCACTGCCTACATCCACAAACGCCTGCTCGACCTTCTCGACGAGCACCGAGTTGTCGTGTGGTACGACGGCGAACGAGCCTTCGGGGATCTGGTCGCCAACTTCGCCGCGCCCAACTGCACCGTGATTCACGGAGAACCATCGCGCTTGCAGGCGCGCCGCGAAGCGGACACTGTGGTCGCGAAGCTCAACGACTCCGATCAAGCGCCGTACAAGAACGGGAATCTGCTCATCTACCTCCCGTGGGGGCGCTGCGCTTCGGATGAAGAACGCGTGGGGGACCCGTTCGAATCACTCGCGGTCATAGGCGCAGCATTCGGAGACGACCCTGCGGAGCGCTTTCAATCGTTGGCTCGTCAGGCACTGCCAGAACGAATCGCCGAGATCGATCGGCTCTTCGCTGAAGGTAAGCCCACCCTCGGAATGATCGAAGGCCTCGGGGAAGGACAGCGCTACCCGCTCCTGGAAGAGGCGCTGGGCACAGATTCCGTTGTCGAGGCGACCGCGATGCTGCTGTGCCGCGATGGGGCTGTGGCGAAGGTGAACGGCGTTACGGGAGCGCTGGAAGAGCTTCTCCGCCTGCTCAACGCCGACCTCGATTTCACCCCACCGCCGCGTGTGAAAGCTCTGGACACCATCGCCCAACACCTCGGGCGGTTCGTTCTCTTTTCGGAGTTCGTGTTCGATTTGCGCGGCCCCCTTCCCGATACGCTCGACAAGGTGCCACGCGCCAGTGAGGCAAGTTGCGACCGGATCTTTGCGCTCTGCGAACGGATGCGCGGCTCTGACGATACACGCGAAGGCTACATTGCGCTGGCGTCGCGTGCCGAGCAGGAGCTGCGACTGCCGGAGACGTTCACCGATCCGCTCGTTCTCGGCGTGCGGGACACCTTCCTGTTCGAGGAGCGCCGCTATCTTTCACGCCTGCAGAGTCTGGCGAGGAGCGGCGACCTCCACGAAGCCCATTCGGTCGTAGCACAGCGCCGCGCTTCGGTTTGGCGGCACCTGCCGGAGCGCGCGCTGCTCTGGAAGCTCGCCGAGCGCTGTGTCGACTTTCTCGCGGCGGCCGAGGCATGGACCTCACGTCTTCCGGGGCCAAACACGAGCGTCTCGCAGTGGGTCGAGGCCTACAAATCGGCGGATGGTCTCTGGCAGGTCGATCGCCAGCAGCGCCTGATGGAGCAAGGTGCTGCGGCATGTGCGGAGAACACCGAGGTCGGGGGCCTGATCGAACTGTGTCGCAAGCGCTACTTGCAGGTGGCAGAGGCAGCCCAGTCGCCCTTCCTGAAATCCGTGGAGCGGGACGGCTGGCCCCCGGATGGTGTGTTTCGCCAGACACAGATCTTCGACCGGCACGTCGCACCGATCCTCGGCGAACGCGGCAAAGTCGCGTACTTCCTCGTCGATGCAATGCGCTACGAGATGGGTCGTGATCTTGCGGCTGCCCTGGAGTCGCTCGGACCCGTCTCGGTCACCGCTGCGGCAACCGTTCTGCCAACCACCACACCGTGCGGCATGGCTGCCTTGATGCCTAGTGCGGACGGTGCATTCAGCCTCGTTGAGGACGGCGAGGATGTTGCGCCCGCTGTGGGCGGTCGGGCGCTGCGAACGTCGCCGGAGCGGATGAATCTCCTGCGCGAACGCTACGGTGATCGTTTTCGCGACATCACACTTGGCGACCTGCTCTCCGTGCCACAGAAGAGGCTCCAAGCGACCCTGGGCAGCGCAGACCTCATCGTAGTGCGAACCCAGGACATCGACGCTCTCGGCGAGGGGCCGAGCTTGTACCTGGGACGCAAGTTTATGACTACGATCCTTGGTGATTTGCGCAACGCAACCGACCGCCTGGCGTCCATGGGAATCGACACCTTTGTCTTTGCGGCCGATCACGGCCACGTACTGTTGCCAGAGATTGCGGCTGGCGATGTGATCTCAGAGCCGCCGGGTGACTGGAAGAAATCGAAGCGCCGTTGTCGGCTTGGTGCGAGTCGTGCGGCGGCAGCCGGGGTGGTTGTCTTCTCGGCCGAGAAGGTGGGGATTGTTGGACCCTTCGAGGAGCTTGCGGTTCCCGGCGGCTTTCGGGTGTTCTCAGCCGGCGAGGGATACTTCCACGAAGGCGTGTCACTGCAGGAGTGTCTCATCCCGGTTGTCGTGCTGCAGGTGCGTGAACGGGCACGAGCCGGATCGGGAGGCGATGAGGTCGAGATTCGCTACCGTGCCGACCACTTCACGAGTCGCGTCGTCGGCCTCAAGGTCTGGTACAACACCTTGCTGGGTCAGTCTTTGACCGTGCGAATCGAAGCGTACGACGGCCCCGGAGCGAAGGCTGCACTGGTCGGTGAGGCTGCCGATTGTGACGCGCGCGACCCGAACACCCGACTCGTCACCCTCGAAAAAGGCAAGGAGACGCAGGTTCCCATCCGCATCTACGACGACTTCACCGGCCCATCGATCGAAGTGCGGGTCGTCGATCCAACCACCGGCACGATCTTCCACCGGTTGAAGCTCAAGAATGCAGTGATGGAGTAAAAATGCAGTGGTCGGTGGTCAGTTGATGATCGTTACGGTTGAGTTCGAAAGGGGCAATTATGACAACGTGCTACTACTGCAAGGGCCCGCTGCGGCGCCGCCGGATTGAGCACATGCATGAGTGGGGCGGTAAACGCTACCTCATCAAGAACGTGCAGGCTGAGGTTTGCGGTCAATGTGGGGAAGCATTCCTTGGACCGGCAACGCTCAAAGAAATCGATCGGCTCGTCAGCAACGGGAGACCGAAAGGCCACGTTTCGGTCGCAGTCTTCGAGCTGAAGTCTCGGGCCGCGTGAGCCCGAGATCGAGCTGACCACCGACCACTGCCCACTGGAGTCGTCATGCAACCCGATGCACTCGATCAAAAGATGACCCGGGCGTGTGCAGGCAAGGTAGTGCGCAAGGATCTCCTGCATCAGATCAAGGGCGGCGAGAATGTGCCCTCCTATGTGCTTGAGTACCTCCTCGGAAAATACTGTGCGTCGGACGATGAGAACGAGATCCGCATCGGCATCGACGCCGTCAAGGAAACCCTCCATACCAACTACTTCCGTCACGACGAAGCGAACAAGGCGCAGTCCCTTGTCGAGCGGCACGGGCGGCATCGCTTCATTGACCGCGTAGAGGTGCGCTTTCTGCCCAGCGAGACGAAGTACTGGGCCTCGATGGACAACTTCGGCTACACGCGCATTCATGTCGCCGAGGAGTTCCACCGCCGTTACGATCGTCTGTTGGAAGGTGGCATCTGGGCCATCGTCGACGTCGAGTTTCGCCCGAATGAAGAGGGGACCAAGGGCAGCCCGTTCCACATCACTGAGCTGAAGCCGATTCAGCTCGCCAAGTTCGATTTCGACGAGTACTGCCAGGCGCGCAAGGAATTCACCACCGACGAGTGGATCGATGCGTTGATACGTAGCTCCGGGCTGGAGCCGATCAGGTTCGAGAAGCGCCTGAAGTTGCTCTTGCTGTCGCGATTCATTCCATTCGTGGAGAAGAACTTCAACTTCATCGAGCTTGGGCCGCGCGGTACTGGCAAGTCCTACGCGTTCAGCGAGATGTCGCCGTACTGCATTCTGATCTCCGGCGGCAAGGCCAGCTCCGCGAACTTGTTCTACAACAACGCCCGCCGCAAGGTCGGACTCGTTGGCTACTGGGATGTTGTCGCCTTCGACGAAGTCGGCGGCATGAAGGTGACCGATCTTGACACGATCCAGATCATGAAGGACTACATGGCGAACGGTCGCTTCAGCCGCGGCGTCACGCAGGTTCACGCCGATGCATCCCTGGTCTTCACCGGAAACCTCAACCAGCCCGTCGAGACCCTGGTCCAAAACGCTGCGACCGACCTCTTCCAGCCGCTCCCCGACGAATTTGACCTCGCCCTGATTGACCGCCTCCAATTCTACCTCCCGGGTTGGGAGACACCGAAGACATCCAAGGACATCCTGACCGTTCACTACGGCTTCGTCACCGACTACCTGGCCGAAGCATTTCGCGTGCTCCGGAAACAGAACCGTTTCGACGCCGTCGAGCGCCACTACCGGTTCGGCTCCCACGTCGAGGGCCGCGACGCCACCGCTGTCAAGAAGACCGTCAGCGGCCTGCTCAAGCTCCTGCACCCTGACGACCGGTACACGAAGGACGAGCTGCAGACTTACCTTGAACTCGCCCTCGAAGCCCGCCGCCGCGTAAAGGAGCAGCTCAAGAAGCGCGGTTCGTTCGAGTTCTACAAAACCAGCTTTTCCTACATCGACCAGGACGACGGCACGGAGCGCACGGTTGGAGTGCCCGAGCAGGGCGGGGCAGGAATCATTTCACAAGACCCGTTGCCACCGGGATCCGTCTACACTGCGGCTGCTGACTCGGAAGCCAAGGTGGGGCTGTTCCGGCTGGAGGTATCCCTCACGGCCGGCACCGGAAAGCTGCGCACGCCTGCCGGTCTTGAGAAGGGCCTCAAGGAGTCCCTCAACCGTGCCGTCGGCTACCTGCAGTCGACAAAGGACAAGCTCGGGCTGACTCCCATCCTCGCGCAGAAGGACATCTATGCCGAGGCGGTTGATCTCTCCGGCGCCCGCATCGAATGCGCCTGCGGCGTCGGCTTCTACGTCGCCATCATGTCCGCCGTGCAGAACCGGCGCGTTCAGGCCGGCACCGTAATCCTCGGCGATCTCACAATCCAGGGCAACCTGAAGGCCGTACCGACGATCACCGAACCGCTTCAAGTCGCCCTCGACAACGGCGCCCTTCGCGTCCTCGTGCCGATCTCCAACAAAGCCCAGTTTGGTGCGCTACCGGAACAGGTCGTCGAGAAGCTCGATGTCATCTTCTACGGCGACGCCGACCGTGCGGTGCTGAAGGCGATCGAGCTGTGAGGGCAGAAGGTTCAGCACGTTGGTGGCAGAGAAGACGTGGCAAGAATGGCTGGAGCGGCTGTACAGTCTCCGGCGCGACAAGCGGGGCTCGCACGTATCGACGAGGTGCGCCGATGATGTACCCGGCTTGGGGCGGAAGCGTGGCCATGGTCGCAACCCCCAAACCCGGTAGGCCACGTCAAACGCCACCGCACGGTCAGTCTTCACGGACCACCGTGGCCGTCCTGCCCGGCAGCCAGCGGCCTCGCTCGAGGGCGACCAACGAGAGGATGACAACGGCTTGGATGATAGACACGAGCACCGATGACACCCCCGCGGCGCGTTGCATGGCGTTGGAGCCGGCGTCGAGCGCGCCGAAGAAGACGGCTGCGACCACCACGCCGGCCGGAGAGAGCCGGCCGAGCAGACCGACGGCAATGGCGGTGAAGCCCCACCCCGGCGAGAAGTGCTCGTAGAGCCGGTGCGTCACCGCGCTCACTTCGATGCCGCCGGCCAGCCCCGCCAACGCTCCACTCACCAGCAGTGACAAGAGCAGGCGGCCGTCGACGCCGATCCCCGCCAGCCGCGCCGCTGCCGGGTTCAACCCCGCGGCTCGCATCTCATAGCCGGCGACGCCACGGTAGAGCAGCACATGCATCGCGCCGGCGATCAAAAGCGCGAGCGGCAGCCCCGCGTGGGCGCGATGGCCGAGCACCAAGCGCGGCATCCACAGCGCAGGTAGGATCGCGTCCGTTTGCGGGTAGCGGCCCCCGGCTTCCATCAACGGCCCTTGCACCAAATACCCGATCAGCCCGAGCGCGACGAAGTTCAACATGATGGTGCTGATGACCTCGTTGACGTTGCGCCGCAGCTTGAGCACGCCGGCGATGCCGGCCCATACCGCCCCCGCAGCGGCGGCCGCGATCAGGTACGCGCCGAGCGTGAGACCGGCGGGCAGCGGCAGCGCATGTGTGCCCAGCGCCGCCATGGCCAGCGCGCCCATCAGCAGTTGACCCTCGACGCCGATGTTCCACACCCCGGCCTGAAACGAGATGGCAATGGCCAACCCACAGAGCAGCAGCGGACACGTCTTGACCGCCACCTCGGAAAGACTGTCCGCGCTGCCGAACGCGCCATACCAGAGTGCGCCGAACGCCACGGCCGGATCGCGGCCGGCGAGCGCAACGATGAGCGCACTGACCGCCAAAGCGCCGGCCAGCGCCAGCACGGAGGGACCGAAGCGCGCGGCGAGTGCTTGCATCAGCGCGGCACACCGGCCATCAACAGGCCGAGCTGTTCGATGTCGATCGGCGGATCGAGCCCCGTGCTCAAGCGGCCGCGCGACAACACCGCTACGCGATCGCTCAGATCGAGGACCTCATCGAGATCGGTCGAGATCAACACCACGGCACAGCCACGGCCCGCGCTGTCGAGCAAGGCGTCGGCGACGGCACGTGTGGCGGCGACGTCCAAGCCGCGACTGGGATTGGCGGCGACCAGCACCGCGGGCCGTTGCGCCAGGGCGCGCGCCACCACCACCCGCTGCTGATTGCCGCCGGACAGCGACCGCGCCGGCGCGTCGAGGTCGGCGCGCACGTCGTAGGCGCGCGCCGCCGCCGCACTGAAGCGCCGCGCCGCCTTGACGCTCAGCAGGCCGCGGCGGCTGCAGCGATCCAGGAGCGTGCGGCTGAGCAGGAAGTTCTCTTGCACCGTCATTGGCAGCACCAGCCCATCGCGCTGCCGGTCCGGCGGGATGTGGCCGATGCCGGCAGCCAAAAGCGCACGCGGGGTGAAGTCGGTAACTGGCGAACCACGAACGCTCACTGCGCCACCCGAGGGCGGCCGCAAGCCCGCGAGTACCTCGAACAGCTCGCGCTGCCCGTTGCCGTCCACGCCGGCGATGCCGAAGACTTCGCTGCCGCGTACCACGAAGCTCACATCCAGGAGCGCGGGCAGGCCGCGCTCGTCGCGCGCGCTGAGCCGAGTGACGTTCAATACGATGTCGCCCCTGGCGCGTTCGGTGACCCGCGGCCGCGCCGGGACAACATCGCCGATCATGTGCTCCGCCATCTCGCTCTCGCTGAGCAACGCCGGATCAAAGGTGCCGACGACGCAGCCGCGCCGCATGATGGTGACCCGATCGGCGATTTCCCGCACCTCGCGCAGCTTGTGCGTGATGAAGATGATCAGCCGCCGTTGCGCCCGCAGTTCCCGCAGCATGACGAAGAGTTTGCGCACCTCCTGCGGCGTCAACACCGCAGTGGGCTCGTCCAGGATTAGGACACGTGCGGCATGGGCGAGCGCTTTGAGAATCTCGATCCGCTGCCGCGCGCCGACGGGTAACTCCGCGACGGTCAATTCCGTCGGGCTGAGGTCGAGCCCAACGCGTTCGGCTAGCGCTCGCGCTTCCGCGGCCGCTGCTGCGGCGTCGTAACGCCACCCGCTTTGCTGCGGCAAGCTGAGGGCTAGATTCTCCGCCACCGTGAGCGTCTCTACCAAGGTGAAGTGCTGGTGCACCATGCCGATGCCGGCCCGGCGCGCTGCGCGAGGGGAATTGAAGACGGCCGGCCAGCCGTCGAGTAGTACCGCACCGGCGTCCGGACGGTAAATACCGGCGAGAATGTGCATCAGCGTGGATTTCCCGGCGCCGTTCTCACCGAGCACCGCGTGGATCTCGCCGGCGCGGAATTCGAGTGTGACGTCGGCCAACGCCTGGGTGTTCCCGAAGCGCTTGCTGACGCCGCGCACCATTAGGAGGGGCGCGGTGGTCTCCGGCTCAGCAAAATTCTGCACCGGCCCCATCAGGCCACTGCCCTCAAAACTCAGCGGTCGGGACCTTCAACGTCCCGGCGATGATGGCCTGGCGGGCCTGCTCGATGCGCTCTTTGGCCGCCGATGGAATCTGCGAGTCGAGGCGCGGGTTGAACACCAAGCTGACTACGCCCTCCTTCATCCCCATGCGCTCGATCCGCCCGGTGAAGCGGCCCTCCTTCACCTCACGCGCCACTTCGACGAAAGCGCGCGGGATGTCACTGACGGCACTGGCGATGACGACGTCCGGGGCAACGTCGTTCTGGTTCTTGTTGCTGCCGAAAGCGAACACATGCTTCGCCTGCGCCGCCTGGAAGACGCCGAGTCCGGCCGCGTCGGCATTGTGAAAGAGGAAGTCGCATCCTTGCTCGACCAAGGCCAGCGCCGCTTCTTTGGCGGCGCCGACATCTTCCCAGTTGCCGACGTACGAGGTCACCACAGCGAAGTCCCCCCGGACCGCTTTGGCGCCGGCATCAAAGGCGATGATGGTACTCTTCACCGACGGGATCTCCATGCCGCCGACGACGCCGGCCTTGCCGCTCTTCGACATCGACGCCGCCAGCATGCCTTCGAGATAGGTGGCCTCTTCGAGCATGAAGCGCAGCGGCGCCACGTTGGGACGCACGGTGTTCCCAGAGGTGGTGATGAACACCGTCTTGGGGAAGTCGGGCGCGACGGCGGCCGCCGCGTCTTGGAATTCAAAGCCGTGACCCAACACCAGTTGGTAGCCGCGGCGCGCGAAATCGCGGAAACCCTCCTCGAACTCGGCGGGCGTCTTCGTTTGGACCTGACTGACTTCCGCCCCGAGCTGGTCGCGAATCGCGAGCAGGCCCTCGTACGCCAACGCATTCCATCCGGCATCGCTCACCGGTCCCGGGCTCAACAACGCAACCTTGAACGGTTGCGTCGGGCTCGCAACTGCAGCGGGCGAGGGTCCCGAACCGCGCTGGCATCCGGCCGACAGAATCATGAGGACCGGGATCAAAGGGAAGCGGCGGAAAAAATCCATGGCGTCTGGCGTTATACGGAGCGTTCTTTGCTGCTGCAAGGATTTGACCGTGCCGGCAAAGTCGTCCACCATGCCTGGGATGTCCTGGCGCTGGCTGATAACCGCGGTGTGGGTGTGGGGCACCGCATTGATTCACCCCGCAGCAGCAGCCGTGCGCGTGGTAGCAACGATTTTCCCGGTAGCCGACATGGTGCGCCAGGTCGGCAGAGACGCGGTCGACGTGGTGACGCTGTTGCCGGCCGGCGCGAGCCCGCACACCTTCGAGCCGACACCGGCCCAGATACGCGTGGTGGCCGACGCTGCCGTATTCGTCGAAGTGGGCGCGGGATTGGACACGTGGTCGGCCAAACTCAGATCGGCCCATGCCGGGCCGATGATTGTCATCACGCTGGCTACCGGCGTGCCGCTGCTCGGAGCGACCGGGGGAGAGGGCGCGAGTCACGGTGGGGATCCGCATGTCTGGCCCGATCCTGTGCTCGTACGCGATCATTTTGTGCCGGCGATCGCCAACGGGTTGAGCCAAGCCGATCCGAGCCACGCAGCGGCGTTCCGTGCTGCGGCCGGCGAGTTTGGGGCTGCGCTGACGCAGCTCGATGCCGAGATCCGCACGACACTCGCTCCCGCCGCCAACCGCAACTACGTCGCGTTCCATTCCGCTTGGCGGTACTTCGCAACGCGGTATGATCTCCACGAGGTAGCGGTGGTCGAAAGCTTTCCGGGCAAGGAACCCTCGGCGCAAGAGATTGCCGCGACCGTCCAGAGGGCGCGTGCCGCTCATGTGCGGGCTCTACTGATCGAGCCGCAATTCAGTCCGCGCCTGGCGGAACAGATTGCGCAGGAGATCGGTGCACAGCTGGTGACCGTGGACCCGCTTGGCGGGCCTGACCTACCGGA
>Ga0315275_10006931_pt1 | contig 10906 bp, 10 predicted proteins | sample YL17G03_0_MG_FD_205557 | JGI IMG/M metagenome (GOLD analysis project Ga0315275, IMG submission 205557) | Sediment microbial communities from Yellowstone Lake, YNP, Wyoming, USA - YL17G03_0 | ecosystem: Environmental > Aquatic > Freshwater > Lake > Sediment | place: USA: Wyoming | collected...
TTTCCCTTTCATTGCCCACCTCGCGAAACAGGGTAAGGCTTTCGTTATATAACCTTTCCGCACGCGCGTAATCGTGTTGACGGTCACGGGCACGGCCCGCCAGCGGACCCAATGCTTGGCCGATGCTGAGTTTGTCGCCGACCTCACGCCATATTTCCAAAGACTCGTTATACAGCGCGTCCGCACCTTCCAGATCGTTTTCCACATGTTCCTTCATCAAACCGCGCGCTGCGAGACCTTTGGCGATGCCATTTTTATATCCGAGTGCTTGCGCGAGCGCAAAGCTTTCACTAAGTAGCGTTTGAGTTTTGGAGATGTTGGTCTGACGCATTGCCATCCCCGCCGCGCCGAATAGGGCATCCACCCGCGTCGGCGTGGGCGCAAGGTGACCCGTTGCATTCAACATTACCTCCAGCCACTTGTAGGCCTCCGTCACGTGACCGTGCGTGTCCCAAAAATCACTCAACCCCACGGCCATTTGCAAACCGGATTCGGGTTGCGATTCAAGCGACCATTCCAACGCGGCGCGCAGATTATCATGCTCCAATTCGAGGCGCGCCAGCCACAATGCCTGTTTGCGTCCGCGCAGTTCAGGTTGAGCCGATTCAACGAGCGTCAAATAATACGCCAGATGCCGTTCACGGAATTGCAGTATCTCATCAGACAGCATCAACATATCGCGCGCAAATTGGCGGGTGGTTTCCAACATGCGATAACGTAATCCGTCTTTTGTTTCCTCGACATTGACCAGCGACTTATCAACAAGATGCGACAACAAATCCAGGACATCAAATCCATCTCTCTCCTCAACACAAACCTGCTCTGCCGCTTCAAGTCTCCAGCCACCGACGAAGATCGCCAGCCGCGTGAATAAGATACGCTCCTGTTGTGAAAGCAGGTTGTAGCTCCATTCGATCAACGCGCGCAATGTCTGTTGACGCGGCAGGGCGGTACGCGCGCCGCCGGTTAACAAGCGGAAGCGGTCATTGAGGCGTGCCGCGATCTGATCCACGCTCAAGGCTTTGACACGCGCCGCGGCTAACTCGATTGCCAGAGGAATGCCGTCGAGACGGGAACAGATTTGGGCGATGAAAGAGGCGTTGTTCTCCGTCAAATGAAAATGGGGTTGCGCGAGGGTCGCGCGCTCTATAAATAAATGAACCGCTTCGCATTGTGAGAACGACTCGATATCCGGCAGGTGTTTGATATCGGGCAAAGCCAGCGAAGGGACATGCCATGCCATCTCGCCTTTCACACCCAATGCTTCACGGCTCGATGCCAGGATTTTTAGCCCGGGCGACTGACTCAACAAGGTGTCAACCAACTGCGCGCTGGCTTCGATAAGATGTTCGCAGTTATCCAACACGATCAGAAGTTTTTTATTGCGCACGTGATTTATCAACAGGGTTGCGGTTTTGCCTTCTGCTTCTTGTTCGCCAACCCCGAGGGCGGAGAGAATCGTTTGCGGGATCAGATCGGGATTGGTGAGTGGTGCGAGTTCGATGAACCAGACACCATCCGGGAATTGATCGAGCAGATCCGCGGCAACCTGCAAAGATAAGCGCGTCTTGCCCGTACCGCCCGAACCTGTGAGCGTGACAAGGCGATGTTCATGGAGCGCTTGTTTGATCTCCGTCATTTCTTTTGCACGCCCGATGAAACTGGTTGTTTGGGCAGGCAGGTTGTGACGATAAGCATCCAATGTTTTGAGGGGCAGAAAGTCAACAGGCAGATTCGGAATGACAAGTTGATAAATACGTTCAGGTCGAATTAAGTCTTTCAGGCGGCGTTCGCCCATATCGCGCAGTGTGACGCCTTCAGGCAGCTCATCGCGGATGAGTTCCTCTGTCGCAAGCGAGATCAACACCTGCCCGCCATGCCCGGCGGACATGAGACGTTGTACGCGGCTCATGACAAGATAGCCGTGGTATTGACCATCGTTCTGTATTTCTGCTTTGCCTGTATGAATCCCAATTCTTACTTTGATGAGCGGATCTCCCCAATCATCATTATGTAAATCGGTCTGCGATTTAACCGCCGCACGAAGCGCTTCGCCTGCCGTATGGAATGTCGCGCAAAACGCATCGCCAATGATTTGAAAGACGTAACCGTTATGTGCATCCATTGCCGATTTCAAAATGGCGTGATGGCGTTCGCGCAACGATTCCCACTTCTCGGAATGTCTCTGTGCGAGTGTGGTACTGCCTTCGATGTCAGTGAAGAGGAAGGTGACGGTGCCTGTTGGGAGGTTGGCCTTTTTTGCCATGTAGATCGATCAAGGAGAACAATTCGTCTGGGTATGTAACCAATCTGTGGTTGCTCGAAGGACCGGATCACTCTCGGATCTATAATCGCTTATAAATGAACACTATAGACGCCCAAACCCGGTTCGGACGTGAGATGGTCGTAGATTTAAAATCAGACTTATTCAGTCAATTACCTACATTATACAAATTCCCTCATCACGAGTCACGTGCTGTTTGTCATAAATGCGGAGCAAACCATGAAGCCGCCCCGCTTTGGCTCTCATCTATCTGTTTTCTCTGGGTTTGCCCGGGGGAAAAAGCATGTCAGCTAGTGATAATTCATCTGAAGGAGGGTTTTATGCTTTAAACTGTAATTTAATGGTGATTTTGCCCCAAAACAAGCCTGGCGGTTAGTTCTATGGAGTATTGCGGTTGTCTACTTGATGAAGGCGATATTGGGAAAAGCAACTGCAGTCGCAGTATTTCGAGTTTCCAACTCAGGTAGATTGATAGATCACCGGTCGATAACGCGGTCGAGGGATCGATATCCCCGCCGCGCGGGCAGCTTCCAACCAGGCATTCTTGGCGATTAGTACTTCTCGAACAGCATCTTCAGGGGTTTCGCCAAAAGCCGAGCAATGCTTAAGGTCTGGGATGTCGGCGATATACCCCTCATCCTCTTCGCTATAAAACACATTAATGTGGTAATCTTTCACGTTTCATCCTCTAGCTGTAGATTATACCGCTCAATGATCTCAAAGAACTGCTTGATCTGGTAAGGTTTCCAGGGCAATCGCGTCATCCTTATCAACAATCGCAGACGCAATCTCCTTCTGGCAACCCAGAGCGTCAATCGTGACATTACCGCTGGAGACCTCCAAAACTCGTAGAAGCTCAGGAATGGCTGTGATCTTGTTGGATTTGTCATCTCCCTTGATCTGGCTTAGTGCCAGATGGTTCTATGCAGCACAAGCACTCACAATTTCAATGGCTCCCTGGCCTGACGCCTGATCATGCGACCGCCGCAAGGTGTCGTGCGACGGGATGCCGTTCGGCAAATCCAAGGTGCTATTGAACCAAGCATTTTTTGCCTGTCCAAACAATTCTACTCTGAATACTAAGAGGATCGCCGCTTTGCCTCGCTAAATCAAGGGCTTTCTTTTAGACGCGATTACCCTACTCTGCCCAGTGTTGTTTAGAGAAATTTGGGCGGAAGTTAGCAATTTTTGCTCAAAAAAGAATATTTGCTAAAGAGAATCGCCCATGCTGCTCATGCAGATGGCCAAGCACTACACGCGCAGTCAAGGTGATGGAATTTACTTCGTGATTATTTGATAAAGGCGATGTTTGGGCAACTGATAGCTGCGATGGTCCAATTTGACATTTTAAATAAACCGCCAGTTCGTCATTTTCGATGGTTAGCTTGCCGTAAAAAGACCAGTCATACAACCATGTTTTAGCCCGACTCATTCCATTTACCGTAGCCGGTAAACGCGTGCTTCATAAGGCCGTAGGGTTAGCTGGTGAATATCCTCGGCCGGATCGACCGGGTAGTTGCTGATTAGAAGTTCCTTTTCAGAAAAAGCGAGGTGGGTGGGTATTGTGAAGAGGGGCATGTTCCTGGTGAAGTTCAACATAACGAGCAGGCGCTCATCCTGCAAGGTCCTGGTGAAAGCATAGATATCCTCGTGGGTCTCAAGGATCAAGTCGTACGTGCCGTAAACGATGATAGGGTTCTTTTTACGCAGCCGGATCAATTTCTGATAGTAATAATAAATGGAATTCGGGCTGGTGAGGTCGTGGTTGACGTTGATCGCTTTGTAGTTAGGATTAACCTTCATCCAGGGCGTGCCGGTAGTGAAGCCGGCGTGCTTGCCGTCATCCCATTGTATGGGGGTTCTGGCGTTGTCACGGCTTTTAGCGTGGATAATTGCCATGACAGCCTGAGGATCAACCCCTTTTTCCTCCACAAACTCTCGATACAGGTTGCGGGTCTCGATGTCCCGGTAGTCTTCGATGGACTCGAACATGACGTTGGTCATTCCGATTTCTTCGCCTTGATAGACATAGGGCGTGCCTTGCAACATGTGCGTGAAAGTGGCGAGCAGTTTGGCCGCCTCGACCCGGAACTGCCCATCGTCGCCAAAGCGGGATACCGCCCGCGGCTGGTCGTGGTTGGTCAGGTAGATACTGTTCCAACCTCGATTTTCCAGATCCTTTTGCCAGCGGGTCATCACGCGCTTCAGGTCTGAAAGGCTCCAGGGTTTTACGCTCTGCCGGGACGACTCTTCACCTCGGTCGGCATCCAGATCCATATGTTCAAACTGGAACACCATCTTTAAAACCCCAGTTTCTTGGTTGGTGAGCTCGATCGCGTTCTGGGTGGTCACCGACGGTGTCTCACCTACTGTGAGGATATCGTACTTCGACAGTACATTCTGCTTCATCTCTCGGAGGAATTCCAGCAAGCGTGGTCCATTGATGAAATATTGGCCGCCGAACTGGTAACGGTCGTTGTTGAGGACCGGCGCATCTGGCAAGCCCGCTGCTTTGGAAATCATGTTGATCACGTCCATGCGGAAGCCATCGATGCCCTTCTTCAGCCACCAGTCCATCATGTCGTAGACATCTGCCCGGACCTGCGGATTTTCCCAGTTAAGGTCTGGTTGCTTCCTGGAAAAGAGGTGGAGATAATATTCGCCTGTCGCCTCGTCGTACTGCCAGGCCGAACCACTGAAGAAGGACTTCCAGTTGTTAGGCTCGCGGCCATGCTTGGCAGGACGCCAGATATAGTAATCGCGGTAAGGGTTGTCTTTGGACTTGCGCGCTTCGATAAACCAGGGATGCTCATCCGAGGTGTGGTTGACGACCAGGTCCATCACCAGTTTGATACCGCGCCGGTGCATCTCGGCAAGCATTTCTTCCCAATCTGACAGGCTGCCGAACTCGTCCATAATGTCCCGATAGTCACTGATATCATACCCGTTGTCATCGTTGGGTGACTTATAGACGGGAGACAGCCAGACGACGTTTACCCCAAGTTCCTTGAGATAGTCGAGCTTCTGAATGATCCCACACAGGTCGCCGATGCCGTCCCCATTGCTGTCGAAAAAGCTGCGGGGATAGATCTGGTAAACCACGCTTTCTTTCCACCACGTTTTCTTCATAAGACCTGCTTGAAATACCGACATAATGTATAATAGTTGACAGGTTTCTAGATGATTGGCCGAAAGTAACTTAACAGATATATGGACAAATACAGGCCAACATTGTCAAATCTTATTATATCAATTGATCGATGGAGATTATTTATGGCACCCAAAAACCAACCCGACGCCAACCATGACAAAAAGATTGTCGTACAGAAAAATGGCCCATACCTTGTATACGGTGACATCCCATTGGTGCGCAAAGCGGCGGTCGTCTCCGAGTATGGCGAGCCAATTACTTGGAAAAAGGGAGAGGTGATTGAAACCAGTGGACCATATGAGCTCTGCCGTTGTGGGCGCTCCGGCAATAAACCGTTTTGCGATAACACGCATGAAAAAATTGGCTTCGACGGTACAGAATCGGCCGATACTCGTATAACAGCCGAGCGCCGGGTAACCCTGGCGGGCGGCAAGCAGATCGTCGTCAAGCGTGATTATTCGTTATGCATGGAGGCGGGCTTCTGCGGGAATCGCTTTGCTAACATCCCAAAAATGGTTGCAGATACCGCTGACACCCGCGTGCGGTCGCTGGTGATCGCCATGATTGAGCGCTGTCCATCCGGTTCATACACCTATTCGATCGAGGAAGGTGAAGCGGATATTGAGCCCGATTTGCCTCAACAGATCGCCGTTACCACCGAAATGACCGATGATGGGCCTATCATCGGACCTTTATGGGTTACTGGGGATATCCCGATCGAGCGTTCGGATGGGCAGCCTTTTGAGACACGCAATCGGGTCACGCTTTGCCGTTGCGGGCTTTCGAAAACCAAGCCCCTGTGCGAAGGCACACATCGGGCATTGGGCATAAAAGAATAAGGGCTGCTCGGCTCAGTTGTAAAGCCTATTAATCTGCTACGTTGAGGGACTGTCCCTTTCCCTGGGACAGCATCTTCTGATTACCTGTGAACGAGCGGCAGGTATTCGAAGAAACCGACTGTGACCGTGCCGTTCATCCCAAACGAGCCATGGAAAAAGCAGTGGAAGTGATAGATGCCGGGCGAGTTAAAAGTAAATGTAAACTCGGTGCCCGTATCCACCATTGGCCATAAGCTTTCATCGCTAACAAGAGGGTGCATAGTAAAGTCGCCCTGCCACTTGACGGTATCACCCGGTGAGAGGCGTACGTTATTGGGGCTGTAATGAAACCCAAGGAGCCCGCCAAACTCGATAGTCGTTGTCTGAGAGGTCCTGAGACTGGATGCAAGCGGCTGCGGTTGAGTATGTTCGGCGGTAGGGGCGGACCCATACCAATCAGGACCAGAAAATATTAGGGGAATCACCGACAGGACTGCGATCCACATCACCAAGCGTTTTCCCATTGAAACCTCCGTATTAGAATTCAAGGCTAGTACCGATAAGAATTAAAACTATGCCGTAATCTATCTAATATAGATACGGAAAATACTCCGTTTTAGATCTTCAACTGGTAATGGTCGGCTGGGGCGGAAAGGTAACTGCTGTAAAGTAGTGGTCGATTGAACACTTTCTCTAAATTTCCCTTAAGGGTCTACCCCAGAAAATTAATGTATAATTTAGATGATATCGGTCGTAAATAATTTGAAGCATCCGCCAGGTTAGGGTGGCTTGATGCCCGACAGCCCTGCCAGCAGCTTCGGTAGGGCAAAGTCGCCTTTGCCACTTTAACCGGATATATGAACAACCCAAGGGAGTTTTATGGTTGAAGAATATGAGAACGCTCGTTTGGCTACTTTTCGCATTGGCGACCACGATGTGTTTCAGTTGATGACGGATCCCTACCGGCAAGAGTTAGTGGTTCATTGCTATCGGATGCTTGGCTCTCTGGATGATGCTGAAGATGCACTCCAAGAGACATTCCTGCGCGCCTGGCGGCGGTTAGACTCACTCAAGGAACAGGCTTCGCTGCGTGCCTGGCTTTATAAGATTGCTACCAATGTATCCTTGGATATGCTCGATAATCGTAAAGCGCGATCAATCCCTACCATGATCTATGCGCCTGCCGATCCTCAAAACCCGCTTCCGGCGCCCATCAATGACCCCATCTGGCTTGATCCTTTACCGGATGAGTACCTTGACGGGTTAAGTATAGACCCAGAGGCGCACGTTGAAACCCGCGAGAGCGTAGCTTTAGCATTCCTGGCTGTCCTCCAGAATTTGCCCGGGCGCCAGCGAGCCGTTTTGATTTTGCGCGATGTGCTCGGATGGAGAGCACAAGAAGTGTCTGAACTGTTAAACATCACCGCCGCGGCTGTAAACAGTGCTTTACAACGGGCTCGGGCGACCATTAAAAAGCAGCAAACTGACCTGGCGCTGTACAGGCTGGCAGCGGTTGACAACACACCCACCGCCGATCTTCTGTCTCGCTATGTAATGGCGTGGGAAATGGCTGACTCGACCAGTTTGATCGCCTTGCTGCGTGAAGATGCGGTTTTGACGATGCCGCCATCGCCTGCCTGGTATCGAGGCCGGAATTCAATTAAAGCATTCCTGGATGGATTTCTGTTTGCAGGACAGGCAAAGAACCGTTTCCGTTTAGTAGCTGCTCGGGCGAATGGTTGCCCTGCTTTCGCCACTTACCAACTCGACGAAAATGGGGTATACCGGCCTGTTACGCTCCAGGTGCTGACCATCGCACAAGGTCAGATTGCTCAAATGGATGACTTTATGGATCAGAGCAATAAACTATTTTCACGATTCAAGCTGCCACTTATGGTTTGACCGATTAGTTTTGTGCCTTTCTCCCGTCTTATAGGTATAACAAACTGCATAACAATTATCTTTTACGTCTGGATGAATGCTCTTGATCGGCAGTGGGTTACATAACTCTAATTACTTTAGGAACAAAATGGTAGTTGCCCGCTATAAAGTAGCAATATGGAAAAATTACTCCATATTGTACGAGGGGGTCTGTTTCCGAAGATTTCGGTTCACCAGGTTCATTTCATATCAATCTAAATGGGAGGTTACTATGTCAGAACAAAATAAGGATATCGTTCGCCGCTACCGGGAGATCCATAACACCAACCGGCTGGACCAGCTAGACCAGATCATGGCCCCAGATCTGATCTCGCATAGCATGTTTCCCGGGTTGCCCGCGGGTATCACTGGAGCGAAAGCGTCCCACCAGTTCTTGGTATCGATTTTCCCCGATAACAAGACCCAGACTGACGATCTGATCGCCGAAGGAGATAAGGTCGTCGAGCGCTGGACGAACACGGGCACGCACACCGGCGAGCCTTTCTTAGGCGCCCCGGCCTCTGGGAAGAAATTCTCCGTCACCGGCATCAGCATTTACCGGATCGCCAATGGCAAGATCGTCGAGCATTGGGGTGAGTTCAATTCTTCGACCGTCGCGCAGCAACTGGGCTTGATGCCTGCCCAAGGTTAACAGTCAAGCAATTCGACCAGAGTGTGAATCAGTAAACCACGAGCCATCCGATATTTTTCATTCGGGTGGCTCGTACCCTTACCCTTACTGGCTTTTAACATGGCGCAGTCCTGCGGGGGTAGGACTCCATTCTATTGTGGAGCTACCCAGGCCAGTTCGTCTTTCATTATAGAGAATAAAGATAGTGGGGCTTTATAACAACCCGGCAAAAACCTCCGGGTCGCCGGCCGCCAGGCCGACCAGGCTGGAACCGGTGTGCGCTCCAAGCGCGGGGCTGACTACTGCAACGGGGTCAAAGACGCAGTCGAACTTACGGCTGATCGCCTGCCGCAGCACTTCCACGCCCTCCAGGTTCTGCCCGTGCAGGAGCTGGACGCGCAGCTGGTGGTCTTGGGAAAAAGTCCTTGCTACGATCTCTGGAATCCTGTTCAGAGCGCGGTTCAGGGTGACGTCCTGGGCAAGAGAGACGTAGGTGCCATGCTCTTTTTCAGGACCGATGATCGGCCTGATCTTGAGCACCGAGGCCATCAACCCCTTGATGTGGCTGATGCGACCGCCGTGCACCAGGTATTTCAGGCTGTTGAGGGTGAAATAACCTTGCGTGCGCGCCTGCATCTTTCGCAGCTGGTTCAGGATGCGCGGCGTATCCCATTTAGCCTGGACGGCGCGCCCCGCGGCCTGCGCCAGCCAGCCGAGGGGGGTGGATAACGTCAAAGAGTCAAAAAACGTTACATGAGCTTCAGGGACCATATTGGCCCCTGCCTGTGCGGCGGCGAGTGTGCCGCTCAAGCCTGACGAGATGTGAATGGAAAGGATCTCCAGGTCAGTCTGCGCCAGGCGGCGGTAGAGCGCGGCAAAATCTCCGGCCGAGGGTTGTGAAGTGGTCGGGTAGCTTTCAGTCTGTTCAAGCAAGGCGTAGAATTGGGCTGGTTGCAGGTCTACGCCGCTTGAATAGGTCTTGCCGTCCAGGGTGACGGTCAAGGGCACACTATAAATTTCCAGCTCTGCAAGTTGCTCGGGAGAGAGGTCTGCGGCGCTGTCAGTAACAATTCGCATGAGGTGTTACGGCGCGAAACTGCTTTTAATAGCGGCGCGACCCGCCCCCACCACCATGTCGATTGCGGTCACTCGATCCCCTTGAGCCGCCACGATCCTGATAGCTGCCGCCGCCGTAGGGTTTGCGCTCTTCACGAGGACGGGCAATGTTAACTTTCAATTCGCGGTTGTTGAGGCTGTAGCCATCGAACATTTTAATGGCGTTCTCGCCCTCGCTCTGGCTGCTCATTTCTATAAATGCAAAGCCTTTCGAGCTTCCCGTATCGCGGTCTTTGATCAGCTCAACCGTTGATACGGTCCCTGCCTGGGCAAATAACGTCCGCAGCTCGTCCTCGGTGGCAGAGTAAGGTAAATTTCCTACATACAGTTTCATTACTTGGTCTCCTTCAGAATCGCTCAATAAAAAAGCCACCGACATTACAGACAGGTACGGTGGCACACGCACACAGAAAAACTATCACGTAATTGCATATATTGTAACACAAAAAAGAAAGGTCTTCAGGTTTTTTCCGTGGTCGGGTATAATGCAAACCGCATCCCCACCAGTAATTTGGCTTCGATTGTCTCCAGGAGGATAATAATGGACAACACCCCGGAACTATTGGTCGGAACCCCGGACCAGTTAAACATGAAGAAAACCAGAAATCGCCCGAAAATTCAAATCATTTACCCCGGCGCAGCGGCAGGCGGCTGGTAAAGCGCTGCGGGATAAGGCGCCGAGACCCTCCCATGGGCAAAGGGTTGTGGCTGGCCCGAGGCTGATCCAGCCCGCCCCCGACATTTTCCTGGGCTGGTATAACTTCCTTCGCCAGGATACTGGGGTTCGGTTTGACTATTACGTGCGCCAGTTGCGCGATATGTAAGGCTCGGTCACTTTTGAGCCTGGTCGCCGGCAGGTGTCTGGATTTACCCAATATGCCGGGTTGTGCGGCTGGGCGTTGGCTTTGGCGCACGCCCGCTCGGGCGACCCGGTTATGATTGCTGGCTATCTGGGGGCCTCGGACAGGTTCGACCGGGCGATCGTC
>Ga0315275_10006932_pt1 | contig 10905 bp, 13 predicted proteins | sample YL17G03_0_MG_FD_205557 | JGI IMG/M metagenome (GOLD analysis project Ga0315275, IMG submission 205557) | Sediment microbial communities from Yellowstone Lake, YNP, Wyoming, USA - YL17G03_0 | ecosystem: Environmental > Aquatic > Freshwater > Lake > Sediment | place: USA: Wyoming | collected...
CCGACCCCTCTGCCCCAAGAAGCGGATTTTTCCGGGCCGTCTTCTTGATCTCGGAAAGTGCTTCCCGAATGCGGAGGATCGCCGGCTGGGAGCGCCATCCGAAAGCGTTCTTCCGAAAACGCGGACCGAAGGCCCATCGATGGTTTGTTTGGAGGCTCATGGAATCATTCCCTGCCCATTTCGATGTGCATTAATAATTAGATATTGCCTATTTGTCACCGAAAATATTGGATCTAATCGCTTCCCGGAAATTTCAGTCTCGTTCGTCATCACTCCATGATCTTTCCGGCTTTTGATGTTGAAATTCCGCGTCATCAAGGAACCCCATGAATTTCCGCTTCATCCTATAAGACCACCTGCGATCCGAGAGCATCCGTCGAAATCCTCCCTCAACCAGATCAAGCGGGAACGAGCGAAACGCCCTGAGAACCGAGTCGATATAGCTGCGGGTCGAGTTCGAACTTGTCGTTTTTTCCAACTCCATGAACAACGCCTCGGCCGACTTCCGCGTCGGCACGTTCCCCAAAGCTTCTATAACCGATTGCTTCCTGGCAGTATCGCCGGCAAAATAGCTCAGCAATCCATATAAAATAATCTCCGCTTCAATCCTTCCGGCAGAAGCCATCAAACCGAGGATTCGGCAGGCCGATCGGAACTTCTCTCCATCGTCTCCAACGGCTTGCGCCAGAATTACGTCGATGGGCAATTTGGTCAGATCAAGATAGCCGGCCTTGGTTATCCAGGGAACACCAAGTTTTTTCAGTTTGTCACCGCTCTTGTAAACCATACTCTCTCCTAAAGCCAACGGAAAGTTCAGCCTCCGATTTCCTCTTCGTGACTGTTGCTTTCGTGAAAAAATAATACCTCCGACCATGGAGCCATGTCAAAGACGAGAAGATCTCCACCGCGATGGTGAAAATATAACATTTATTATCATGTCATTGACAACAGTCATCTTCAAGGTCACGGATAAAGGCATCTTCTTCATGCCGTGTGAAATCAAAGAGAAAGAGTCCTACACTCAAGAAGAATGGGGGAAAATCGAACGCCTGGTGGCCGAGCGCGGCAAGAGCTATAAGACCGCAAAGGGGGCCCGCAAGTACCTGAAGTCCCTGTGAGATATGAATTCAAGCCATCATTTAAACAATCCCTTCTATATCCTAAACTCCCTCCTCCGGCTCACTCCCGCCATCCGGCCCGCGATTTCGGCCTCGCCAGCCCTAAAAAAAGCCATATGCACGACATGGCCCTCAACGGCCAGCGCCGAGCCGATGATCTTTTTCCCCACATACCGGAAATCGCTGCCCATCCCGATGGATTCGTAGCTTTTTTCGTCGCATCCCGCCGCCTCCTTCAAAAAAGCCCGCGCTTTCTCCGCCCCCTTCTCCTCCTCCTCCCCCGCTTCCTTTTCCGCTCCCCCATTCCCGCCTTTTTTCTTTCCGTTCTCGAGAATCGCCTCCATGGCGTAGCTCTTCAATAGCTTCGGATAGAGCGCGCTGAAAGCGCCCGCCTTACTCACAACATCGAAGCCCACGACCGCTCCGTTGATCACGACCAGCATCCCCAATTGGCCCGCCCCGCACACAAACGCCGCCAAATAATCATCCAGCTCATTCTTCCGGCTCTCGAACGTATCCTTCATCGCTCCCGTTCTCGACTTGGCCCCCGCTTTATTCGCCTCATGGGCGATGGCGTCCCATACTTCCCCCTGGTTCGAGCGGAATTCTCCCTCCGCCTCCAGATTCGCGCTGATCCCGCGCTTGTTGATCATCCGGAGGCTGGCGGACATGATGTTCCCGGACTCGGAAAACGCCCGCGATTCGTAAGACCACCTCCCGTGCTCGGTGCAGCTCACGGGGATGATGACCTCGGTCTTCTCCTTGACCAGGATCGTCGTGTTCAGGACCCGGTTTTGCTTGGCCCCGGCCAGCTCCTCGCCGTCGATGAGGAGAACGGGGATTTCGGCTTTGTTCATGACCTTGAGATTCGGGACCTGTCCCCCTTCGGACACCTCGGTGACCTGGAAAAGCCCGCGCTCCAGCGCCTCTTTGAGCGTCAGATAGTCCGGCCCGCCATTTTGCGGACAGCTCAGGGGATATACGGACATATTCTTATAGGCAGAGACACCGCCTACCTCCAATTCCGCCAGATACTTTTCGACGTTAGGATTCATTTCACCTCTCCTTTTGTTTTTGCGATTATTTATGATGTGGTATAATTATACCACGTTTTGAGGATTTGTCATGTGCGAGAAATTAAGGTGACTCAATCCCTTAATCTCAAACAGAGAATTAAGGTAATGCGTTGACTGTCACCTAAAATTATCTGTTGAAGCGAGCCCCCAAGCACCTGAAGTCTCTGTGAGACGTGAATTCAACAGTTCGTCCGCTTTAAATTCTTTCGGACATTGGCCACCTTCCATAAGATGGCAGGATGGCCGTTGAATTTCGCGGCTTCGTCCGGCGTGTCGGGAAAGAGGTACTCCGCTTTAAGCTCACCTCGATTAATAGCTTTGAAATATTCTTCTTCTCGAGCATCCAGATTGAGAAATGGATGGACGATCGTCCAAGACCGCTCGATTAGTTCGTTTGCCGAAGGAATGCGGCCTTGCGCAAGCATCGGACCCAGCTGCTCGACAACGATACGGTCCGTAAGGAGACGTTCGAAACGCGAACGGCCATAGCTCGGAAGCGGATGATCCAGGACGGCCGCCATAGCCAAGAACCGGGCGCGAAATAGCCCGGATTTGACTACTTTAGCCGCGATCCCCATCGAGTTTGCTGTGTCCCATACGTCCTTGGCCGCGCAGCGGTTAAGAAGCGCAAGCAATTTTCCTATCCACAGCTCTTCCAAACCGACGACCAGGACTCGAGGCTGATCCAATCCCCCGGGCTGCCAGAGCGACTTCTTTTCCGTTTCCGCAAGGGGAACGCGGAACATGAAATTTATATCTATTTCGATGCGATCCTGTTGACCTAGGACAGACCGATATCGCAAATAAAACTTTCCGCCGGCGAATGCCTCCGACGTTCTCTGAACCAAATATCCCCGGCGTTGGGCAAGATCTATTATGACCGTTTCCAACTGCGGACGCTCTTCAAGCATTTTATCTCGATCGACGTCGCCGATAAAATTGAAGTCCAAGTCAACGGAAAGTCGCTGGGGCGGTCCGAAGCAAAGGTTGAGCGCCGTTCCTCCCTTGAGGGCAAGAATTCCGCCGAGGAAAGGATGCCGTCTGATATCCCCGGCCATCTCTCCAAGCCGGATGACTTTTTCGAGCGGGGCTATCTGGAAGCCGGTTTGAGCGGAACAACGTTCGATGAACTCGAGGCTAGGACTCATCCAGCTCTCCCAGATTAAAAAGCGATTTCGGCAGGATAAGGCCCCACCTCGGCGCAAGCAAGCCTCCCCGGCTTCCCCTATCAAGATATTGTGGTGATCGCGGCCGGCGCCGCTCCATTCGAAAAATGACTTCATCAGGGACATGAAAACTCTTTTTGAATTTTTCCAAGAACCAACCGACCGAAGCCCAGAGATAGGCCATGTCGTAGCGCCGAAGGACCTCCTCGAGCAGATCAAGATCGAGGACCGGAAATCCGGCCGCCGAGCGGACAAGCTCTTCCAATCCGCCTGCAAAATCCGGACGCCGGAATCCCTCGACGAGTGTCCGCTCAGGAGTGGTTACATCGAGCAGTTTTCCTCGGCGTTCTATTTTTTGGATCGCAAAATTTTTATCTCCGTCTTTTTTCAAGGAATGGGGGTAATCTAAAAAGAGGATGTTCGCGCCGTTCGATCGGAGTGATTTACGTCTTTTTCCCGTATAGACGGTGCATTGATTCCACATGGAATGGGCAGCACCGAGCAGCTCAAGGGCACTGTGATGTGAGAAGAGGCTGTCCTCGCGAACCGCTTTTGCCACCAGAAAAGAATCCGGTTGAAATTGATCGAGCCTCAAACCCGGCGGCACAACGGCATAGATCCCCCGCGTCACCAATTTCAGTTGTTTCGTTTCAAGATAGTGCTTAAGGCGTTCCACTGTCCCCGATTGACCACTGGACAAGCCCAATATCTCTGCGGCCTCCCGAAGAGAGAAAACGGGATGTGTGGCAAGAAATTCGTTTGTTTTCACTTTACTATCTGCCTCTCTATAGGGAATGAATCCCCCTTTATAAGCACGGAATGTCAAATTTAATACCGAACCAAATTTAACATTCCGCGCTATTACAGGGAATATTATGCCCTTTTCAAGCACAATATGTCAAATGTATTATCTGTCATCGAAAAAATTATATCGGGGATATATACTCGTTATGAAAATTGTCATTGCGGGCCCTTGGCGTGGCAATCTCATAAACCTCCTCTCCGGCTTATGCCGGCCATATTGCCCGCGATCTCGGCCTCGGTCGCCCTAAAAAAAGCCATATGCACGACATGCCCATCGACGGCCAGGGCCGAGCCGATGATCTTTTTCCCCACATACCGGAAATCGCTGCCCATCCCGACGGATTCGTAGCTTTTTTCGCCGCCGCCCGGCCCCACAACATAAGCCCGCGCTCCCTGGTGTCTTTTTTGTTTTTTTGTATGTGCCGCTAACTCGGCCACTCATTAATGCCCAAAAGGTCGAGGAGACTTGCTGTTTTTTCATAGGCGCGGCGGATGATAATTTCTTGTTCCTCTTTATCGGAGATTTCCAAAAAGTCCGCAACCCACTTTGGCCCGACATGATCGATTGAGACGAACTTGCTTCGTATCTTGGCGAGTCCTTCCCAGACAATCGGGTTTTTTGAAGAAGAGGCGAATTCTCCGGCCAGCGCCTCCGGTCCGCCAGCGAAATTCTCGATGCAGTAATAGATATCATACGCGTCTTTTTCTTTGTTCCTGTCGAATAACGCCATCCCTTTCATGACAAGGAAGGCAACTATCCCCGCAACTTGGAAATAGATTTTGTCCCGCCCCCCTCCAGGGCGTTCTCCCTCGAGCGCCACAGCAACTGAATTCACAAAAGCCAGGTCACAGCCCCGGGCTTTTCTGGCCCTCACGTTTTGAACTCTCTGTGTCCGTCGACTCTTTCCAGTTCCCCCGTATTCGCCGGCCATGAAGTCAACTTCGACCGTCATTTCGGAGCCGCCGAGTGTCTTCGTCTTCCTGTAGAACCGAAACGGTTGGAGCGAATCCTGAACATAGTCATTTTTCAGAAGTGCCGTTAAGATCGTCTGATACGAATCGGCGGGAATATGCACGAAATCCAGAGCCACATCGATATCGAGACTGCCGACGTGACGCTCCTCAGCCAGGGGAAATAGAAATGTCGGAACCCATCCCCCTATGATGATCGCGTGTTCCTTGAACTCACCCAGGACGTGAATGAGTTCGAGAAGCACGGACCGGCATGCCGCCACTTCTCGTTCGCCGTAATCGCTTCGACTTACCACGACGGTTTTATGCTTTGCTCGAATATCGCCTGCGCCGCCTCTTCCCCCCTTGCGCCATAGCTTCTCAGGTCAAGATAGAGCTGGATGTCGGAAACGACGTTCATTCCGCTGATTTCCCGAAGCCCCTGGAATACTCCGCCGTCATAAGGCTCCAACAAAGTCACATTGGCCCCGCTCTCCACTTTTTTGAGCCGCAGAGTTTCGGCGATGTTCACGATAGGGCCCTCAACATAGAAGAAGAATTTCGGGAACCGGACATACGGAGCCACTCTTCTTGCTCCGGAAAACAGAGCAAGCGCATACCGATATCCGCTTTTCTCGCATTCGCTTTTTATCGCCGTTTCCAACGCTTGCTCGGAATCTCCGCTATAGAACGAAGAAAGTCGGTTCTTTTTGTAGGTATAGTTTCTCGCCCATTCTTCCAGCAGCTGAAGGGGCTTGCAAAGAATGACTCTTCGATCTTCTTCCCTGATCCATTCCTGCGAGAGGAGCGCCTGCTTTGCCTTTGAAGCAAGACCTAAGCTGATGTCCGCGACTCTGGATAATTCCTCCACATACCATCCCTTTGACGGATCTGAGAGGAGCGCTCTCAGGACCCGGCTTGTTTTCGGAGAAAAGAGCGATTTCAAAGGGCGGGCCTCAAGAAAGGCGTTCGGCATGATGCTTTTTTCAATAAAGATATTGCCAAAAGATAAAAAGACATTACCCGAGAGATCCATGCAGCCAATCCCAGCCTCCCGGCAGACTTGAATGGCCGCCGGGCTGATGTACGGCGCAACGAGAATCCCGAAGCCATTTTTGATGGTTTGAACACGGCTTTTGAGCTGCATCGCCGCCATTCTAATAAAACGAGGCTCTGCCTGCGTTTTGAATTCAGCCAAAAGCTTCATCGGCCTCCCTGATACGACGACATCAACCACGAGGTCGAACATATTATTCCCGATTCTGACGTCGGTCGTGGCGCATTTGAGTTCGACAAAAGGAATGACGCCCAGGACTGCATCCAGTCTCAATTCAATCAAAGATTCCGAGATTTTTTTATAATTAAGTTTCATCATATTGATAGTTTCACCATCCGGTGAAACTATATAATACAGTGAAACTAAGGTCAAGCGATTTTTGGTCTCAGGCTGTAAGACTTCCAAAGCCAATAATTTTGCCGTCTTATCCCGCAACCTTGAGATCCTATTATCCTAAACCCCCTCCTCCGACTCAAGCCCGTCATATTGCCCGGGATCTCGGCCTCGGTAGCCCTAAAAAAAGCCATATGCACGACCATGATTTATTCTCCTCCTTGGCCCGCTTCTTCGCTCCCGAAATACTTCTCCATCAGTTTCACATAACCCGCTTCTTTCCTGATCGAATCCAGATCCGTGTCTTTATCGATGTGGGCCTTATCTTCGACCCCTTTTTCGAACGCCCTCTCCAGGTTTTTGAGGGCGACGCCCTTCTTCCCGGCCAGGGCATCAAGACAGGCGATCGAATAATAAGCCCAGGCCATCTCCGGATCGAGTTCGATCGCTTTATCGAAAAACCGCTTTGCTTCTCTGTCCCGGGTCCTCTGCTTCGCCAGGATCACCCCGAGATCATAATATCCTAGGGCGTATTTCGAGTCGATCTCGAGCGCCCTCTGTAGATAGGCCTCCGCTTCCTTGACCTTCCCGAGCTCTCCGTAAGCCTGCCCGAGAAGATTGAGGTATTCCGGGTCATTCGGCGAGATCTCAACGGCCCTCGTAAAAGACTCGACCGCCTCTTCGCGCCTGTCCATCCGCAGCAGCGTCAGCCCCATATTGAAATAGGTCCCGCCCAATAGAGCGACGTTCTTCTTGAAGCACTCGAGCGCCTCCTTGAGCTTGCCCTGATTCAACAAGCACTGGCCGAGGCTGCCGGTCGCGCCCAATCCCAAGTTCGACTTCTGATATTTCATCTCGGGATCGTCGCGGAGGGCGGCCTTGGCCGCTTCGGCGCCCTCTTCATACCGCTCGAGCATGACATAGGCCAAACCCAGGTCATAATGAGCGAGCCCGAAATCAGGATCCAGTTGGACTGCTTTTTCCAGATACGGGACCGCTCTCGCCGGCTCGTCGAGTCCCAGGAAGTCGTCTCCGACCTTCTGATAGACGATGGCCAGGTCCGCCCTGGCCGCGGCTTTGTTTCCTCCGGGACTCTGGGCCCGGTTGCGCTGTTCCCTCGTCGTCTCGGGATTCCCCCCGATTTTGTGCGCGATTCCATAAAGGCTCCACTGTTCGCCGTCTTCCGCGGTGATCTCGAACAAGGATTTCGCGATCGCCGCCGCCGCCGTATAATCCCCTTCCGTCAGGAGCTTGTAAAAGATCCCCTTGAGGATGGAAACCTCCGCCCCGCTGAATACCCCTTCGTTACACGATTCGTTCATGATAAACCTCCCCCCTTTCAATAATTTTTTAAATATAATGCGTTCATCCGCTCTTTAGCCTCAGGGTTAGTTCCGATGTGGTATTATTATACCACGTTTAGGGGATTTGTCAAGTGCCGGCTAAAAATAGATCCTCATTTTGAGAATTTTTCCCTCAATTTCCGTCCATCCTAATGAACAAAGAATGGCAGGTCAGCTTCTTGACACTCGGTTCGGTTCCATGCGATAAGTGAGGCATGAAGGAGATGCGCAAATTCACGGCGATCATTGAGAAAGAGGGGAAATGGTACGCAGCTCACTGCCCCGAGCTCGATATCGCCAGCCATGGGAAATCCGTCAAAGAAGCGCGGAAAAACCTTAAAGATGCCATCGCCCTATTTTTTCAGCATGCCTCGCCGTCTGAGATCGCGGACCGGATGCACTCCGAGGTCATCGTGACTCAGATCCACAATTACGGTCATCGTGCCGGATCATGATGAATTATGCATTGGGACATTATCGTCAATCATTCGGCAATCGAGGCTCCCTCGTCCGCTTTTTGAAATGAGATAATCTCGCCATTTTCCTCTCATCCGTTTTTTCAGTCATCCTGAGCGCAGCGAAGGATTCCCTCAAGGATTCTGGCAATTCCGCGCACTGAGAAAATGTCACACTTTAGCCGTCTATCTGATAGAGAAACCAAAATGACTCAATCACCTCTGAAACCTCGGCGGAATCTGTGCTATAATTCTGACCGGGGAGAAAAATCCGTGAAATTCAATATCATTCTCGAACCCGCAACGGAGGGTGGATTCAACGTCAGGGTGCCTGCTCTCGATGGCTGTTTTACCCAAGGTGATACTGAAGCCGAAGCACTGAAGAATGCCAAAGAAGCTATTATCTGTTACCTCGAGGGTCTTCAAAAACTCAATCAGATCAAGACAAAGCCGAATTCGAAATTCAAACAGATCGAGGTCGCTTTTTGAGCCGGACCTTCTCCGGCAAAGAAATCGTCCAAGCCTTTCGCCGGATCGGCTTCATCGTGGATCACCAACGCGGAAGCCATGTCTTCATGCATAATCTTGAAAAGAATATCAGCTTGATCATTCCCCTTCACAAAGAACTCAAGAAAGGAACGTTGAACAGCATAATCAAGAAAGCGGGAATTTCCTTAAGGGAATTGAAAACGCTTATTTAATTCTTCGCCCTATTGATCAGATTCGTCCCCTCGATCGTCGTATCCATCACCCAATAACGGTATTCGTCCACATTGAAATATGTGACTACCCTGATCGACCGCTCCGGAGGCCTGGGCCAAGCCTCTTTATATCCGTTATTGAAGATAGCGCTCACCAGTTTTAAAAACCCGCCCTGTTTCTCCGGATTCCAGCTTAAAACATTATAGAAGTGAGGCCATTGAGGCATTGTCTTTGCAAACCGCCATTCAACCGAGCTGATAAAGGCCCGGATTTCCGCCATGTCGCTGTCGCTTGGCTTATCCATGTTTTTTTGTTTCCCCCCGCCTTAGATCATTATAGCCCACCCAAGTCCAACCACCAAAGCTTATTCCAACCTTGCTTCCGATAGCTCAAACAAATATGATTCGTGACGTGGGAACGCCTTTTAGGATTTCGGACTAAAACTCCGCATGCGGATTGTATTCGATCCCGATTTCGACGGCGGATACTGGCCGGGGCCTCTCTACTCGAATCCCGCCAGAACATCGGCCGCGGGGGAACCTTGGGTGGGCCCGTATCTCCTCCAGAGAATTCTTGAGACGGCGCTCGGACTCGGCGGTCTCGACCCCACCTCTTCGGAACGGACGATTGCCTTCGCCCGAGTTATTCTCGCCCGGGAAGGCTTCTGGAGCGCCTCCGCGGAGAAAGACCCGATCGGCGTCGCCCGGACGCTCCTCCGCTGGATCGACTGGCTGAAGATGCACGGCTGGAACGGCAAGCCTCCATCCTCGAACGTCGGCGCTCCAATTCCCCGCCTCACAGATCTTTCCCAAATCGCCGCCGGCGCTCTTCGCGGCATGCCCGACTCTCTTAGCGAGATCATTGCCGCGCTCGAAAAACGCCGCCCGGACATCAGTTCTATCGAGTCCTTCGAGCCCCTCGACCGCCTCCTCCCCCTCTGGCGAAAGATCTTCGCTAGACTCTCCTCCCTCGGTGTTTCGATCAAATATTCCATCGTCCCCGCTCCAACCCCTCCAAATCCTGCTTCCGATCTGCGCCGTGCGCTCTCGCCGGATTTTGCTCCCGCCGGCGACGGATCGCTCATCCTTTTCCGCCCTCCAAACCCGCTCGATGCCGCGGAAAGTGTCGCCGCCTGGCTCTGGTCGCTCGCCGATGCCGCCCCTTCCTCATCTTCCTCTTCTTCCTCTTCTTCCCCTTCCTCCCCCTCGTCTTCCTCCTCTTCTCCCGCCCCTAACCCCGATACCGTCGTCATCTCGCCGCATGTCGTTCTTGATGAAGCCTTGCGGCGCTTCGGCCTTCCCGCGATCGGCGCCAGAGAATTGACGAACGATATCCCCTCCCTCCAGGTCCTCCCTCTTGTCCTGGCCATGGGCTGGGATCCGCCCGATCCCCAACGCGCGCTCGAACTTCTCCTCCTCCCCAACGGCCCGATCCCCTTTCACCTCGCCCGCCGTCTCCGATCCGCACTCCAACAGTGGCCGGCCGTGGGAAGTCCCGATTGGGACAGAGATCTCGGTTCCGGCCTCGATACAATTGCCGATCCCGTTTACCGGAACGTCGTCCGCGAGCGCCTGGCCTCGATCTTCCACCCCCATGCCCCAATCCACTCGTCCTTCCCCGTTGCCTCCCTCAAACTCCGCGCCCGAACCGTTAAAACATGGGCCGTCGAGCGCCTCCAATCCGCTTCTCCATCAACGCCTTCGACACCTTCCGCTCCCTCACCCAAACCGCTTACCCCCGAAATCGCCGAACAATTGACCGCTATCATCGCCCAGTGCGAATCATTTGAAAAACTCCTCGACTTGTCCGGATTCTCCGCCTTTACGGAACCCCAGCTCCTCAAACTGAATGCCGAAATCGCCGGTTCTCATCGCTCTCCGCGTCGCCATTCCGCGCAGGT
>Ga0315275_10006935_pt1 | contig 10902 bp, 9 predicted proteins | sample YL17G03_0_MG_FD_205557 | JGI IMG/M metagenome (GOLD analysis project Ga0315275, IMG submission 205557) | Sediment microbial communities from Yellowstone Lake, YNP, Wyoming, USA - YL17G03_0 | ecosystem: Environmental > Aquatic > Freshwater > Lake > Sediment | place: USA: Wyoming | collected...
CTTCACTTTCATCAAACACGCGTAAGACGACGAGGAGAACCAACAGCACAACGCAGCCAAGCACCAGGAAGAGAATGAAATTGAATCCCTGCAGAAGGAACAGCCCCAATGAAAGGAGAATTGTCAATCCAAGTATTTTGCTCAACACTCTCATGCTATCGAATGTCACGAACTTTCGAAGAATTGCCAAAAGGAACAAGCAGCCGACGAACTCTGTCACGAGCTTGGCAACTGCTGCCCCTGAAGCCGACCAGTGAGGAATAAGGAGCAGATTGAGTCCAATATTCGTGGTGCAGACAAGAACCGCGAAAAGAGTATTCAATGACTGTCGATTGATTGCTGTATTCACGTTTGTGAAGAAAAAACTCAAGAAGGAGAAGACTTGGGCAAAGAGAAGAAACGAGAGCGGCAGCCAAGAACCTTGAAACTTGGCTCCATACAGAAGAGCTGTAATGGTCCTTGCCGAAAAAAAGCCAAAGATAGCCACGCTGACACCAATGACGGCAAGGATTTTAAATCCAAGTCGCACGATAGTGCCCCGGTTCTCGACTCCACCGTCAGTCAGTTTGGAGAGCGAGGGGTAGAGTGCCACGGTAACGGCATTCGAGACAAAGGAGAGCGGACCCGCCAAACGTGCAGCTGCACCATAGATCCCTGTCTGATAGTCTCCCTGCGTGTACTGCAACAGAAGAACGTCTGCGTTTGAATAGACGGCGATAAATACCGCATAGAGAAACACAGGAAATGCGAATACAACAAGACTCTTGGCCAGATTGGGGTCGAACGAAAATGATGCATTCGAAACCTGCCTGGTCGCTGCCAACATCAGGAGAAACCCTGGAATATTGCTCACAGTGTACAGGATGACGAAGGTCAGGACCGAGGTGTCGGACCGCAGCAGCATCAGGACAAAGATGAAGAGAACGGTGCTGTCGAGAATCGTCATCGCAACCGGTATTCCCATCTTCAATCGTGAACGAAATACGGATTCCAACACGTTGCGAAGTACCGGGAGTTTCGCCGAAAACAGAACGTTGAGCAACATCACGTTGATCAGAAGAGAACGGTCGCCGTCTGCATGCAAGAGAAGGAGAATCACATTAAGAAGAACTATCGTTCCTACGAACAAGACAGAACGCAGCACGAGACTCGTACCGACAATTATTCCGACGCTTCCCGGCTTCTGAACGAGTTCGCGAACGAGGATCGGGCCAAAACCAAAATCTGGTATGATAGATATAAGAGCAACCGTAGCGATGAGGGACGTGAAGACTCCAAAATTTCCTTCTCCCAGTGATCGCGCGATCAAGACTGTGGTCGCCAAACCTATGATCAAATTAACGATCTGACTCAGGAACATCAGTGAACCGGACCGAAGGATGTCTTTTGGCGTGGTCACCAATACCCCCTCATCACGATGAAGTCGATCAGAATGGATGACCGTGTCATTCGGCTTGCCTCTCATCCTGACGCTTCAGCCGGAATGCACCGATCACACCCCAGCAGAGGCTGATAATCAGAATCGAATCCCGTGTGATAAACTGCGGCGACGTCAGGGAGATCACTGACATTGCCGCCAACACTGCGATCACGCCTGCGAGAAGATGCGATTCGAATGTCCCCTGTTGCTCCTTGAAGAGTTTGTATGCATCCCGAAGCATGGCACCATAGGCCAGCAGATAGCACATCAATCCGGCCAATCCTACCTTGAACCAAAGGAACAGGTATCCGTTGTGAACGTACCATGTTTCATACATGGTCTTCGAAATGGGGTCGGGGAATTTGAAATATACTCCAAGTCCGGATCCGAGTATTGGATTTGTGAATATTGTTTGAATCACGGAGCGCGTCTCCGAAATCCTACTCTGAAGCGACACGTCCAACACAGGACTTAGGCTCTTGGCACCAAGACGGTCTGCCATCGATCCTAGGATTGCGAGCCCCATAGATCGGAACACGACCAGCAGTACGATGGCCGCCACACTGGCAAGCATCAACAGAGCAACGGAGAGTCTCCATCGCTCTTTACCCTTGAAGAGCACAAACAATACCGCGATGCCGACAAACAGGCCAATCCAATATCCGCGTGAAAACGTGAGAGCAAGAGCCAACGCGAAGAATGAGACGAGTGCTAGTATGACGGCACGTGCGGACGTGGAACGGACGAATAGAAACAATGCCATTCCGATGAGTATGGAAGTGACAAACAAAGGCTCGTTGGCGGTCTGCCGCCCGGACAAGAGCTCCCATAGGTACACGGCGGATGACGCTGCAGTCTTGTACTTCAGAAAATTGTTGACTGCAATGCTGAGCGATAGGATGAGAAATCCTAGTCCAATCCAGGGAAGGGCCTTGTGGCGTACGATGGCTTGACGGACAGGGAAGAACAAGAGATAGGCATAGAAGATCATCAGCTCACGGGACCACCTGACAGCATCCGCGCCATTGAGAAGAGCAGGAACAATGGAGAGAACACAGAGCAGCAAGAACACTACCAGGAACCGATCAGCCGAATGTTCAATCACTACGATGTTTTGCTGAATCCGCAGCAGTAACCATAATGCGATGCCGCCAAAACAGTACGCCGCAAACAAAACTTCCCAAATCGTGATTCCCTCGCTCCGTTGAAGAATGATGCTGTAGAGAAGAATGACCGTGAAGATCCAAACGCGAGGGCGGTAGAGTGACCACAAAAAGAATAGAATTCCGGCCAGCAGTGGGGGAAGGAACTGGACAGCATCGAAGTATGCTCCAACGAAAAGGAGCATCAGCTGCACCGCCACAAACACCAGGAATTGGAGTTGTGTGACCTCGCTCTCTTCGGACAGAATGGCGTCATGAACCATGAGTGTCGTTCCCCTCCGTGCAGCGTTATCGAGCGGGACGACGTTGAAACAGACTGACCAGAAGCGCGTGACGCGCCGGATTGGTCTGCTTCAAGTGCTTGAGTTTTTCCGCGACAACGATGTACAGTATGCTCAGAAGGAGTGCAGAGAGTGCGGAAGCGCCAACAATGAGCGACCGCTTCGGCCTGTCTTTCTTTTCCGGGACCGTTGCCCTGTCCAGAACAAGCGTCACAGGTATGTTTTTTTGTTCGTCCACTCTTGCCTGTTCCAACAGGGGCAGAACAAATTCCAGTATCTTCTGCTGAATCATGACTTCCCTGTATAACCTCAGGGTGCTGATGCCGGCCTCTGGAACTCCTGCAACCTTCTTCTCAATTTCGTTTTGCTCAATTTTGTACTGTACAAGGACGGGATTGTCTTTGGAGACTGTACGTTCGAGAATCGCAATTTCGATTTCCTTTTTCGCCTTCATTGCATACAACTCCGCAATCGATGAGATTGCACTCGTGCTGGCATCAGTTCCAAGAGGCATTTGGGATTTTTCCTGAAATGCCCTGAGTGCATCCTCAGCCTTGTGCAAATCGAGATAAATTTTGTTGACCCGCTGTTCAATGAATTCGCGGTTGCTGTGAGCTTCCTGCGTCCCCAACCTGATGCTGACCACATTCAGCATCTCAACGATGTAATTTGCGATGTCCGCAGCCCGCTCTGGATCTTTGTCGCTTGCCTCGATAAGGATAAAGTCTTCACTCTGCACTTCGAACGAAACGTTGCTGCCGAATTCCTTCAGGGCAAGTTCCGTCGAATTATCCGGGATTCCGTACGCATCGAACAAATTGAACTTCCGAATGACAGCCTCTGCCAACGATCGGCTCTTGAGAATGGCAAGATAGTTGTAGGCGCCGGAGTTGTTGCTCAGCGATCCAATCTTCCCAAAAGACGATCCCGCACCCTTGAGTAATGCTCCGGCCATTCCAAGCGAACTAATACCCCCCTGCTCTTTCGGCGGCAGGATGGAAGTGGATGCCTTGTACCATTTTGGGAGGATCAAGCTGATCCCTATGGCACCAATGCTGACGACAAGGATGTTGACAAATATGAATTTGCGCCATTTGGCAAACATTGCCAGTACGTCCTGTCCCGCAAACCAGTCTTGTTGATTTTGTTCACTTATGCCTGCCATTTCATTTCACCTTTTTCGAATCTCCCGCTCTCGTCATTATGGCCGACGCGGGGATGTGAGTCTATTTGTTTGGCTGCAATACGAGAATAACTGTTCTTAACGCGACGCTGACAATCGACGTCGTGTGACCAACGATGGCCAGCCAGTAACTCGTAGGCCTTCGGACCACGGGTGGTACCCAGATCAGCTCCCCTTCTTGTATTTGCATCTTGTCCCTCGTACCATGGACGCTGGTCGTCCAATTGATCACAGCCGCATGACCTTTTGGACATCGTCGATGTGGCCGCCAGAAAGTGCGATGTAGTGGTCAACGCTCCTTCCGGATACAAAGTGAATATTGCCGCGCGATACTGCCTTCCCGAACACGTACACCGTCTTTCGAATCGAAGGAGTAGGTTCAATGATTGCAGAAACTTACTTCGTCAATTGAATTACAAGGATCACCCCGGTCAATGCAACGCTGATAATCGATGCGCTTTGACCTATGATATTCAGCCAATACGTTGCAGGACGCTCAACTTCCCTGGGGACCCAAACATAGTCCCCCTCCTCAATCTTTGTATCGGAAGGAGAACACCAGTGTCGCGTGGATCGCTTAATGATGACAACATCTCCCCTCTGTGCATTGTCCGTGAAACCCCTGGCGGCATCGAGGTAATACTCAACGTTTTTCCCTGAAACGTATTGAACACCCCCCGGCACCATAACTTGTCCAAAAACATAGACAGTGTTCTTGCGTGAAGGAATTCTGATGGTATCCTGAGAGCGAAGGAAAACATCTTGGCTGCTGTCCTTCTGCATAAACAGAAGTTCGAGATCTGTACTGAGAACCTCGCCCTGCAATCGGATTTGGTTTTCGAGAATAAAATAGGTAGTGTCCTCCGGGATCATACTTCCCCGTCCATTCAGAAGACGGTCTTGTGCCACCTCTGCGGGCGACATTGAGGAACGAAAAATCTGCGCCGCCCTAGGAGCAGCAAATTCGGTGAATCCCCCGGCACGTCGAATGACCTCGGAAACGCGAGTATTTTCCCTCGTTATCGGATACGTCCCGGGGTAGAGGACCTCCCCTTCGACCGTGACGCGATAGTCCCCACGTGGGTCGTATTGTTGTCGAACGAAAATTCTGTCACCGGGTTCTAGCACGATATTCGGGGACCGCCCCGCTTTGATTTCATTGAGCTTGACGTTTATGTCGTGAACCGAAACGCCATCCTGAGCAAAACGAGTGATGGTGACACTGTCCTCAACGGCCTTCTTTGTGAGACCGTGGGCCAATTCAATCGCGTCGAGCAAACTGTCCCCCTCGGCATATTCAAACCGGGCAGGGTAGTTTACGGCTCCGTAGACTCCGATGACATTCTTTGCCTCATCGAAAAGCGGGACGAAGATTTCATCGCCATCCAACAAATACGGATTGTAATAGTCTTGCCGGGATGCGTAGAATTTCAAAATGTCGACGCGAACCGACTTCCCGTCTCGATGCGTAAGCCTGATGTTCCTTTTGGAAGCCAGCCGCTGAATCTTTTCCAGGTCCGGTTGGAGTCTGTCTGCATCCGCTTGGGGAATTTTGTTTGCGGCCTGGATCGCGTTGTCAATACGATCGGTTGCTGACAAGGTGTAACGTCCAGGAATCACAACCTCACCGGTAATCTTAACGACAAGCTGCCGCGGAAAGATCAGTGTGACCGTTGGCGAACCACCCAAGTACTTCCTACCGATTTCCTTGATGACAACCCTCTTTGCCTCACTCAAAGACATCCCAGCAACTTTCACTTCACCCACGGTTGGAATTATCAGCGTGCCTTCCGGGGTCACCGTTAGATTCAAGTTTATCGGTGGCGTTGACCAGATATTAACTGCGATGACATCGGATGGACCGACGATATATTTGTCGGCATCGATCGGACCCTCGAGAGCCGGACCGGTGGCTGGCATGAGGGGCACATTGATTTTCGATTGTGCCTTTTCCTCAAACAAATCTGAAGATTTTTTGGTTTGAGCCTGTAGAGTGACGCAGGCCATCAGCAGCAATGCTGCCAATTTCATGGACAACTTTCGATCTGGGCTCATTGTCTGTTATCTGTAAGGATTGATGCTGTGAAGATGTTGGATCAGTTCAGTGATTGATTGTTTCGCGTCCCTCATACATACGTCGATAATAATCTTTGTAGGCTCCGCTCATGATTCGACCCCACCATGCCCTGTTGTTTGTATACCAATTCACTGTCTCTTCAATGCCACGCTCGAACGTGTAGCTCGGCTTCCACCCCAGTTCATTCTGTATCTTCGAGGAATCGATGGCATATCTTCTATCATGGCCAGGGCGGTCCTGGACGTATGTGATGAGGGATTCCGGCTTGTTGACAAGTTTGAGAACCAACTTGACGATGTCGATGTTCTTCCATTCATTGTTGCCGCCGATGTTATAGACCTCTCCGGACTTCCCTTCGCGGAAAACCCTGTCGATGGCAGCACAATGATCCCACACATGGAGCCAATCCCTCACGTTTTTTCCGTCGCCATAGACGGGGAGAGGTTTGTCGTTGAGAGCGTTCGCGATCATGAGCGGAATGAGCTTTTCCGGAAATTGATACTGGCCGTAGTTGTTGGAACATCTCGTGATGACGACTGGAAGGGAAAATGTGTGTTGATAGGCCATCGCCAGGACGTCGGCTCCGGCCTTGCTGGCCGAATACGGGCTGTTTGGATGCAGAGGCGTCTGTTCGGTGAACAAACCAGTTTCGCCGAGCGAACCATAGACTTCGTCGGTGGACACCTGAAGGAATTTCTTGAGTCCGAATTGCTTTGCCAGGTCGAGCAAGACCTGGGTTCCGGCAACGTTCGTCCGAATGAACTCCGCTGAACCCAGGATACTGCGGTCAACATGAGATTCCGCGGCGAAATTGATGATTGCTTCCACGCTGCGATCCTTGAGGATTTGCTCAATCCTGACGCGGTCACAGATATCTGCCTTTTCAAAGACATAATTGGGATGATTCTTCACGGCCTCAAGGTTTTCCAGGTTACCGGCGTAGGTGAGAAGGTCGACGTTCACCAACGTCTCCCCTGGATGGTTCTTGAGCATATAATGGATAAAATTGCTGCCTATGAATCCGGCACCTCCGGTCACAAGAATATTCATTCTGTTTAGCCTATCGAAGTAAAGAATAACTTAGATCCATCTGCCAAGATCGAGCGATATTCCCTGTCAGATTTCGGAAAACCACGGTGTCCTCGGATAGAAATTGCTACGAAAACGGATTGATTCGGCAAAATCCCGAATGAGCGAAGAACTGGAACGCGGTATCAAGAGAAGGGTCTTGGGCCTCAAGCAATGGTGTAATGACATCGAAATCTAAGGAAAAACAATTCCAGAATCAATTCCGGGATTCACATCCCCGATGTCTCCACACGTCAAGGAGTTGTGTCGCTCCCTGGATTCGCCAGGCGCATGATTAGTGCCCAGAAACTACATCGTTTCGGGGGCCGCAATTCCCAGGATTTTGAAGCCATTTGCAAGGACGATTTGAGTCGCCAAGCATAGGGAGCCTCGAGCCTCGGAGAGCTCCTTTTCCGGGATAACCACGCGATGCTCATGATAGAAACGATGAAATGCGGTCGCAACGTCGTGTAAATAGGTCGTAAGGCGATGCGGCTCGAAACTCAAGCAGGTAGATTCCACGATCTCCGGGAAGTCCAACAGGATCTTGACCAATGCGACTTCTGATGCTCCTTTCAACAGCGAGTATTGTATCGTTTCGAAGCCGCCAGCATTCGAGGGGTCGAAGATCCCTTGTTCTTTTGCGAATCGAAGAATGCCTGCAATCCGGGCATGAGCATATTGAACATAGTAGACAGGATTCTTTTCGGACTGCTCTTTTGCCAGATCCAGATCGAATTCCAGATGACTCGACACTGACCTCATGAGAAAGAAAAACCGGACGGCATCCCGCCCGACTTCGTCGATGAGTTCACGGAGAGTAACAAAATTGGCCAGCCGCTTCGACATTTTGACTTGTTCGCCATTCTTCATCAAAGTGACAAACTGGTGAATGACCACTTTGACTTTTTCCGGATCATATCCCAGGGCACGAATACCGGCCAGGACGTCTGGAATCGTGGCGATATGATCGGCGCCAAACACGTCGACAATCAGATCGAATCCGCGACGAAATTTCTCCCGATGATAGGCAATGTCCGGCAGCCGGTATGTCGGCTCTCCCGTGCCCTTGACAATGACACGGTCCTGATCCAATCCAAGGGCTGTCGCGCGAAACCAGACCGCGTCATCCTTGTCATAGGCCAGATCCTTTTCCCGGAATTGATGTACGACTTCGTCGAGTTTGCCCGACGTGTAGAGTGAGTCTTCGTTGTAGAAGACGTCATGCATGACGCCCATCGCCGAGAGCACATTCTTGATCTCGGAAAACATCGATTGCTCGGCAAACTCCTTGCAGATCCGGAGGGATTCCTCCTTGTCCAGCGCACAGAGCGCATCCCCTCGTTTACTGCGAATGTCTTCTGCGATGTCGCGAATGTAGTCCCCTTGATAACCATCATCCGGAAATGGATAGGATGGATCGAACAACTGTCGGTAACGCGAATACGTCGACTCCGCGAGCACCCGCATCTGGCGGCCGGCATTGTTGTAGTAGTATTCGCGCGTCACCTCGTGCCCTGTCCATTGCAGCAGATTGGCAATCGTGTCTCCGATAGCAGCTTGACGGCCGTGTCCAACACTGAGCGGTCCAGTCGGATTGGCGCTGACAAATTCGACCTGGGTCTTCTTTCCCGCCCCGATCGAGGAATGTCCGAAGGAATCAGGTCGTTCGACAATCGACCTCAGTTGATTGGTGAAGAATGCGTCGGTGAATTTGAAATTGATGAATCCGGGTCCGGCAATCTCAACATTCGTCACATACTTCGGTTCGATATCCAGTCGGGCAACGATCTCCTGTGCCAGCGCGCGTGGGGTCTTGCCGATAGATTTTGCGAGCATCATGGCAATATTGGTCGTGAGATCGCCGTGCGCTTCGACTTTCGGCTTTTCGAAGGCGACCTTGACGCCGGGGGGCACGCCCAGTTCTTTGAGGACCTTGTTGAATCGTTCGGCCAGGAACTGCTTCATTTTCTTTCAGCTTTCTTGTGCGTCACATGCCGAGCGGCAACCGGTTTTCGCTTCTTGCCTGGCAGCTCTCGTGGTTCCATTTCATCCTCGACTTGTAAGACTTTTGCATCGCTCCAGAGTCGCTCCAGATTGTAGTAGGTTCTTGCTTCCCTGTGAAAAACATGTACAACGACATCAACGAAATCCAGAATGATCCAGGTCGATGCCTGGTACCCTTCTGTGTGCCATGGCTTGGTCCCGGCCTCCATGCTCCCCTGCTCAACAGCATCCGCGATGGAGCGTACCTGCGTATCGGAATCGGCCGAGCAAATTACAAGAAAATCCGTGGTGCTTGTGATCTTGCGGACATCCAGCGCGAGCACATCGTGTGCTTTCTTCGAGAATGCAAATCCTGCGATCTTTCTGGCTAACGTTCTAGAGGTCAATTCGAGTTCTCCCTGTTGACATCATTTGAGTGTTTTCAGCTGATAGATATCTTTGCCGATCACGATCGTCACATCCAAATAGAGGTTCTTGTCGGGTTTCTGAACAATCTTGCTTTCGTCCAGACCGAGAAATGAAGCAACTTCCTTTGGACCCGTAGGATCGGATGTCCGCCCAATGACCATGGTTTTTTCGACGCCCGTTGTCTTGTAGTTTCCCATTTCCACCACGTCGAATCCGCCGGCTCTCAAGAGGTTGGTGACTTTCTGTGCAACCTTCGATTCACCGATCCCATTCAAGACTTCCACCTGCACTGCCACGGCGCGTTTCGCCGGCAAACGCCGATCCTTCGACACAGAATCACGGAATATCGATTCTATCAGAATGAACACGACAAACAGCATCCCTGTGACGACGAGGAACGGTCTCAATCGTGACCGGCCTGGTCGCTGCCGCTGCTTCGGGAACTCCGGGAGGGAATCTGCTTGCGGATCAACGGGATGTTGATGGTGAGGGACTTTCTTGACGATATGTTCCTTTTCCTTCAAACTGCGCTATGAACAAAACAACCGAACAGGCATCGGAATGAAAGTCCGATACCGGCTCGGCTGTTCAACAAAACAGAGCGATGATTTATTCAGTGGAGCTCCTATTCAAATCGGTCAAATCCCCAATAGGAATTTCTGTATCCACTATACAGCATCGACGAAGGAAGTTGCCGAAATTGGATCTGAAACAATGTGTTCTCCGATGGCTTGTATCGTAGCTCAGCCCGGCTGAGATAGATTCCCGAGAGGCTCTTCCCAAACTTGTCGCCAAAAGAATTGTACGGGGAATGCATCACGCTCACGTCCATCTGCAGCGAGAGCGGGTCGGAAATCTGATAGGCGAGACTATTGGTGTAGACTCCCAGCGCAAGCCCCTGACTGCCAAATGACTGGTAACTGAGTGAGTAGGAATGTCTCATCGTGAGCTTTCCAGGATCGAACCAGCCAAACAGGAGTCCGCCGTTGTCCTGCCGGACGAGCGATTCGCTCACACTCGGTTCGGAGCGAACGGTGGTCTTGAATTGCGCCATCATGCTACCGCACACGAAACATACTCCCAAAAGCGACCAACCAAGCGATCTCATTTCATCCTCCTTTGATACAGCCATAAAATATAGAAAACTGGTACGAGAGTCAACAATGCTGCCAAATCAGCAGCAGCAACACGGTTCTTCAGCGCGCGGCGAACTGTAGGCGTTTATCCATCAGGACCGTGGCCTCTTCGAGCTGGGCAACTGTATTGATCCCCCGAATCTCGTTCACGTCACGCAC
>Ga0315275_10006936_pt1 | contig 10902 bp, 8 predicted proteins | sample YL17G03_0_MG_FD_205557 | JGI IMG/M metagenome (GOLD analysis project Ga0315275, IMG submission 205557) | Sediment microbial communities from Yellowstone Lake, YNP, Wyoming, USA - YL17G03_0 | ecosystem: Environmental > Aquatic > Freshwater > Lake > Sediment | place: USA: Wyoming | collected...
GCCGCGGGAGTGCCCTGGACTTCGTAGTAATCCGCGCGCCGCTCCGAATCCGGGTTAGTCATCGGATCCGGCCCCGGTATGTTGAGGTGGTACTCCAGCACAGCTACCGCGGTCCTGTCGTAGCGTTCGATGATGCCGTCGAACGCGAGATCGGCCGCAACGCAGGGAGGACACTCCGCGCCGGAAAAGAGCTCCGCCAGCACCACGCGGCCGCCATCGGACCTGCTGCGCTCGAGGCGTCCCGGATCGAAAGGCTTCGGCCGCGCAAGCAGGATGGCATCCAGCTTCTCATGCAGGCCCGCCAGGCTGCCGTATCTCTTCACGTACAGACGCTCCAGTGACTCCTTTATGTCCGGACTCCCACTGAATGATGCCGCCTGCAGGTAAGCATTCAACGCACCGGCATCATCGTTCCTGGCCTCGTAGATCTTGCCGAAGTAAAGGCTCGCGTCGGTATTTGGCGTTCCGCCGCTTGCCATTATGGCCATGGCCAGGCTTTGTTCGGCCCCCTCGAGGTCCTTCTTCCTGTAGAGCACCTGCCCAAGGGTTGTCAGGTATGTCGACTTGATACGCGGGTCGGTCTTGTCACTTGTGGACGCAACCGCCTTCCTGGAAAGCTCGAGGGCCTTGTCCAGCATGACGCCGTTCTCTGCGAGCCGGCGGGCTACCGTGTTGCATGCGTCGCTACGCCGGTTGGTGGTGTACTGACCCGACGGGACCTCTTTCGCGGGAACCGAATTCAGGTAGGCCTCTATGAGAGCGTTGATTTTCGCTTCGTCGGGGGGGTTGTTACGAAGGTACGCATCCAGAAGTTTGCGATAAACGTTCTCACTCATGATGCCGTTGGGGAAATCCGCGAGGTACTTTTCCTGGGCGGCGATCCGTGCCCGCGGATCAGGGATCAGGTCGAGCAGCTTGTAGGAAGCCTGGTCATTGAAACGGGACTCGGGAAAGTCCGCCAGGAATATCCTGAGCGCCGCCTCGCGCCCCTTCGAGTCGCGAATGCTTATGGCAAATTGGTAGCGCGCCGATTCCCTGAGAGGGCTATCCGGAAAATCTTCCAGGAATCTTTCGAGTGCGACCGCCTTCTCGCCTCGCGGCGCTCGCATCGCCGCGGCGAAGGCCTTCTGGTCTTCCCTCTCCGGAGACGGTTCTGGCAGCTCGGCAGCCGTCGGCGTCGCAGACCACGCGCCTTCGTCGCCTTTTTCGCCAATGGTACCCTCGAGCCTGTCCCCGACGCGCCTGCCCTTCATCGTGAGAGTCGGGCTTCCCGTGGATACCCATGTGAGGACAAGCTGGCCATCTGCAAGTGCGACTTCCCTGACGGCAAACCCGGGCAGGGAGCTCGCAACCACGGTTGCGGTGAGTTTCCCCTCCGGGGCAGAAATCTCCACGATCCCCAGCGTGAGCACCGTGCCGGACGCAGACTTGGCGACCAGCTGCCATCTACCGGAGTACTGCTCAGAACCTCCCCCCTGGGGTTCAGCGGCCAAAGCGAGTACCGATACAAGAAAGCACTTCGCCAAAGTGGGCATCAACATGTCTTTTCCTCTGCAGAGTCAATCGGTGCAGGGCCCGGACGTCGCGGACGGGGCATCACATTCCGCGCTCCGGTCGTCTATGTGGCGAACATCACCTTCGAGGCTGGTAGTAAGGATTGCGTCCGGCGGCATGATCGGTGGTATCCAGGATTTCGCCCACCTCGGGAATCGTCTCCCGGATGGACTTCTCGATCCCCTGGCGCAGTGTCGCGTCCGCGGCTCCACATCCCTGGCAGCCACCGCCGAGCCGGAGATAAATGGCATTCTTCTTCACGTCGATGAGCTCCACCCACCCTCCGTGCATTCCGACGGCGGGATTGATCTCACGGTCCAGGAGATGCTGGACTTTCTTCCGGATCTCCGGTTCAGGAGGGAGCGCACGTGCATACTCCTCCGTGACGGCAGGTTTACCGGTGGCAATGTGCTCTCGTATTTTGGCTCCAATCCGTTTGCCGATTGTGGGCCAGGGTTCAAAGCCCGATTTGGTCACGGTAACCGTGTTTTCGACAATGAGGATACTCTCGACTTCCGGAACCTCGAATACCTTCAGCGCCAGCGGAGAAAGAGCGGCCGAGTCACGGTTCCCGAAGTAAGCGGACCCGCCGGAGTAGACGCTGCGATCGACGGTGAACCTGCAGGTCGCCGGGTTCGAGGTTGGGTCCCCTTTGATCGTGATCTCCTGATTCTCCACAGCTGTCTCCTTCGCGAGAGTTTGCGCGCCAAATGGAAGGTATCTGACGGTAGAGAGATTGTCAATTAGAGCCCTGCTCCTGTTCGGAGCGCAGCTTGGACACCGACTTTATCGTCCGGCAGGAGCGGGATAGAACATGTCTCTCCTGACGCGTGAAGGAGGGAGACAGCCCGGGCAACTCGTAAAATAGTCGCCTGACACCGATTTTCGCATGAAAACTGGCCTCTGGTGGAAGTGCTTTTCTGCCCGGCCTATTCGCAGGCGCTCTTGAGATAGCTTCGGCATGCAGGCGTGAGCACAGACTCCAGCCCGACCGCGATGTAGCGGGCTCCCCGTGCCCTCCAATGCCGTGCAGCGTCGGCATTCGGCACCATGACCCCAAGTGCAACGGTCGAACCCGACATCGCCTCGATGAAGCGCCGGCAGGCGGCCTCGAACTTCGGGTGCTGCATCTCTCCCGGGATTCCAAGTGAGTTGGAAAGGTCCGTCGGGCCGAGGAAAGCGACGTCCAGGCCGTCGACGCGGGCGATCTGCGGCAAGAATTCCACGGCGTCCTCTGTCTCGATGTGAGCAACCACGAGCGTTTCTGCGTTCGCCTGCCTGACATAATCGCAAAAAGGCATGCTCTGTCCGTAATCCGCCGCACGCACAGCAGCCAGACCCCGCGATCCTCGGGGCTGATACTTGACGGATTGCACCACTGCTTCAGCCTCGACCGCTGATCTCACCATCGGCACGTGCAGGCCCTGAGCGCCAGTGTCCAGGAAGCGCAGAATAACATGCGGCTGGTTGACCGGCACTCGCACCATTGGGGTCACGCCCTGCAGCTCCGCCGCGCGGACCATCTGCTCACAATCGGCCACCTCGATGGTCCCGTGCTCTCCATCGAACACGATGAAATCCCAGCCGCAGTAACCGAGCACCTCCACTAGAGCGGCATTGGGGTACCGCACGAAACAGCCATAGACAGTCTCGCCCTTGTTGAGCTTCTCTTTGGTGCTGTTGTGTCGCACGATTCCTCCTCAGTTGAGTGACTTACAGCGCTGGTTGTGACGCCCGGCAACTCGCACCTCAGAGTACGGCGTCGGCCCTGAGGATCAAGATATATCACAGTGGTGGTTCAGAAATCCCAATCTGAACGCCCCCAGTGCGACGCTGAAAATCCGTGTGTCTCCGGCGGCCTGGTGGTGTAATCTGCATGCCCATGAACTCACCGGTGATTATTGATGACGCTTCTTTGAGAAAGTTCATCCGGAGCCTGCTCCTGGCCGCAGGACTGTCCTCGACGCGAGCGGAACTCGTATCTGATTCGCTGGTTTCGGCCAGCCTGCGGGGTGTCGATTCACACGGCGTTCATCTCCTTCCCCACTACATCAGCCAGATCAGGGAAGGCAACATCGATGTCACCACCGACGGAAAAGTCATTTTCGAATCTGGCTCCTGCCTCCTGTACGATGGCGAACATGGGCTCGGGCAGTGTGTTTCAGCAGTTTGCTGCGGGCATGCCGTGCGCCTGGCGCGCAGCTGCGGCATGGGAATGATTGTCGCTCGCAATTCCAGCCACTTCGGCGCGGCTGCGTTCTGGGCGCAGCGCATCTCGACTGAAGGGATGATAGGCATCGTGATGTGCAACGCCTCACCTTCGGTCCCTCCCTGGCAGGGGCGTGATGGGAGGCTTGGCACCAATCCACTCTGCGTTTCTGTTCCGAGCACGGGCACCGGCGGATGGCTGCTCGACATGGCCACTACGACGGTGGCGCTGAACAGAATCGTCAAGGCCGCCGCAGACGGGGAACCTTCCATACCCGCCGGATGGGCCACGGATTCCGAAGGCCTGTCGACGACCGACACGCAGGTGGCACTCCGGGGCCTCCTTATGCCTCTCGGCGGTTACAAAGGAAGCGGACTGGGCCTGATGATCGAGGTGCTGTGCGCCGCGCTGAGCGGCGGGGCAATGAGCACCGAAGTGGGAGGGCTCCACAACCTGGAGATGCCAATGAACACAAGCCAGGTGTTCCTGGCGATCGACATCATCCGTTTTGTCTCAGCGCAGGAGTTCCAGTCACGCATGGAGCGGCTGATAGGGACCGTGAAGTCGGCACGGCCGGCTCCCGGCTATGACGAGATACTGGTAGCCGGGGATCCCGAGTGGCGATCCGAAGAACGCCGCCGGAAAAACGGTGTTCCGATCGACCGCGGTTTGTGGGAACGCCTGACTGCGCTGGCCCGCGAGTCGGGTGTGAAGCCTCCCGATTTCAGGCATTGAAGGCCTGCGGAAAAGCGGCGTACAGATCCCCGCGCGCTGGATAATGCCTTACTCTGACTGGCCTTTCCGGCGCACGGGGATTTCAAGGGGGGCGCAGCCCCTTGGATAGACTATTGTCGGCAGACAAAATAGTATGGCTATGTTTTTCCCTGTCATGAGGAGGCATCCATGATGGACCGCAACGATCGTACTTGCCGGCTGTCCCGTTCCGTGTGGTACGTCCTGACCCTCATCCTCTGTACCTGCGCACTGGGCGCTCAACCGCAGGCCACTCCGGTAACGATTTCGGCCGGACCCGACTGGATACCGCTCCAGCTTGAGCTGGACGTCACGCCGGGATCAGCGCTGGATTTCTCACAGATGGGCTTCCACAGGGGCCCCGCAGGCAGTCATGGGCGAGTGATCGCAACCCGGGATGGGCAGTTCGCATTCGAGGACCAGCCGGACATGGGGCAGCGCTTTTACGGTGTGAATCTCTGCGTGGGAGCGCAGTACCTCAGCCATGCGGAAGCCGACCGGCTTGCCGAGCGGCTGATGCGTCTCGGCTACAACACCGTTCGCCTGCATCACTACGAAAGCCCCCTGGTCCAGGGGCAACCCAATACGACGACTTTCAACCCCGAAAAGCTGGATCAGCTTGATTACCTGTTTGCCGCCCTGGCAAAACGCGGCATCTACGTCTCGACCGACCTTTACGTCTCGCGACCGGTGACGAACAAGGAAATCGGCATCAGCAGGCCAGGCGAGGTGGGCATGGATCGGTTCAAGATCCTTGTCCCGGTGTACGACGCTGCATGGCAGAACTGGAAACAGTTCAGTCGCGCTTTGCTGGATCATGTAAATCCGTACACAGGGAAGCGCTACGCAGACGATCCTGCTCTCGCATGGCTCTCACTGATCAACGAGGGTAACTTTGCGAATTTCTTTGCGGACCTTCGCAACATTGTTCAATGGAAGAAGGCATGGAATGCCTGGCTGGCCAAGCGCTATCCCGAACGCGCGAAGCTCGCGGCAGCATGGGCTGCCGAGCTCAAAGAAACGGAGGACCCGGCGCGGGGATCGGTCGAATTCCCGGAGCAGCTTTACATCGCAGGAAAGCGTGCACGGGACTGCATGGCATTTCTTTCGGAGACCGATTCAGAGCTTGCCGGGCGCATGATCCGGTTCGTGCGGGATGACCTCGGCTGCAAGGCGCTCCTTACAAACACGAACGGCTGGGTCAACTATGCCACGTCGCAGGAAGCCCGCACGTTGTACGATTACGTCGATGATCATTTTTATGTCGATCATCCCCAGTTTCTGAAAAAGAGCTGGCAACTGCCGAGCCGCTGCCCCAACCTGAGTCCGGTTGCGCGCGGGGCCGCAGGCGGCCGCGACCGTTGCTTCACGCGACTTTTCGACAAACCGTTTACGATTTCCGAGTACAACTATTCGGGGCCCGGGAGGTTTCGTGGCGTGGGCGGGATCCTGACGGGCGCCATGGGCGCTCTGCAGGGATGGAGCGCCATTTACCGCTTTGCGTACAGCCACGACCGCTCGTCGGAGATAGAACCCGCCCCGATTGACTATTTCGACATGACCTCAGACCCGCTCGGCCAGGCGGCGGAACGCGCGGCCATCTGTCTTTTTCTGAGAGCCGACATGAAGGCGGCTCCGCACAGCGTGGCCGTGCTGATGACGCGCCAGGAGCTGGCAAATCCTCCGGAGCGGGTTCCGATGCTCGCGCCGCGGTGGCACTGGGCCGGCTGGCTGACCCGGATCGGCACCTATGTAGCGCCGGAAACCGGGAATCAGGCGGCTTTCACCGCCACGCTTCCTCTCGCGTGGGGCGGAAATGCGGACAAGGCCACGGCGGGCGCCTTCCAGGTCGACGACGACACCGTGCTTGCGCTTCTCCGAGACCGGGGCATTCTGTCCCCGGGGAACCCCAGCGACCCGGTCAAGCCGCGGTTTGCGAGCGAGACGGGGGAGATCACGATCGACGGCCCGAGCGACACCATGGTCCTCGATACACCGCGAACGGCCGGCGGATATGCCGCTGCCGGGCAGACCATACGCACGGGTGATGGAGTTGTGGCCATCTCGATGGACTCGAGTGACGCAACGGTCTGGGTCAGTTCTCTGGACAGCAGGCCGATAACAAACAGCCGCCGCCTGCTCGTGACGCATTTGACTGACCTGCAAAACTCCGGCATCCGGTACGGTGAAGAAGGGCGTCAGACGCTGCTCGCGTGGGGAAGCCTGCCGCACCTGGTGCGGGCGGGCGGGGCGATGGTCAAGCTCAGAATCGACAAGGCGGACAGCCTCTCCGTCTGGGCACTCTCGACAGGCGGCCGGCGTGTCGCAAGCGTCCCTTGCTCCGTCAGCGACGGGGTCCTGCAGTTCAAGGCCACCGTCGCCGGAGACGGTGCAAACGGCGCGAGGTTTATATACGAAATTGCGGAACGCTAGGCGCAGCGGGAAAGACTTCGGGAACCAGGCATTATCGGGCGGTTGCGGGGAGACGCGTGGGGAGACATCCGTGTAATCGACCACGCCTCGAAGGCGTGGCTTTGGCCTTCCCCGCACAGCGGGGCGAATCGAAACTGCCCTCGATGTCGGGATCGGAATCGGGCTCGGTATCAGTATCGACCGGGAGTTAACCTCAATCCCGAGGTTCGTCGGCTAATCACGATTTCGAATGCCGATACCGATTGCGACCCCGATTCCGACCCCGACATCGAGGATTCTTCGCGCTTGACCGAGAAGTTTCGCCTCACCCACGGCTCGCCGGAACGGCAGAGCTTTTCAGGTTAGCACGGCCAAAGGCCGTGGTCTCAGGTGGGAATGAGGGCCACGGGAAACCAGTGAGGACCGAACCTCCGGGCCGTCACTTGCGTTTACCTGAGTGGATGACGGTGCGGACCTGGGGAGTTTCGAAAATGGCGGGCTCCCTCGGCTCCCCAACCGGGAGCGACGATGGACCTGGCGATGCTTCTTGAGCGCTGCAAGGCAGGTGACGAACTTGCCTGGGAGGCACTCGTGCGTCAGTTCCAGGCGCGCGTTTTCGGGATCGCGTTTCACTACGTCGGCAACGTCGAGGATGCACGCGATCTCGCCCAGGAGATTTTCATCAGGATCTACAGGCATCTCGACCTTTGCGGGGATGAACAGATGTTCGTGCCCTGGCTGATCCGCATCTCCCGGAATGCATGCATCGATCACCTGCGCAGAAGGAAGGCTCGTCCGGTCCTTTCAGATATCGCCGTGGAGGAGATGATCCATTTGCAGGCCCCGGGGCCGAATCCCGAGGAACACTGGATGGCGGATTCCCGGAAACGGGTGATTCACCTGGCATTCCGGAAGCTCACGTCTCTCAACCGCGAGGTAATTCTCCTGCGGGAGATTCTGGGGCTTCCACTGGAGGAAATCGCATCCATGCTGGAGATCCCCCTGGGAACGGTGAAATCCAGGATCAACCGGGCGCGGATCGAGCTTGCGGAGAGAGTGAGGGCGCTCGCTGCCAACGCGGGCGAGCCGGCCCCACTGGAAAGATCATGAAAACGAAGTGCAGCGATTTCGAGGATCGGCTCAGCGATATCCTGGCGGAGGCGCTTCCTCCTGCGGATCTGCGCGTTGCCATGGAACACCTGGCCGAATGCCCACGCTGCCGGCAGCTGCTGGAAGTTGCGCGGGGGGAAATGGATCTTCTGCCCTCCGGCTCCAGACAGGAGCTTGCCCGGGAGATCCTGCGTAAAACCAGCGGGCTCGCCTGCGGGCGCGTCCGCGAGCAACTCTGCGACTTTGTGGATGGCAGGCTGCCTCACGATGACGCGCGAATCCTGGCGATCCATATCGAGAACTGCAGGGCGTGCGCCGGGCTTGCCCGAATTCTTGAAGAGCTGAGTGCGGTGCTGCCCGGGATGGCTGAACTCGATCCCGGTGCTCCTTTCACACGTGAGGTGCTGGCGGCAACAAGCCGGAGGGAGCGCTGCAAACCGCAGAGACGGGAATTCCTTGCGGAGTGGTGGAACGCGGTGATGAGGCGCCCGCGATTTGCCTGGGAAGCGGCGTATGTCGGGACGCTCCTGCTCGCGCTCGTCATCGGTAATCCCGCGCTGATGTCCATGGCTGCTTCGACTCCGCTGGACGAGGTCCGCGGGAAGACACGGCAGGCCTGGACCACGGCGACCAGAGAACTCACGGGCTTGTCGTCCGCCGCTACCTCCGGCGCCGCAGAAGCCGCGGGACGCTTGTCGCAGAAGGTCAGCACAAATCCTGTCCAGGCCAGAGAGTCAGCCGCCCGGCTATGGCAGAAGGGACAGGGATGGGCGGCGCATATGGTTTCGCTGGACTTTGCGCGGATCAGGGACTGGAGCGCCAGGGTACTGTGGATGGTCCGGGATTCCTGGATAAGTCTTGGACTCGACCGAACTTTTTCGTGAGGCCTGCGTTTCCTCTGTTGGGAGCACAAAACTCGAAACCTGAAGAGGAGTAGAACAATGACCAGCCAAGAGGAAATGCGCCTCCAGAACGAAGAATCACAGCCCTCGCCTGCAGCACAGCCGCCTGTCGGCGAGTATGGTCCCCGCCCGACGGTTCTTCGCCGAGGCGGCCCGTATTCAGATCCGAGGCTGAAGTCGGTAGCGCTCGCAACGCTCATGTCCGCCGTGCCCGGCCTCGGGCAGTGCTATGTGGGGTATTACCAGCAGGGTTTCGTCAACATTCTCGTGGTCGCGTCGCTGATAGCCCTCCTGAACCAAAGCATTGAACCGCTCGAACCGTTGCTGGGTCTTTTCCTCGCCTTTTTCTGGCTCTTCAACATCGTTGATGCGGCTCGCCGCGCGACGTTTTACAACGAGGCGCTTATGGGCCTCAGGCCCATGCCGCTGCCGGATAGCATGCAGTTCCCTGCCCGCCAGGGTTCGCTTGCCGGGGGTGCAGCACTGATCATCCTGGGAGCATTGTTGTTTGTTCATACGCGGTTCGGGGTGTCGCTGCAGTGGGTGGAAAGATGGTGGCCGGCGGCAATCATCCTGGCCGGCGCGTATCTCATATACAAGTCGGTCAGGGAACAAAGGACGGCCAAGAGCGCCTGACCCCGCAGATCCCCGCATTCATCGGGGCGCGGCGACCCGGAGCCAACGGCCCTGGGCCACTGCGCCCCTTTCTTTTTGATGCATCGCGGGGCAGCAAGAGCCCTGGTAAAGCACATGCCGTGAATTCCGCACATTGACAGCAGCGCCGACGGGGGATTACCGTTTGGTCTGGATTACACGTGATGATTTCCAGGCGCAGACTGCTGCTTGACGTGGCCCGGGCTGCCCCGGTCGCGGGCTGCACAGGCGGGATACTCGCTGGCCCCGCCCTTCGGTATTTTTCCGCCCCCAGCGGGCGTGCCGGCGGCAAGGACTCGCTGGAGGACTTGATCCGGACCGCACCGCGGGCCCGCTTCTGGGTTTCTACCGCCGACAGCGATTGCCGGAAATGTCATGACCCGAAGGAGCGCCTCACGGGGACTCCTCACAAGGGCGCCCCGCCGATAATCAAATGCCAGTTGTGCGCCCAGGGATGCACAATCCGTGTCAGTGAGAGGGGCAAGTGCCGCCAGCGGATCAACGTCAACGGCGAGTTGCGAACCCTTTCCTACGGGCATCCCGTGACCGTGCACATTGACCCGATCGAGAAGAAACCCTTCTACCACTTCCTCCCCGGCTCGGCGGCGTATTCCCTCGCCACCACCGGATGCCCTCTCAGCTGCAAATTCTGTCAGAACTGGGAAATCTCGCAGGCCAGGCCGGAGGACTATGAGAGCCGCTTCGTGCAACCCGCCGATGTCGCCGGCGCGGCCGCTTCGCGAGATGTGCCGGTCATCGCGTTCACATACAACGAGCCGACGGTTTTTACGGAATACCTGACGGACATCGCTCGCGTCGCGCGGAAACGCGGCACTCGCTGCGTGATGATCAGTTGCGGATTCATGAACGCCGAGCCTCTCAAAGAAATGTGCGATGTGCTGGCCGCGATCAAGATCGATCTCAAGGGATTCGACGAGGAGTTTTACCGGTCCGTCTGCAGCGCGGAGCTCCGCCCTGTGCTGAGAAGCATCAAGCAGATCGCCGCAAGCGGCATCCACCTGGAGATCGTCAATCTTGTCGTGCCGACGCTCAACGATTCGGAGAAAATGGTCCGCGCCCTCGTGGACTGGGTGGCAGGGGAGTTGGGATCGGATGTCCCGGTCCACTTCACGCGTTTTCATCCCGACTACCAGCTTCTCAACCTGCCTCCGACGCCCGTAGCGACCCTGGAACATGCCCGCGACCTGGCCATGGCCCGGGGCTTGCGCTACGCCTTCGTGGGCAACGTGCCCGACCACCCCGGAAACCATACGTACTGCCCGAACTGCGGTAAAGCGGTGATCCGGC
>Ga0315275_10006939_pt1 | contig 10900 bp, 7 predicted proteins | sample YL17G03_0_MG_FD_205557 | JGI IMG/M metagenome (GOLD analysis project Ga0315275, IMG submission 205557) | Sediment microbial communities from Yellowstone Lake, YNP, Wyoming, USA - YL17G03_0 | ecosystem: Environmental > Aquatic > Freshwater > Lake > Sediment | place: USA: Wyoming | collected...
CCGACGGACGGGGACGCGCCGTGACAGGACCCTATGCCCAAGAAAACGTGATCACAGAAAAAGAGATGCCTCCCGCCCGCCGTCAGGCGGGATGGGTATTCAGGTCCCATCTCGCGTTGTGGTGCGGTTTCCGGCCTCTGTCCTTGGTCTGGGGCTGGGGTCTTTCGTCCCGGCGGCGCGCCCGGTCGCGGCTCTCGAATTCCACGCTCCGGTCCGTGAGAAACAGCTCGGCGCGCGGCGTCTCGGCCGGGATCTTCATGCCGATGAACGATTCGATTTCGTCGAGGAACTTCCCGAATTTTTCGCAGACAAAAGAGATGGCCTGACCCTTCTGGCCCATGCGCGCCGTCCGTCCGATCCGGTGCACGTAGTTCTCGATGTCCTGAGGAAGGTCGTAGTTGATGACCATCTCCAGCCCTTCGATGTGCAGCCCCCGGGCGGCGACGTCGGTGGCCACGAGGAGCGCGAACTTGCCGGCCATAAAGTCGTCGATGATCCGCAGCCGCTGGCTCTGCGGCAGGTCCCCGGACAGGTACCGGCAGCGGAACCCGTTCCGTTCGAGCATCTTGGCCAGGCGGAAGGCGGTATGCCGCATGTTCGTGAAGATCAGGGCGTTCTGAGGGTTGAGCTCCTGGAGGATTCCGAGGAGCAGGTTGGTCTTGATGTGGCTCTTGACGCGATAGAGCTTCTGGGAAATCGTGTCGACCGTCATCTGCTCGGGCGTGAGCTCGATGAAGGCCGGGTCGTTCAGGTATTCCAAGGCGATCTTCCGCGAGACCCGGCTCAAGGTTGCGGAAAAGAGCATGCTCTGCCGTTCCCTCCGCGGGCCCATGCCCTGGAGGAGCCTCTTGATGTCCGGCAGGAACCCCATGTCGAACAGGCGGTCGGCCTCGTCGATCACCAGGATGCCGACGTCTTTCAGCCGGAGGATGCCTCTTTCGCTGAGGTCGATCAGCCGGCCGGGTGTTCCGATGGCCACGTCGACCCCGCGTTTCAGGGCGGCGAGCTGCGAAGTGTAGCCCGCGCCGCCATAGAAGCAGCCGATTTTTAATCCCAGGTGACGGCCCAACAGGTGCGCCTCGCCTTCGATCTGGACCGCCAGCTCCCGGGTGGGCACGATGATCAGCGCGATCTTCCCCCGGGGAACGGCGCCGCGCGACATGCGCTCGTAGATGGTGGCCAGGAACGCCGCGGTCTTGCCGGTCCCCGTCTGGGACTGGACGGCCGCGTCCCCGCCCTGGAGCGTCCGGGACAGTGTTTGTTCCTGGACCTCCGTCATTTCGGTGTAGCCCCTCTCCGTGATCGCCTGCATCAGGCTGGGATGCAGGTTCAGCTCTTTAAAAAACATTTCACTTACCTTATAGAAAATTCCAACATGAGGGGATTATTGTCAGACGTATCAATTATTCAGGTGGGACAACCAATGCCGTTTGACTAAGTCCTTCAAGTTGTTTGGAGGCTTATTATAGCCAAACGCGGGTTTTTTAGCAATATCAGCGGCCCAGGCCTCAGAATCCGATCCCAGCCATGAACGACCAGACCCGGTGGTTGATAGTCTCCCCCGCACCCTCGTCGACGTCGACAAGCCCCAGGCTGTACCGTATGTCGCCGATCAGCGCGACAGGTCCCAGGCTGTAGCTGAGGGAAAATCCGAAGATGATCCCTAAGTCGGTGCTCCTCTGGTCCGGCAGAGGTTCGGTGATTTCGTCGAACCTATCCCTTGTACTGATCTTGGCCTCTCTGAGCTTCGCCCAGTAGGGGCCCGCGTATAGAGATGGAATCAGCCTCGACCCAAAGCCTTGGGCCCATTTTATGAGGAGCGGCACCTCTGTATAATTGTACATCACCGTGATGTCTTGGCTCGTCCCGGCGATGCCCGAGAGGAGCTTGGAGCCTTTCGGGGAGTCCAAGACCTCGACCTGAACGGAGAAAAGAGGGCTGATCTTGTACGAGATAAACCCGCCCCAGGCGAATTCGCTCCGGTTCTGGTAGGAAGATGTCGTGATGTCGCTCTTGATCCTGAGGTTGGCGGAATTGAGGCCGCTCTTGACGCCCAGGGTAAACTTCCCCAGGGCGGAGGCATCCACCGCGGCCACAGCGAAAAATAGGATCGCCGCCGTTACCGGGAACTTCCGGCTCTTCTTCATGCTCATGTTACACTCCACCTGAATTATCTGTGAGAGCAGCGCGCCCGTCAAGAGCCCGGCCTCAGCTTATTCCACACTATTCGTCATAGAGCCGAGCCCGGCGGGTTGACAGCCCGAACCCGAGTCCATATAGTGGGCGGACGATGGCTCAGATCGCGCCTCGGCATTTGGAGGAATTCCGCATGAGAAGAACGCTTAACTCGGCCCGCTTACGGCGTTCGGCCTTGGCCGCCGTTTGCCTCTGGCTCATGGCGGCAATCCTGGTCCAGGCGGCTTCGCTTCCGGCCGCCAAGCCCGCGTCGGTCGGGCTCTCCCCCGAGCGGCTCGAACGGCTCACCCGCGTCATGCAAGAGGCCGTCGACAACGGAAAGACGGCCGGGCTTGTGGCCCTCGTCTCCCGGAATGGGCAACTCGCTTACCTCAAATCATTCGGAAAGCTCGACCTGGCCGGCGGCGCGCCCATGCCCACGAACGGGATCTTCCGGATCGCCTCCCAGACGAAGGCCGTGACCACGACCGCCGTCATGATCCTGATGGAGGAGGGGCGGATCCTGCTCGACGACCCGGTGGCGAGGTACATTCCGGAATTCGCCGGCGCACGGGTGGCCGTCCCGGCCGCCGATAAGGGCGCCACCGGTTACTCGACTGTTCCGGTCAAGCGGCCGATCACCATCCGCGACCTGCTCACTCACACGGCGGGGATCTCGTACGGCGAAGGCCCGGCCAAGGACGAGTATGCGGCAGCCGGCATCCGCGGCTGGTTCCTCGCCGACAAGCCCGTGCCCATAGGCGATGTCGTCAAGAAGCTGGCCACGCTGCCCTTCGATTCCCAGCCCGGCGAAAAACATGTCTACGGTTACAACACCGACATTCTCGGCTACCTTGTGGAGTGCGTCTCGGGGATGAGCCTGGCCGGTTTTTTCGCCCAGAGAATCACCGGGCCGCTGGGCATGAAGGACACTTTTTTCTTCCTGCCCGAGGACAGGCTCAAAAGGTTCGCTTCGGTATATGGCGTGGATGATAAGGGCGGGCTCAAGCTCGTCGAGGACGCCCGGGACAATTTCTACGTTAAGGGGCCGCGGATGTGCTACGCCGGAGGCGCGGGGCTGCTGTCGACGGCCGAGGATTACGCGAGTTTCCTCGTCATGCTCCTCAACGGCGGCGAGCTGGGCGGGGCCCGCGTGTTGAGTCCCAAGTCCGTGGAGCTCATGACCGCCGACCACGCCGGGGCGCTCTACGGATCGCAGGCCTACGGGTTGGGTTTCTGGGTCACGGACCGGCTCGGCCGGGACGGCCAGCTCGGGTCGGCCGGCGCCTTCGGCTGGGGAGGCGCCTACCACACGACCTATTGGGTCGACCCCGCGGAAAAACTCGTGGGCATCCTGATGACGCAGCTCCTCCCCGCGACAGGAAGCGACCTCCACGGGAAGTTCCGGAACCTGGTTTACCAGTCGGTCGTCTCGTCTTACGAGCGGCGCTGAGCGAGCAGCGGACGCGCCGCAGCCGGAAGCGTTAGCGGTCGTTTCCGATAGAGAACCTACTGGCGCCAGGAGCGGCGGACCGCCGCGAACCCGGACGTCGTCCGGCGCTCGGCCGGCAGGTCAAGCGGCGGGCCGGCGAGCTCCACCTTGAGGAAATACCGGTCGCCTTCCTTCGCGGCGGCATTTTCCGGGGACAGGGTCAACCAGTAGTCCACATAGTTGTCCCATCGGCCGACCTGGAAATCCCACCGGTCCTCGTCGATCGCCTCGGCCGTCTCCGGCGTCCTGCCCCGCGAGAGCGAGACCGCCCGGGTGGAAACACCAGAAGCGCCTTCCAGAAACTGGATGGTCACGTCGTATTCGCCGGCGCCGCTCAAGAGGTCTGTGATATCGGCCCGGAGCGCGGCCGCCGGGCCTCCGGCGAAGTCTTTTTCCGTCCAGGTCAAAGCGGGCCGTCTCCTGCATTGCGGTTGAGAGTCCTCGATTCCGGCGGCGGCGGCCAGCCGCCATGCCTGGTCGGCCGTCGAGGCCGCGAAATCCACGGTGTCGCGAAACCTCGACGGGAGCTCCCGCCGCGGTGCGGGATTGGCGCGCATTCCCCAGCGATAGAACGAGGCGGTCAGCCGTTTGGCCGTGACGTCGATATCCCGGAGCGCTCTCTCCAGGGCGGCCTTGTCGGGCGCCCCGGCCGCCTGCCAGGCGCCGGCGGCCTCTTTGAGCGCCTCCAGGAACTCCATCGTGCCCAGGACGCACTCGGATTCGTCCGTCACCCGCGGGTCGCCGGCCTCCTGCGCCAGCCTGTGCCCGATGCGCGCCTGGACCAGGCTCTCGCCGAATTCCTTCTCGTCGGCGAACTCGGTGAAGAGGTCGCCCCCAAACTTCAGGCTCTTGAGGAAGTCCGCCGATGAACCGGGCTGAATCCGGCCGTCGACGAGGGACTGGCCGCCCGTGCCGAAAATGAGCCTCTCCACCGACCGGCTGCCGGCGAGCTGCCAGCCCACGTTGCCCGCTTTCTCCAGCCACTCGGCGAACTTCGTCGGCTGGGGAATGCCGCGCCGCATGGCGTAGGCCTCGGCGAACTCCCGGACCGATCGGCCGCGGCTCGACCAGCTCCACTCCGCCGCCGCCGTGATGTTGAAGTCATAGTAGCGGTTCGAGGGCGTGGCGTAGCCGATCATGCTCGCCAGCCCCTTGCCCACGAATTCCTGCATCCGGGCGAGGATGAACTGGGGGCCGGAAAACGGAAACACCGTGCGCCAGGAGTTCGTGAGCTGGGGATAGATGCCCAACCAGCGGCTGCGGGCGTATCCGGCGAGCAGGGGAGTGATCATCGGCCGGTGGGAGCTGTCGTAGGTCCTCCCGCCGTCGTAATAGATGACCTTCGTGTCCGGCCGGACGGCCTCCAGGATTCTGTCGTTGGAATCGTAGCTCGCCTGCGTCAGCAGGATCCGGAGAGAGGCTCTCGGCCGGCCCGGGCGGGCCTTCTCGAAGGCGTTGATGATACCCCGGGTTTCCAGGACGAACGGGTTCTGGCCGCGGCAATCCGGGCAGAAGCAGCCGCTCTCCATCTCGGACAGCCAGACGTCGACCTCCGACACGCCGGGGAGGTCGAGAAGGAGCCGCATCCAGCCCGCGAGCAGCTCGACCGTCTTGGGATTGGAAAAGCACACTCCCGGCCTGTAATCGGTGGGCAGCGGTTTCGAGGGGTCGGGGGTCGCGGCGGTCTCGGGGTGATGCCTGAACAGACCGGTCCCTGCGAGCTGCTCCAGGTGAAGAATGATGGGCACGATCCTGACTCCGACCCGCGAGCCCTGGGCCAGCAGGTCGCGGTCGAGGTCGGCCGACGGAGAGCCGTCGGCGTTGAACCCGAGCTTCGGATGCACCTCGATGATGTTGAGCTTTCGCTCGGCGAGCCAGGCTAAGTCCTGGGCGGCGTTCCCGCCCCACTCGCCGCGCTCCGCGAGGTCGGGCCAGTCGACAATCGTCGCTTCGGGAAGCTCGATTTTCTGGTCCGGGCGCTCGGGGATAGCTACGAGCTGGTCGAGGGTGCGCGCCGCGTACAGGAGGCCGAGGGGCGTGTTGGCCGCCAGGATGAGCCCGGTCATCCGGCCCCGTTCGACGAACGGTTTGATGGCATATGCCTGGTCCCGGTTCCGAAGGTCCCGAATCGCGAGGCGCAGTTTCTCGGGACAGTTGCCGTCGGTGAGCGTGAGCCGGACTTGAAACCCGCGGCTGCCCCGGGCGAAACGCCGGAGAAGGCGACCCGCGGTCTCGAGCAGGGGATCGTTCAGCCGGGGCATGGTCAGAAAGATCTCGTCGGGAGAAAGGGCGACCCCCCCAGCCCGCGGAATGTCCATTTTCCTGGGCCGGGGGATGACCCATTTCGACCAGTCACGCGAGCTCCTCGCCGGTTGGGCCGAAACGGACAGGGCGAGGCCGGCTCCCGCCGTGGCCAAGAGGCAAACGGCCGCGATGAACCGGCGGAAAGGACGTCGGGAGTGGTAAGCTGTCATCGCGGATATCCTAATGGCTGTCCGTGCGGCGTGTCAAACCGGCTATTCGAGCGAGCGGACGCCGCGGATGGAGACGGGCGCCGTGCGGTGAAGGTCGAAAATGAGAATTTCGTTCGTCCCCTTCCTCAGGAACGGAGCCGGACAGTAGAGCCTTTTCTGCGGTCCGGCGTCCCAGTAGCGGCCGAGGTTCCGGCCGTTGACCCAGACGACGCCCTTCGCCCAGCCGCTCATGTCGAGATAGGTGTCGCCCGTCTCCTCGAGGTCGAACCGGGCGCGGAAGAACGCCCCCGGCCGTGCCGGCGCGCGGCCTCGCGAAAACGTCATGGTTTCCAGGAACACCCGGTCCATCGGCAGCGGAAAAACCTCCCAATCCATGAGCGTCATCCGGCCGAGCGTCACCCTGTCGGTGATACCCTTGCGGTCGATCATCCGGTCGCCGTAGTTGATCCGGCCCATCGCCTCGACCAGGATGTCGAGCCTCGACGCGGGCGGGTCGGTGGCGGGGATTTCGATGGACTGTTCATTCCTGGCGCGGTCGAGCGTGCCGAGGTGCTTTCCGTCCACATAAATGTTGGCGTAATCATGGAGGTCGGTGATGGCCAGCTTTCCGGAGCGCGCGCCGACGAGGTTTGTCCGGTAAAGGATGAACCCCCAGTTCTGGCCGAAGGACTCCATGGGGCCCGGCTGGGGGACCCGGCGCGCCCCGGGGAGATGGTCGAAAATCGAGGCGCTCTCCGCCGGCAGCAGGTCCGGGATTTCGATCACCGGGAGGGGCGCCGGGAGTTCGGGGATCTTCGCCCCGCCCTGCTGGTGGCCGGCCAAAAGATCGCGCAGGGCGAAGTACTTGGGCGTGGGCTGCCCCATCTCGTTGAGGGGCGAGTCATAGTCGTAGCTTGTGATGGTCGGCATGTATTTTTCGCCGAAGTTGGCCCCGGCGGTGAACCCGAAGTTCGTCCCGCCGTGAAAAAGATACAGGTTGAAGGACTTCCCGTTTTCGAGGAGCCACCCGAGCTGCAGGATAAGGTCCTCTGTCTTGACCCTGGCCCAGGGCTCGCCCCAGTGCGTGATCCAGCCCGGGTAAATCTCGCTGCAGAAAACGGGGACGTTGCGCCCCAATTTTTCCGCCTCGGCGAAGTGCTTCTTATTCGTCCCGGGGTCAAGGCCGATGGCGGCGCCGGGGATCGTCCCGGCTTCGAGCATGTCGGGAGCGGCGCCGTCGGCGGTGAAAAACGGGACCTGGAGGCCGGCCTTCTCCCAGGCGCGCTTCAAAGCCAGGAGGTATTCCTGGTCATTGCCGTAGCTTCCGTACTCATTTTCGATCTGGACCATGACGACCGGCCCGCCGCGCTGGACCTGGAGCTCCCGGACTTCGGCCGAGAGCCTTTGGATGTAGGACTCGCAGGCGGCGAGGTACCGGGCATCCCGGCAGCGGATCTTGATGTCCGGGACGCGCAGGAGCCAGGCGGGGAGGCCGCCGAAATCCACCTCCGCGCAGGCGTAGGGTCCGGGGCGAAGCAGGACCCAGAGGCCGGCCGCCCGGGCTTCGCGGATAAATGCCGCGATGTCGTTTTCCCCGCTGAAATCCCATTGTCCGGGCTCCGGCTCGAGCAGGTTCCAGAAAACATAAGTGGCCACGGTGTTAAGCCCCATCGCCCGGGCCTTGAGGAGCCGGTCGCGCCAGTACTCGCGCGGAATCCGCTGGAAGTGGAGCTCGCCGGCCATGATTTGAAACGGCCGGCCGTCGAGCAGAAAGGCGCCGCCTTGTATGGCAAAGGAATGCTCTCCGGCCCAGCCGGCGTTCCAGGACAGGATTCCCATGAGCCCGAGGACGAAGCCTCTTTTGAGTATGCTTTTCATGTTCTCTCCGTTTTCGCCCGGCCATAAGATATTAGAAAACGCCGCGGGTTTTCAAATTCCGCGTTTGATTATATAATTCCCGATGACCATGCAGGCAATAGATGACATCCTGATCCGGGCCGAGGAGCCCGCCGATTTCGCCGCCATCGCCGAGGTCAACCGCCTGGCCTTTTGCGGTGAGGGTGAGGCGGCGCTTGTGGCGAAGCTCCGCGACTGGCCGGGTTTTATCCCGGAGCTCGCTCTCGTCGCTGTCAAGGGCGGGAAAATCGTCGGCCATATCCTGATCAGTCCGGTCGAAATCGCACCCGAGGGCGGCGCCGCCCGCGCCGTTCCCGTCCTCTCGCTCGCCCCGATGGCGGTGCTCCCGGAATTGCAGAACCGGGGCATCGGTTCCGCTCTCGTCCGCCGCGGGCTCGACGAGGCGCGCCGTCTCGGGCACCGGATCGTCGTGGTCGTCGGTCATCCCCACTACTATCCCCGGTTCGGGTTCGAGCCGGCGCGTCCCCGGGGGCTCGAGGCGCCGTTTCCCGTTCCCGACGAAGCCTTCCTGGTCCTCGAGCTGGTGCCGGGGGCGCTCCGGGGAGTCAGGGGCACGGTCGTTTATCCGCCCGCGTTCGATGAAGTGAGTTGAACCGACAGGGGGCTGGGAATGAAAAAATTCCTGGTATTAGCGCTATCCGTCTTGGGCGCAGCGGTCTCGCTCGGAAGTTCGGACCAGGACGCGCCGCGCCGCGGTTCCATGACCCTGGCCAGGGCCGTTCTCCTCGATAAGATCAAGGGCGGCTGGGCCGGGCAGGTCATCGGCTGCACCTTCGGCGGCCCGACCGAGTTCGTTTACAACAGCGCCTTCATTCCCGACAGCCAGCCGATTCCCTGGAGCGGTGAGGCCATCCGGTGGCACTTCGAGAACCAGCCGGGGTTGTATGACGACGTTTACATGGACCTGACGTTTGTCGAGGTTTTGGAAGAGTTTGGCCTGGATGCTCCGGCCGCGGCGTTCGCTCGAAAATTCGCGCAGGCGGCCTACCCCCTCTGGCATGCCAACCAGATGGCCCGCTACAACATCCTGAACGGGATCGCCCCGCCGCAATCCGGCCACTGGCTGAATAACCCGCACGCCGACGACATCGATTTTCAGATTGAGGCTGATTTCGCCGGGCTGATGAGCCCGGGCATGGTCGGCGCCGCGGCCGGCGTTTGCGACCGGGTCGGCCACATCATGAATTTCGGCGACGGGTACTACGGCGGGTTGTTCGTCGCCGCCATGTACTCGCTCGCCTTTGTCGAGAGCGACGTCCACAAAGTCGTCGGGAAGGCATTGGCCGTCATACCGGCCGGGTCAACCTTCGCCCGGACGATCCGGGCCGTTATCGACGGACACGGTCTTTACCCCGCGGATTGGAAAAGGACGTGGTTTGAAGTCGAGAGGGAATGGGGCGCGGACGCCGGCTGTCCCGAGGGCGTTTTCCGGCCGTTCAACATCGACGCCAGGATGAACGCGGCCTGGGTGGCCCTCGGCCTGCTTTACGGCGACGGGGATTTCGGGAAGTCGCTCCAGGTGAGCGCCCGCGCCGGCGACGATTCCGACTGTAACCCGGCGACGGCCGGCGGCGTCCTGGGCGCGATCCTCGGCCTGAGCGGGATTCCGGAGCGCTGGAAAGCAGGCCTGGACGCTATCCGGGCCCGGGACTTTCCTTATACGGGCATCTCGCTCGACGAGGCCTCGGACCTGTCTTTCAAGCACGCTCTGGCGATGATAAAAAAGAGAGGCGGGTCGGTCGACGGCGAGACGGTCCGGATTCTGGTCGAGCCGCTTGAGCCCGTGCCGCTCGAGGTCGGGTTCGAGGGGCATTTTCCCGTCGAGCGCCGCCGGCTCGGCCTGAGGCTGAGCGAGGCCCAGCCCGAGTCCGGGATCGAGTTTGAGGGCATCGGTTTGGCGCTCAACGGGGAGGGCGCGGCGGCCGGCGTTGGCGCCGGCCAACGGCCCGCCAAACTCGAGGACGGCTTTCTCATCGTCAGAGTTGAGGTTGACGGCGGGCCGGTCGAGATAATCCGGCTGCCCCTGGACGGACGGGTGCGAAAACCGACGCTTTTCTGGAAATACCGCCTTAGCCCCGGGAGACATCGTGTCCGGCTCAAGCTCGTGCGGCCGTCTCCCGGAGCCGAGGTCAGGATTTACGACGCCGTTATCTACGGCGACAAGCCCCTCGGACCCGCGTTCTGAAGGCGGGCGCCGGCTTCCCTATTTCTTTTCGGGCGGAGGCGGCAGGGGCTCGTCGAGCATGGCCAGCTTCTTTTCCGGGTTGAGGACGGCCTCCTTGAGCCTGGCCCTGCTCTCAAAGGTCAGAATATCGGTGTCGAGGCCGCGCTCCGTGACTTTGGTTTGGGCGCTCCCGTCTTCGAACACAGCCTTGACCGGGATGGGCATTCTCATCGTCCCCAGCCGGCGGACCATGACGGTGGACCGGAAGATCGATCCGGCGGGCCGGCTGTCCGTGGCCGCGATCTTGTAGCAGAGGTAGGCGTTCGACCGGACCCATTGGTCGAAAAACCAGGCGAGATTCTGGCCTGTCTCCTGCTCGCAGACGCGCTCGAAATCCCTCCAGCCGAGCCGCTTCCCGCCGTATTCGGTCAGGCATCGTTTATAGATTCTCTCGAAGGCCGGCCGGCCCAGCAGGCCGTCGAGGGCGAAGATGATGCTGGGGCACTTGCTGTGGACGACGGTATTGTTACGGTCATACTGGATTTCATCGGCCTGGGCCGGCGGGATGTCCACGGTCATATCGTAGTATGAGCGAATCCCGTTGAGATAGTTGTCCATCCACTTGGAGCGCCGGTCGGGGTCGATTTGGCGGGCCGTGAGGTACTCCGTGTCGAGCGCGATCCCCATGGCGATCCAGAG
>Ga0315275_10006940_pt1 | contig 10900 bp, 7 predicted proteins | sample YL17G03_0_MG_FD_205557 | JGI IMG/M metagenome (GOLD analysis project Ga0315275, IMG submission 205557) | Sediment microbial communities from Yellowstone Lake, YNP, Wyoming, USA - YL17G03_0 | ecosystem: Environmental > Aquatic > Freshwater > Lake > Sediment | place: USA: Wyoming | collected...
AAGGGCCGGAGAGCTTGATTCAGTATCAAGACACATCGAGTGAAGGTCCTGGAGGACTGCACTTCGTTTATCAAACCGAAGAGCAGCTCATCCCCCAGGAGCATGAATCCGAATTGATGAGGATCCCAGGTCCCGGAGAGCCGGGTTTCCGCTGGGTTGAGGAGAAGAATTTATTCCCGCTGGAAACCGAGAAAAGACGTTAACGGCAAAGGGTTCATCGCAAATAGCTATCCTGCCGAAAAGGTCATCGCCGCCATCCAGACTTTCGGGGACAGGATCAACTTCAATCCCCTCCTCCATTTCCTGGTGACCGAGGGCGGCGTGGACGAGGCGGCGGTTTCGCCTGTACTCATGAACCGGAAACGGTTCATGAGTGCGGGAGTCTTCCATAAGATCTCCTGTTTGGGCGATAGCCGGCTGGCGGAGATCTTCGCCCGGGAGGTGCTGGCGATGCTTGTCCGCAGATAGCTGCTGAGCCCGGAATGGGCTGAGCGCATTCTCTCCTGGCGGCACACCGGCTTCAATGTCCACAGCCTGGTGCGGACCAAGACGAAGCCGGAGGTCGTACGAGTTGGCAAGTACATGATCCGCTCGGTGCTCGCCCTGGAGCGCCTGACTTTTCTGGAACCCGAGGGCAAAGCCGGTTACCGATGGAGCCGGGACACGGCCGACCAGGAGACGATGAATTATCTGGAGTTCGTTGCGCGGGTGACCTCGCACATTCCCAACAAGGGCCGGGTGGCGGCGATTGACATCGCCGCGCGTCCGGCAGTATTCTCCCGATGTGAATAGGGAAGAATATTCAATATCTGGCACGGTAAATCGCCACTTTGCAAAAATAGGAATGTCCGATACTCTAATCTCGGTTCAATGAAACCTCAGTACCGCCGAATGCTCCGGGGAATGAGGGCACAGAAGGAACAACCGACGCCGACTACGTCCGCAGGAGCCGTCTGGTTCCTCTATATCCTGGAATGCTGCGACGGGTCCTTCTACACCGGGGTGACCACCGATATTGACCGTCGATTCCGGGAGCACCAGGAGGGCATGACCTCTCGCTACACCCGGACCCGACGTCCCGTCGTCCTGGCATACCGGGAGGAGTGCGGCAGCCGGTCCCTGGCACTGGCACGGGAGTGCGCTATCAAGTCCCTAAGCAGGCGGCGCAAGGAAGAACTCATCTCGGGAGTGAAACCCGGTTTTAAACGGCCACGGTCTTGAGGCCATTCTCCCGCTATGGCGGGAGTCTATCGTCTTTTAGCCGGGGCGTCGGAGTTTCTTATCCCGATTGGATCATCAGGCAATCTTTTCGCGACTTTTCGCGGCGATTGACAGCGTCGTGCGGTCGGCGGAGTATCCCATCATGATCAGGAGGGGATATTCATCGCCCTGAGCGGGAATTCATAGCGCCTCAGAAAAAGAAAAACATGATCCTTTAGGGTATAATCTCGATAAAGGAGAAGGGCGATGAAATCAAATGAACATCCTCGAATTTGGATCGCCGGCATCATGCTCCTCGTCTCCATGACGGCAGGAGGATGCGCCCTTGCGGACCGAATGAGCGGCATCTCCGATGCGAAGGCATTGCAGAAAACCGGCGAGCCCGCGGAAGCGACGATATTACAAATTTGGGACACGGGCATGACCGTTAACGATGACCCCGTCATCCGTTTTTTACTCGAAGTGCACCCCGCCGGAAAACCGGGCTATCAAGCCGAGACCAAGCTTCGGATATCACGGCTCTCCATCTCGCGATATCAACCGGGAGCAGTGGTGCCGGTAAGGATCGATCCGCGTCATCCGAATCATGTGGCCCTCGACATCTATGACTTCGGAAAACACGATAAATCTCCGCTCTAGGCGTTTAGGCCTCTCTCCGTGACACGGATTCTGAACTAGTTCAGATACATTAGTGACGGTGGGGTATGATAGGAGTCACTGTGTATCTCCATCCTACCCAGTCCTATGGGGCCCTCATTCCAGGGGCCGACTTTATCAACTCTCTAGTTCGGCAGGGGACGATCTCCAGGGACGCCGCCAAGCGGCTCCGATGGTTCGATCACTATGATCAGAGTCGGAACGTCTGGAAGACCTGCCGGTATTTCGGCATTGCTCCCCAGACCTTTTACCGCTGGAGAAACCGTTTTGATCCCTATGATCTGACCACGTTGGAGAGCTCGTCGAGCCGACCTCATCATGTCCGACAGGTTCAGACGCCGGCGGTCGTGGTCGAGAGGATCCTCAAGCTGCGAGGGCAGTATCCTCGTTGGGGAAAAGACAAGCTGGAGGTCTTGTTGCGAAGGGAAGGGCTCAAAGTCTCAGCGTCGACGGTCGGACGGACACTCAAGCGGTTAAAAGAACGGGGCATGCTGACGGAGCCTCTCAATATCCGTCTTGCTAAGGCGGCTCGAAAGCGTCGCCGGAAACCCCGATATGCCATACGGATGCCCAATGGGTACCCGGTGGAAGCCCCGGGAGATCTGGTCCAGCTGGATACGCTCCAACTCCGTCTCCAGTCCAACGATGTCCGCTACCAGTTCAGCGCCAGGGATGTTTATAGCCGATGGGATCGCTCCCGGGCTTATCGAAGACAAACGAGCATCTCCGCCGCCTGCTTCTTGGAGTATCTCGAACGGAAGTTTCCCTTCCCGATCAAGGCCATCCAGATCGATGGCGGCTCAGAGTTTAAAAGGCACTTCGAAGAGGCCTGTCAAAAAAGAGAAATCTGTCTCTTTGTTCTGCCTCCCCATTCCCCCAAGCTCAACGGCCGTGTCGAACGGCCGAAGCGGACCCATCGAGAGGAGTTTTATGAAGTGGAAGATATCGACCTGTCCTTAGAGGGTCATAATAGACAGCTCGAAAAGTGGCATGATGTGTATAACTACGTTCGTCCGCATCAAGCGCTTGCTTATCTGACGCCTTATGAATATTATCAGTCTTGGCTTAAATCTCATCGAGCCCTACCATCACTAAGGTAGTGAACGAGTTCAACGATTGACACCGCCGCCCGGCTGGCGATATAATTCTGGTATGGTTAGGAGGGGGGATTCAGCGCCAAGGGCGGATATTCAGCTCGCTCGGAAAAAGCAAATTCTTTAAACTGATAAAAAGGGGGAGATCATGAAAAGAATTACATTCTACACCCTGATCGCATTGTGCCTGCTGGCCCTGCCGGCATCGGCCCAGACCACCCTGCTGCACGAGTTCGCCGGGGCCCCTGCCGATGGAGGGTGGCCGCGTGCGGCGCTGGTCATTTCCGGCTCGACCCTCTATGGCATGACCTTCAAAGGCGGCGACAGCGATTACGGAACGATATTCAGGGTAGAGACGGACGGGACGCTCTTTTCCATCCTGCATGAATTCGCAGGCGGCGCGGACGATGGGAGATATCCATACGGATCCCTTGTCCTTTCCGGTTCCACCCTCTACGGCATGACCATTGATGGCGGGGACAGCGATGTGGGCACGGTATTCAAGATAGAGACCAACGGCACGGGCTTCACCCTGCTGCATGAATTCGCTGGCGGCGCCAACGATGGAGCAAACCCGCACGGATCCCTGGTCCTTTCCGGCTCGACCCTCTATGGCATGACCGCTCATGGCGGTGACAGCGATGTGGGCACGATATTCAGGATGGAGACGGATAGCACGCTCTTTTCCCTGTTGCACGAATTCACCGGCAGCGCCAGCGATGGGGGATGGCCCTATGGATCCCTGCTCCTTTCCGGCTCGACCCTCTATGGCATGACCTATTATGGCGGTGACAGCGATATAGGCACGATTTTCAAGATACAGACCAATGGCACGGGGTTTTCCTTGCTGCATGAATTCGCCGGGGGGGCGGCCGATGGCTCATATCCCTATTACGGCGCCCTCATCCTTTCCGGCTCGACCCTCTATGGCATGACCCGTGAAGGGGGCGACGATGACCGGGGCACGGTTTTCAAGATCCAGACCAATGGGACCGGCTTTGCCCTGCTGCACGAGTTCTCCAACGACATCGTCGATGGAGCGACTCCCTATTCATCCCTGCTTCAGATTGGCTCGACACTCTACGGCACGACCCTTTACGGCGGCGCTGCTTCTTGCGGCACGGTGTTCAGGATTCAGGCCGACGGCAGCGGCTTTGCCCTGGTCCACGAGTTCGCCGGCGGCGGTGACGACGGGGAAACTCCATTCGGCTCCCTGGTCCTTTCCAGCTCGACCCTCTATGGCATGACCGGTTCAAGCGGCGACAGTGACTTGGGAGTAGTTTATTCATTGCCTGTCCCAGCGACCCGCGACGACTTCATCGGCACCTGGGACAGCCAGGGGGTTTATTATCGGAACTCGCTAACCGGCCTCTGGGTGAAGCTGGCTACGCCGGCGACGCTTATCAGCGCCGGCGACCTGGACGGCGACGGCATTGATGACCTGATCGGCATCTGGCCGGGCCAGGGCGGCGTCTGGGTCAAGTACTCCCAATCCGGCACCTGGGCGAAGCTGTCGACCACAGCGCGCGACATCAGCGCCGGCGACATGAACGGCGACGGCCGGGTTGATTTGGTCGCCACCTGGGACGGGCAGGGGGTTTACTACCGGAACTCGATCGGCGGTGCCTGGGTGCAAATGGCCACGCCGGCCGAGCAGGTGACGGCCGGGGACCTGGACGGTGACGGCAAGGCGGATGTGATCGGCATCTGGCCGAGCCAGGGCGGGGTCTGGGTGAAGTACTCCCAAAGCGGCAGTTGGGCGAAGCTGTCGACCACGGCGATAGACATTGCCTGTGGCGACATGAACGGCGACGGCCGGGACGATCTTATGGCCACCTGGGACGGCCAGGGGGTATACTACCGGAATTCGATCGGCGGCGCCTGGGTGAAGCTGGCCACGCCGGCCACGCTGGTGGCGGCCGGGGACCTGGACGGCGACGGCAAGGCGGATGTGATTGGCATCTGGCCCACCCAAGGAGGGGTCTGGGTCAAATATTCGGCAACGGGAAGCTGGGCCAAGCTCTCCTCGAGTGCAAGAGATATCGCGGCAGGGAAGATGAGGGCCGGGACGGGCGGATCGATGCCGGCTCAGGCGTTGTTCGGCCCCATGGGCGGCTATGCGCAAGGGCCGGAGAGCTTGATCCAGTATCAAGACATATCGAGCGAAGGTCCGGGGGGGGTGCACTTTGTTTATCAAATCGAAGAGCTTCTCATCCCCCAGGAGCATGTATCAGAGATGATGAGGATCCCTGGTCCCGGAGAGCCGGGTTTCCGCTGTGTTGAAGAGAAAAACCTTATCCCGGAAGAAAGCCGTGAATCGGACGCAACTAAGGAAGACAGAGAACGAAACGCAAAATAGCCGGGAGATCCAGGAGCTCCGGCTGGTCGCGCCTAGGCCGGTGATGGTCAAGCCGAGGCGTAAGCCCCCGAAGTACTACCCGCCTGCCACCCATCCCTGGCGGCATATGCACCTTGGGAACGTCCCCTGATGAGAGAACCGGACATCTTCACTTTGTCTTGACATTGTCGAAAATCAGCTTGACACCCCGTCGCGGCCGGGGATACAATCTTTTCGCAATGGGGGTTATGTGCTCAGTGCGCGCATTCATCCTGCTCCGGGAAAAGGATGTTCTTAGCTTTTGCCTGTAAATCCGTCGAAAAGGGGGACCATGAGAAAATTTTGGATCCTCTTATCAGGGGCTTTGATCATTGTGTTTCTGGCAGGCTCCGGGGGACAAGGGCCTAAAGTTCAGACGGCATCGGCTCAGCTTTCCTCAGTCACCGGCTCGGCCGCATAGGCAATGATATTTTTTGTTGGGGAAGGAGGAATAATGAAAAAATTCATGGCGGTTGTGTGGGCGATTCTGTTATTTGGTTTTGTAGCCAATGCGGCGATCGATGCGAAAAAGGGAGAAGAACGTTTCCTTTTGACAAGAAACACTCCCGTTCGCATCTCCGTGGAAACAGACTGGCAGCGTGATGGCCTGGTCCCGGTGCGGATCAGCGATACTTCCGATGCTGCGGTAAACGATATCAGTGCAATAAGCGACGACGTCTACGAGGATAATGACACGCTGGCCACGGCGGCGACGCTGACCCCGGGAGTCTATGCGGGATTGGTGCTGCTCGACGACGATTATTTCAAGGTTTACGTGCAAGCAGGCAAGGATCTGAAGGTGAGTATCAGCGGGGCGGGGTTTCCACCGACCGACTACGACGACATGGATATTTTACTTTACGACGTCTCTGGAAATCTTCTCGCCGGCGCCATCAGCAGCCAGACCAATGAAACGCTCTGCCTGAGCAATGTGGCCGCCGGCTGGTACATCATCCGCAACCAATTTTGGGGGGCGCCCATGGGCTATACGCTGACCATCGCCAGCGGTGACTTGCCCCTGGGCGAAATCAGCGGCCGGGTCAGCGACGTGCGCGGCAACGGCATCGCCCACATCTGGGTCATGCTGAACGACCCGAGCGGCGACTGGAACCTGTTGCGCGGATTCGTCCCCACCGACAGCGCCGGCAATTACCGCTTTGCCTACACGGGCGGCGACCACCGGGTGTGGTTCGACGCAAATATCTATAACAATCAAGACATCGTCGGCAGCTACGTCAACGAATGGTACAACGACGTGGCGACGGTCGGGGCGGCGCAGACGCTGACCATCCAGGTCGGCCAGACGTTGCCCGGGATCAACGCCGTCCTAGCCGATGCCGGCATGATCACCGGCCGGGTGACCGGGCCCGACAGCCAACCCTTGAGCTACGCAGTCGTTCATGTTACAGATGACAGCGGGACCGTGCTCTCGTCCACGCGGACACTTCCCGACGGCACTTATCGGTTGCACGGTATCCCCACTTCCGGCAATTATCACGTCCGTTTCCGGACCGACGGCGGGTACGCCGTGCAATGGTACAACAATAAGAGCTGGTTCGGCGCAGCGGATGCGGTGCCCGTCATCATCAGATATGAGACGCCTGATATCAACGCCCAACTGGGGGACGGCGGCACGATCAGCGGCCAGGTGACCGACGCGGACAGCGGTCAGTCGATCGCGAATGTGACCGTGAGCGCCTTTGACGAAGCCAATTGGTCGATCTTCAACGGCGTGACCGACGCCGATGGGAAATACACCCTGTCCCGTTTTCCCACCTGCGGCGTCAAACTCTTTTTCAACGCCGGGACGACCGGCTATATTTCCCAATGGTACAGCGACAAGGCCAACTTCGCGGCGGCTGACGTCGTGCCGGCCACGGCCGGACAGAGCGTCACCGGCATCGATGCCCAACTGGAGGTGCAGACCCTAGATTTTATAGGCACCTGGGACGGCCAGGGGGTTTACTACCGGAACTCGGAGACGGGCGCCTGGGTGAAGCTGGCCACGCCGGCGACGCTGATCACCGCCGGGGACCTGGACGGCGACGGCATTGATGACCTGATCGGCATCTGGCCGGGCCAGGGTGGTGTCTGGGTAAAGTACTCTAAAACCGGCAGTTGGGCAAAACTGTCGACCACGGCACGTGACATTGCTTCCGGTGACATGAACGGCGACGGCCGGGTTGATCTGTTGGCCACCTGGGACGGCCAGGGGGTTTACTATCGGAACTCGATCGGCGGCGCCTGGGTGAAGTTGGCCACGCCGGCGACATTGGTGACGGCCGGAGACCTGGATGGCGACGGCAAGGATGACTTGATCGGCATCTGGCCGGGCCAGGGCGGCATCTGGGTCAAATACTCCGATACCGGCAGTTGGGCGAAGTTGTCGAGTACGGCACGCGACATTGCTGCAGGCGACATGAACGGCGACGGCCGGGAAGATTTAGTCGGCACCTATGATGGCCAGGGGGTTTACTATCGGAACTCGATCGGCGGCGCTTGGGTGAAGTTGGCCACGCCGGCAACCCTGGTGGCAGCCGGTGAGCTGGATGGGGATGGGAGGGATGATTTGATCGGCATCTGGCCGGGCCAGGGGGGTGTCTGGGTCAAATACTCCGATACCGGCAGTTGGGCGAAGCTGTCGAGCACGGCGCGCCATATTGCCGCGGGACTGATGAGAGGGGCAGCCGGGGCGGCGGAGGTATTGGCAGAGCCTTCCGGAGGTTTTGCCGAAGGTCCTGGTAACTTTGGATATCAGGATCTGTCGGAAGCGGGGCCCGGCGGTTTGCGCTTCTTGTGCCGGGAGGAGGAGAACCTCGTTCCCCTGGAGGACCAGGAGTCTGCTCTGCGGAGAATGCCTGGCCCCGATGAATACGGCTTCCAATGTCTTGAGCAGGATAATTTAATCCCCGGCTCGGGAACCACAACAAAGCCGGAGAGCAAGAAAAAGCGCGAACAGCCATAACCCGATGCGCCCGCGGTGGCGGTGCGTTTAACTCGAACCGCCGCCACCCTCGCTTCTATGTGCAGGATATCAGCGTTCATAGGGGTTGAAGACCACGGCGCGATTGGGGGCGTCGGGGTCTCTCGTCGTGATACGCTCTTCGGGCGTCGATTTTCGCGGTGAATTGACATGGCCGTGCGGCCGGTGATAAAGCATCGGCATGGTTAGGAGGGGAGATTCATCGCCAAGAGCGGGAATTCGCCGCGTCGCAGAAAAGGAAACTATCTGGTAGTGGCCTATAATCTGCCGATCTTCCAAAGAGTCCCTTTGGCCGAATTCACACAAAATGCTTGACAGTACCTCAAAACATACTTGCATAAATGATTTAAAATCACTAATATTCATACATACAAGTTATCTATAAATTGTAACACCTCATAATTTTGATATGGGGAATGTCGGTCAAGGCACTTATATTTATCGCCTTGAGCTATGTTAGTTTGGTTTAGGCGCGTATTCCTTGGGCCCGCATATAGCACAAGTTGAGCATTGTTGTGACATTCCCTCAGTAGAGGCCGACCAAGGAGGAACCATGAATCGATTATGGCTTTCTGCGGCGCTTGTCATCGTCTGTCTCGCCTTTGCCCTTCCTGCGGGCGCGGCGGAGTACTACGTATCGCCGAGCGGAAACGACACGAGTGGCGACGGGAGTCAGGGCCGGCCGTGGAGGACGATCCAGAAGGCCGCGGACGCGATGTCGGCCGGCGACACCTGCCATGTGATGGACGGCGAGTATGACGAGATGGTCAGGCCGGCCAGGTCCGGTGCTGCCGGCCAGTACATCTTGTTCGTGGCCGATGGGCAGTCCGTCTACCTGAACGGTACGCGGCGGATCACCGGCTGGACGGTGCACAGCGGCAGCATCTGGAAGGCGAGCGCCGCCTGGGACTTTGGCGAACTGTACGTCGACAAGCAACGGATGGTCCTCGCCCGCTGGCCCAACCTGACCTCCGGCGACATCTACCGCCCCAACTGGTACCAGGCTACGGCCAACGGCGGCGACACGTCGATCATCGACTCCGTTCACCTGACGCAGCCGACCGGGTCCTGGAACGGGGCGAAGATCTTCATGGTGCCCGGCCTGGGCTGGACCGCTGACCAACGCGACGTGACCAACTTCGACCCTGCAGGGCACCGGATCACCTTCAGCGAGGCGATTTCGTATTCCGAATACTACGACGCGGACGAATACAGCCTGTACTTCCTGTACGACATGCTGTCGCTGCTCGACGCGCCGTCTGAGTGGTTCCTGGACCGGGCCGCGGACACGGTCTACTTGTGGCTGCCGGGTGGCGGCGACCCGAGCAGTCACATCGTCGAGGCATCGGGCGGGTCCGGGGGCTTCAACCTCACCGGCCGGTCGTACATCCGGGTCGCCGGGTTCAACCTCATGAGCGGAGACATCAAGATGCTGGACGCGACGGGTTGCGTGGTGGAGGAGGTGCGGCACCTGTACCCTGCGACCGAGCTGTCGGTGAGCGGGTCGGACAACGTGATCGCGAGAAGCGAGATCGCGTACGCGAGCTACACGGGCGTGAGACTTGCCGGCATGCGCAACACGCTCAGTAAGTGCCACGTGCACCACTGCAACTACTTTGGTACTTACAACTCGATCGTCGATCTCTGCGGCTCGCAGAATTCGATCACCGATTGCTCGCTGCACGACACCGGGCGGGACGGCGTGTACATCGTATCTTGGACCTATGGCGGCGGCTGCATGATCGAGCACAACGAGATTTACAACGCCGGCCTCATCGCCAAAGACTGCGGCGGGTTCTACAGCTATGACACGAAAGGTGAGGGGACGGTGATCCGGTACAACATCGTACACGACATCTGGCCCAAGGAGTCGCCACAGTACGGGCCGATCGCGCTGGGTTACGGCATCTACCTCGACGAGAACAGCTCGGACTTCTCGGTGCACCACAACGTGGTGTACCGGACCGCCGGGTACGCGATCATGCTGCACCAGGCGAGCCGGAACAACCTGGTGTACAATAACACGGCGGTGGGCTCGGGCGGCGGCTGGGGGGACGTGATCGCCTCGACGCCGGGCGGCAATTGGTTTGGCGTGGACGGGACGGTGGTGGCGAACAACCTGGCGGTGATGCTCGACGACCGGTCGGGCTGGTGCATCAACTTCGAGAGCGAGGTGCCGGCGTACCACCACAACGGTTACTACGACCCGCCGAACAACGACCGGCTCAACAACCAAGGTGTGGAGGGCACGGGAGTGACGGGAAACCCGTTGTTCGCGAACGCTGCGGGCTATGATTTCTCGTTGCTTGCGGGCTCGCCGATGATCGACAAGGGCGTGGTAATCCCAGGGATCACGGACGGATATGTCGGCTCTGCTCCGGACATCGGGGCGTACGAGCGGGGAGGAAGCGAACTGCCTGGCCCGCGGCAAAAGGACGATTTCCTCGGAACGTGGGACGGCCAGGGGGTCTATTACAGAAACTCAGATACAGGCGCCTGGGTGACGATGGCCTCCCCGGCCACCTTGATCACGGCCGGCGACCTGGGCGGCGATGGGATAGACGACCT
>Ga0315275_10006946_pt1 | contig 10898 bp, 9 predicted proteins | sample YL17G03_0_MG_FD_205557 | JGI IMG/M metagenome (GOLD analysis project Ga0315275, IMG submission 205557) | Sediment microbial communities from Yellowstone Lake, YNP, Wyoming, USA - YL17G03_0 | ecosystem: Environmental > Aquatic > Freshwater > Lake > Sediment | place: USA: Wyoming | collected...
GCCGGCGTCGAGGCCCTCCACGCGGTTGTCGAGCGTGCCCAGGGCGGTCAGCATGAGGACCGGCGAGTGCACCCCTCGCGAACGGAGCAGGCGCAGCACCTCCATGCCGTCAAGGTCCGGCAGCATGCGGTCGAGGAGGATGACGTCGTAGTCCTGCTCGCCGGCCAGGGCCAGCGCCGCGACGCCGTCGTCGGCGACGTCCGCTGAGAACCGCTCGGCCGTCAGCACTCGCTCGATGGCCCGGGCGATCTTGATCTCGTCTTCCACGATGAGCACACGCATGCCCACATCCTCGCCCTCTGGGCTCGCTCGTGCAATGGGTGGCAAGACGTTCCTGCGGTTCCTGTGAGAACTCTCACGTGGGACACAGTGGGTCACAAGGTCTCGCACACAGACTCTCCCTTGACACACCCGCTCTGGAGGCTCCCGAATGATCCAGCGTCTCGCCATCGTGGCGGCCGGTGCGGCCGCCGTCATCGTCCTCTCCGTCGGTCTTGTGGCCGCCGGGTTCGCGCCTGGTGCCAGCCAGGACCTCGCGACAGCTGACACCCAGCTCGCGACGGCTCCGGTGGCGGCAGAGCCGTCGCTCGACCCCGAGGTCGTCTACATCAAGCCCGCCCCGAAACGCAAGACGGTGGTCGTGGAGCGCCAGGCACCTCGTTCCAGCGTGGCCATGCGAAGTGGCGCGCAGACGCGCCAGGTGGCGTCCGTGCGACCGGCACGTGACTACGATGACGACGGGGAGTTCGAAGGGTACGACGACTGATGGCCGGGCAAGTGACTCCGGACCCGGCTGCCCTGAGCCCCGAGGTCCGCGCTCCACGAGCGCACAAGCGGCCAGATCCGCGGCCGTCACGGCTGATGGTCGGCGCCGGAGCCCTTGCTGCCCTCTCGGTCATCGGCGCGGTCCTTGGCCGCATGCCGGTCACCGCAGGGCAGGGCAGCGCGACGCCGGTGATGGCCGACACGGCCTCCGGCGCCGCGAGCGCGGACGCAGCCGGGACGTCCCGCGTCCAGCGCCCCGTCCGGTACGTGCGCCTCAAGCCCGGCCAGAAGGCCCCGCCTGGCGCCAAGGTCATCCGCGAGAAGGCACCCACCCCACGTGTCGTGGTGCACTGGGTGACGCCGGTCACCCAGACGGTGCCTCGGACGCCGGTAGCCAGGACCGTGCAATCAGGGGCGCCAAGGTAGACGGGATGACGCTCGCCCAGGACAGCATCACGCGAGCGGGCACCGTGGCCGGCCACCCGCAGGCCCTACCTGCATCGGGCCGATCACGAGCCAGCGGCGAGCGAGACCTGGTGTTCGCGGCCATGGGCGGCCGCGTCCATCTGCATGTCACCTGCCCTGGCAGCCGCGTCGGGGCCGTCGACCGCGACCTGCGAATGGTGGCGGGACGCATCGGTGCCTGGGCGGGACGCTTGACCCGCTTCAGCCCCGACTCGGACCTCTCGGCCCTCAACCGGGATCCGAGCCGGCCGGTGACCGTCGTCCGTCCCACTCTGTATGCTGTGATGGAGCGCTCGCTGGAAGTGGCGGAACTCACGGAGGGCATCGTGGACGTCGGCCTGCTCGAGGCGCGCTTGGCTGCTGAGACTGGCGCGGAGCTGCCGGCGGAGGGCGCCCCGTGGGGCCTTGATCGGCGGAGGCGCGGCGGCCTCGTCCACCGCGACGGCCCGGTCCGTTTCGACCTGGATGGGGTCGGCAAGGGCTGGATTGCCGACCGCGCCCTGGCCCTGCTCTCAGCCTACCCGGCGGCCCTCGTCGATGCCGACGGTGATGTCGCTGTCCGCACCGGGGCCGAGCGCCCCTGGACGATCGCGATCGCGGACCCACGCAGGGATGGCGTCGACATTGCCACCCTGGACTTGGCAGGCGGGAGGCCGCCGCACCGACTTGGCGTAGCTACCTCCGGCACTTCCGTCCACCGCTGGCAGCACGTGGACGGAAGTCGTCACCACCTCATCGACCCTCGCACGGGTCGTCCTGCCGTGACGGACGTGGTGCAGGCCACGGTCGTCGCCGGCACCGCCCTGGCCGCCGAGTCGCTGGCCAAGTCGATCGTCATCAGCGGATCGTGGGACGGCCTGGAGCTAGCAGAGCGCGCCGGCGCCAGGGCAGCGGTGCTGCTGCTCGAGGATGGCGAGGTCATCGCCACGCCTCAGTCGCTGGACTGGCTAGCCTGACATGTACCAGGGGATGCACCCACGGACTCGCCTGCTCCGCTGGACGCTGTACCTCGCCATCGTCGTCCTCATCATCGCGGCCAGTGGAGGCGCGGCAATCGACGCCGTGAGCAACTGGCTGGCCAATGAGCATGACAAGCTGGACTGGTACCTGACGCGAGCCACGGCTCTGCTGGCCTACCTGGCCCTCACCGCAGCGGTTATCTACGGCCTCCTGCTCTCGACCAAGCTCCTCGATCGCATCGCGCATCGGGCGGTCTCGTTCACGCTGCACCAGGATCTCTCGGCCATCGGCCTGGCGCTGGCACTCGTCCACGCCGCCTTGCTGATGCTTGACCGCACGGCGCCCTACAGCCCGGCAGAGCTTGTCATCCCATTCACGGGTCCGTACCGCCCCCTCTGGGTCGGTATCGGCCAGATCGCGATGGCCCTCACCATCGTCGTCCTGGGCAGCTTCTATGTGCGCAAGGGTATCGGCCAGAAGCGCTGGCGACAGGTCCACTACCTTGCCTTCGCGGCCTGGGCGGCAGCGACCGTGCACGGCGTCATGGCGGGCACTGACAGCCAGGCTGACCCGATGAGGCTCGGTTACGTAGTCAGCGCTGCCATGGTGACGTTCCTGCTGGCCTACCGCGTGGTGCTGGCCGTGGCTGCGCGCCGGGCAGTGTCGGCACGACCGACGGTCTGAGCCGGGACACCAGCAGGCTCACTGCGTGGCCGGGGCTCTGGGAGGAGTTCGGCCGATGCCCGGCTGGAGGCCTCTGGGCTCGCTTCGAATGTCGCGTCGGGGCCCGCCAAGTGGGCAGCCTCGTGCATCGACCGCGCTATCCGAAACGATCGATCGCACTCCAGCCGCGCGCCGCGCAGCCCCGAGCGGTGCATGACCTCGCGGAGTGACGCCGACATGTTGCGCACGGGTCTCATCCGCCCGACCGCGCGTAGCGGCCCATGAGGCGCGCCTCGGCCAGGACGTGGCCCTCGATGGCCTGCAGGACGTTGGCCTTCTCAGCTCCCGCCGGCAGGCCCAGGCTCGTGTCCAGGGCGTACACCGCGAAGACGTAGCGGTGTGTCCCGCGCGGCGGGCAGGGACCGCCGTAGCCCGTGCGACCCCAGGAGTTGCGACCGGCGACGCCCAGTCTGCCGACGCCTTCCTCGATGACGTCGCCGACCGGGATGTCGTAGGCGACCCAGTGGTCCCAGGTGCCGCCGGGTGCGTCGGGGTCGTCCATGACCAGGACCAGTGATCGGGCTCCGGCGGGGATGTCGTGGAGGGCCAGCCGCGGCGAGATGTCCCGTCCGTCGCAGGTGAAGCGCGGGGGGATGTCCGCCCCCGGCTCGAAGGCGCTGGACGTGAGGCGCATGCTGCTTCCCTCGCTTCCCTGGCTGGCCTGTCGCGCGGCCTCGATGACCGATCCGAGACCGTCACCCGAGCAGGCCGCCAGGACCGACAGGACCAGGGCGGACACCAGGGCTCCCAGGCGCGTCATCGCGGTCCCATCATCGCTCCTGCGCGGCTCGGCGTCGACCTCTTCGGCGAGCCGGACGGCGACGGAGGCTGCGCGCCTGCAACCCGTCCCGCTACCATCCTCGTCAGCCGCATCCCTGGGACATCGGGTGGCGGCCCGTCGGCATGCCCGGAGGGGGCCATGAAGAAGATCGTCGTGGGCCTCGGCAACCCGGGCTCGCGTTACGAGAAGACCCGTCACAACATCGGCTGGCTGGTGCTGGACCGCCTGGCCGATCGTGTCGGCGCGGGCGGCCGGGTCAAGTCCAAGGACGCGGCGGCCAGCGTGCGCGGCAGACTCGGCGACGACGAGCTCATCCTCGTCAAGCCCATGACGTACATGAACCTCTCGGGCGTGGCTGTGCGCAAGGTGCTGGCTCGCGAGCGGGTGCCCATGGCCGACCTGCTCGTCGTCGTGGATGACATGGCCCTACCCTTCGGGAAGCTGCGGCTCCGGGAGCGGGGCAGCGCGGGTGGCCACAACGGGTTGCGCTCGATCATCGGCGAGATGGGCACGCAGGACTTCGCCCGCCTGCGGGTCGGCATCGGGTCCCCGAAGGAGGGCGCGGTCGAGCATGTCCTGGGTGGCTTTGAGCACGCCGAGCAGCGCCACCTCGACGCCATCCTCGATGCCGCCGTGGATGCCGCGGAGCTCTGGGCGCGGGAGGGCGCACACCGGGCGGCCAACCACTGGAACGCCTGGCAACTGGCAGTCCTCGTCGACGCGGCATCGGACGTCGCGACCGGCGGCCCAGCGGACCCGTCGCCCGCACCCGCGCTCCCCGACCAGGACGGCATCGTGCGCACGACGACGGGCTGGCGCAAGCTGCTGCCCGGCCGCGATCGGGGCCAGGGCACTCGCTCGTGACCGTCGCCGCGCCGGGCCCGCGCTCGGCCCGCCGCCGAAACCGGCCTGCGGACCCGCCGACCGCCCTGGGGCGCCACCGCATCCCGGACCTCTCGCCACTGGTGGTGCCACTGGCCCAGAGCGGCGAGCTGCGTGCCCTTGTCGACCGCTTCGCCCTGGCTGCCTCTGGGCGAGCCACGGCCTCCGGTCGCGTCGGGGTGGACCTGCGACACGTCACCTACGGGGCCATGCCGCACGGCGCCAAGACCTACCTCGCGGCTGCCCTGGCGCAGGCCTCCGGTGAGCGACTGGTCTGGATCGCCCGTGATGCCGAGATCGCCGATCGCGTGGCCGAGGAACTGGTGGCCTGGCTCGGTGACGCGGACCTGGTGGTCACGCTCGAGCCGCGCACTGCGCTGGCCTACGAGCGTTCCGAGCTGGTGCGCGACGAATCGGCCGCTCGCGTCGCCGCCCTGGCCGCGTGGCACCGCGCTGAGCGGCCGGCCCGCATCCTGGTGGCCAGCCTGCAGGCCCTGTTCCAGCACACCATCGCGCCCGATCACATCCCGGCTGAGCCGCTCACCCTCCGCCGAGGTGCCCGCCTGGCCATGGACGGCGTGGCCCGGGCGCTCGTCGAGGTCGGCTACGAGCACGTGCCCGAGGTCGGCGGTCGTGGCGAGTTCGCCCGGCGGGGCGGCATCCTGGACGTGTTCCCGGCCGGCCAGCCCTGGCCGGTCCGTGTCGAGTGGTTCGGCGACGAGATCGACTCGCTGCGCGCCTTCGACCCGGCCGACCAGCGCGGCAGCGGTCCCCTGGTGTCGGCGGCCCTCCTGCCGGCCAGCGAGTTCCTCCTCGGGCCGGGCACGCGGGCCACGCTCCTCGAACGCCTCGGGCGCCAGGCGAAGCGGCTGTCCGAAGGTCTGCAGGCCGACCTGGCCCACTTCGAGGACGGGGGGCTGGGCGATGCTGCGGAGCTGTGGGGCGGCTACCTGGCGCCGGCCACCGCTCTCGACCACCTTGGCGAGGCCATCTGGCTGGTGGACGAGCCCCGTGATGTCGACGACGTGGCCGGCTTCCTGGCCGAGCAGGCCGAACAGCGGGGCGAGGAGCTGGAGCGTGCCGGCGAGCTTCCGGCCGGCTGGGCGCCGGCCTACCCACTGCCGCGCGACTGGAAGCGTGCCCTTCTGGCGGCGCGCACGCTGGAGATCACCTGGGAGCCGGACGCGCCGGGCGCGCCTCCGGGCGGCAACCCCTTCGGCTGGCACGAGCCGGTCCTGCCGCCGGCGCCCATCGGCTCGCTGCCCGCGACCGTGCGCCGCTGGCGTGACGAAGGTGCCCGGGTCGTGCTGGCTTCCGACCAGTCTGCCCGACTCTCCGAGATCCTGGCCGACGCCGACATCGTGGCCGCACCGACCAGCGTCCTCCACGAGCCGCTGGCATCGGGTGGGCTGGCGCTCGTGGATCGCAGCCTCAACGGCGGCTTCAGCGGAGGCCCTGATGGCGTCGTTCTCGTCACCGACCGCGAGCTCTTCGGCTCCGTCCGCGTGCGCCGGCCGCGGGCCATGCGGCGGGTCGTGCCCCGCGATCTTCTCGAGCGCCTCGAGCCCGGCGACACGGTCGTCCACGTCGACCACGGCGTGGCGCGCTACGAGGGCCTCGTGCGGCGCCCGGCCGGTGGGCGTGGCAGCGAGGAGCGCGACTTCCTGGAGCTGCACTTCGCCGAGGCCGGCCGCATCTGGGTGCCCGTCGAGCAGATCGAGCGCGTCTCCCGCTACGCCGGCGGCGAGCACCCCCAACTGAGCCGGCTCGGGGGAGGGGAGTGGCAGCGTGCCCGGACGCGCGTCCGCAAGGCCGTCGGCGACCTGGCGCGCGAGCTGCTGGCGCTCTACGCCGAGCGTGCCCGCGCGCAGGGTCGCACCCTCGGCGAGGACAGCCCGTGGCAGGCGGAGATGGAGGCGGCCTTCCCGTACGAGGAGACGCCTGACCAGCTGCGCGCCGCGTTCGAGGTCAAGGAGGACCTTGAGCGGGACACCCCCATGGACCGGCTCGTGGTGGGCGACGTCGGCTACGGCAAGACCGAGGTCGCGCTGCGGGCCGCCTTCAAGGCCATCCAGGCCGGCACGCAGGTGGCGGTGCTGGTGCCCACGACCGTGCTGGCGTCTCAGCACCTGGTCACCTTCAGCCAGCGCTTCGCGGCCTACCCCATCTCGGTCCGCTCGCTCTCACGCTTCGTGCCCCGCGCCGAGCAGCGCGAGACGCTGGCCGGTCTGGCGGCGGGCAGCGTGGATATCGTCATCGGCACCCACCGCCTGCTCAGCAAGGACATCCGCTTCCGCGACCTGGGCCTCGTGGTCGTGGACGAAGAGCAACGCTTCGGGGTGACGCACAAGGAGCGCCTCAAACAGCTCAAGACCGAGGTGCACGTCCTGACGCTCTCCGCGACGCCCATCCCGCGCACGCTCAACCTGGCTCTCGTGGGCGTGCGGGACATGAGCGTCATCGAGACACCGCCGGAGGATCGCCTGCCCATCCAGACGCGTGTCGCCGAGGCCTCCGCCGGCCTCGTCCGGGATGCCATCCTGCGCGAGCTGGACCGTGGTGGCCAGGTCTTCTTCGTCCACAACCGCGTCGAGACCATCGAGTCCCAGGCCGAGCAGCTGCGCCGGCTCCTGCCCAGCGCCCGCATCGCTGTCGCCCACGGCCAGATGGCCGAGGGCGCCCTGGAACGCGTCATGCTGGCCTTCGCGGCGGGAGAGCAGGACGTCCTCGTCTGCACCACGATCATCGAGTCGGGGCTCGACATCCCCAACGCCAACACCATCGTCATCGACCGCGCCGACACCCTCGGCCTCGCGCAGCTCTACCAGCTGCGCGGCAGGGTCGGCAGATCGGCACGCCGCGCCTACGCCTACCTGCTCTACCGCCGCCGGGCCCAGCTCAGCGACATCGCGCGCAAGCGCCTGGCGGCCATCTTCAATGCCTCGGAGCTGGGGGCCGGCTTCCAGATCGCCCTCTCCGACCTGGAGATCCGGGGCGCCGGCAACATCCTCGGTGCCGAGCAGCACGGCCACATGGCGGCCGTCGGATTCGACCTCTACACGCGCATGCTGGCGGAGGCTGTCGAAGTCGAGAAGGCGGCCATGGAGGGACGCCGGGCCCGCACGGCCCGCGCGCAGGCCAAGGTCGACCTGCCCGTGGATGCCTACCTGCCCGACGACTACGTGCCCGAGGAACCCCAGAAGCTGGAGCTCTACCGACGCCTTGGTCGCGTGGTCACGGACGTCGGCCTCGAGGAGATGCACCGCGAGCTGCTCGACCGCTACGGCCCGCTGCCGCCGCCCGTCGAGCGGCTCCTGGAGGTCTCGCAGGTGCGCTACCGGGCCGAGTCGGCCGGTCTGGTCTCCGTGGCCATGGAAGACGGCCAGCTGGTGCTGCGCTTCGGACCCGACTGGTCACGTGCGGACACCATGCGCGCCCTGGCGCCGCGCTCCGTCGACGACCCGATGCGCGTCCTGGCCGGGCGCCTCCACTACGCCTCCAACCACCTGCGCGTGCGCCCACCGTCCGATGGCACCGCAGCCTGGCAGCTGACCAGGCGTCTCGTCGAGCGGCTGGCCGGGGCCGCCACCGCGGCAGGGGTCGCGGGGAGCGCGTCAGGCACTGCCGACTGAAGAACGGGTCGTCGTCGATCTCGTTCGCCCGCGCGGTCCCAACCGTGCCCGCCCTCCGCGCTGCCCGCATGGTCATGCTGGGAGCACGCTAGATTCGGTCCATGACCAGCCAGCCCGATTCGATCGACGGTCTTCAGGATGCCTTCCGCGAGCGCGACTACGTGGCTGACCGCTCGCTCGTCACGGCCGTCTTCCTGGCGCTCCAGCTGAGCCGGCCGCTGCTGCTGGAGGGTGAGGCCGGCGTTGGCAAGACCGAGCTGGCCAAGGTCCTGGCGGCCACGCTCGACGCCCGGCTCATCCGCCTGCAGTGCTACGAGGGCCTCGACGTCAACACCGCGGTCTACGAGTGGAACTACCCGCGCCAGATGCTGGAGATCCGCCTGCTCGAGGCGCAGGGCAAGCTCGATGATGCGCGCGTCCACGACATCTTCGACCCGCGCTTCCTCCTGAAGCGGCCCCTGCTGCAGGCGCTCGAGAGCCACGATGGCAGGCCCCCCGTGCTGCTCATCGACGAGATCGATCGCGCCGACGAGGAGTTCGAGGCCTTCCTGCTGGAGATCCTCTCCGACTTCTCCGTCACGATCCCGGAGATCGGCACCATCCGCGCCGAGCTGCCGCCGCGGGTCATCCTGACCTCCAACCGCACGCGTGAGGTCCACGACGCCCTGAAGCGGCGCTGTCTCTACCACTGGATCGACTACCCCGACGCGGCGCGGGAATACCAGATCGTGCTGGCGCGCGTGCCGGACACGCCGGCGCGCCTGGCTGCGGCCATCGTGGCCTTCGTGCAGCGCCTGCGCAGCGGGCAGCTGACCAAGGTGCCGGGCGTGGCCGAGACCATCGACTGGGCGGCCGCCCTGCTGGCGCTGGGCGCCGGGCGCCTCACGCCGGAGCTCGTGGACGAGACCCTCGGCGTGGTGCTCAAGTACGAGGAGGACGTACGGGCCATCCGTGGCGCGACGGCCCGCGCCTACCTCGAGGAGACGGCGGCCGGGGCCGCCTGAGCCCGGCAGCGCGGCATGCTACAGCCGGTGCCGGGCGTCTCTGGCAGCGCCTTCTTCTGGAACGCGATGCTCTTCACGCGCGCCCTCCGGGCGGCCGGCCTGCGCACGGACCTGGGCGCAGCCATCGACTACTCGCGCGCCCTGACGCTCATCGACATCGGCGAGCGGGAGCAGGTCCATGCCGCCGGTCTGGCCCTCTTCGTGCGGCGCCGCGACGAGCTGCCCGTCTACGACGAGGTCTTCGCCCGCTTCTGGCGTCGCTACGAGCTGGCCATCGAGCCGCCCGACCTGGGCCTCGAGCTGCCCTGGGACGAGAGCGCCGGCGATGGCGGGCGCATGGCGGTGCTGCGACAGGGCGAGGATGCCGAACGCGAGGCATCGGCCACGGTGGTGATCGAGGACCAGGCCGCAGACCTGGCCAGCCCATCCGAGCTGCGGGACGAGGCCTCGGCGCCGGCCTCCTGGAGCGAGCTCGAACGGCTCTTCCACAAGCCCTTCGAGCGCATGAGCCCCGGCGAGCTGCGCGACGCCGAGCGACTCGTGGACGAGCTGCGCCCGCGCCTGGAGATGCGCCGCTCGCGTCGGCATGGCCTGCATCGCCACGGTCGGCGGCTGGCGGCGCGCCAGATGTTCCGCCGCAACCTCCAGAGTGGCGGCGACCTCGCGGAGTGGCTCTGGCGGCGGCCGCTCCTACGACCCCGTTCGATGACCATCATCTGTGACGTGAGTGGCTCCATGGAACGGCACGCACGGCTCCTCATCCGCTTCGCCATGGCGCTGCGCCGGGTCGCCGGCGTGCGCACGGAGGCCTTCGTCTTCGGCACGCACCTCACTCGCGTCACCCGCGAGCTGGCCGGTCGCGACCCGGACGCCGGGTTGGCGCGTGTCTCGGCGGCCGTCTCGGACTGGTCCGGCGGGACCCGCATCGGCGAGTCACTGCGCACGTTCAACCGGGACTGGGCGCGTCGGGTGCTGCGCTCCAGCGGCGTCGTCATCATCGTCTCGGACGGCTGGGACCGCGGCGACCCGGCGCTCGTGCGACGGGAGATGGCACGCCTCCAGCGCAGCTGCCACCGCCTCATCTGGCTGGACCCGCTCTTCGGACCAGATGTCTACCAGCCACTGGCCGGCGGCATGAAAGCGGCCTACCCCTTCATCGACGACCTCGTCGCCGTCAACGACCTGGCCAGCCTGCAGCAGCTGGGGGATCTGCTCGCCGACATGGCCACCCACCGGAGTCGGAGACCCGATCGCGCCGGCCGACCCTTCGTGCACCAGAAGCGCCCGGTGCCCGTCACCCCGCTGCGCAGCTGGTCGGCGGCATGAGGGATCTCCTCCCCACCATCGAGGCCTGGCAGGCTGACGGCGTGGACATCGCCCGGGCCGTCGTGGTGCGCACCTTCGGCTCGTCACCGCTGCGCGAGGGTGCCACCATGCTCCTCGCCTCGGACGGCCGCATCGCCGGCTCGGTCAGCGGTGGCTGCGTCGAGGGGGCCACCGTGGAGCACATGGTGGCGGCCAGCGCCTCCGGGCTCGAGCGGGTCGTACGCTTCGGTATCAGCGACGCGCAGGCCTGGGACATCGGGCTGGCCTGCGGCGGCAGCATCGACGTGCTCGTCTCGCCGCGCATCCCCGAGGCCGTACTGGCAGCGGCCCGCGCCGCCTGGGCTGCCAGTGCAGCAGATC
>Ga0315275_10006948_pt1 | contig 10897 bp, 9 predicted proteins | sample YL17G03_0_MG_FD_205557 | JGI IMG/M metagenome (GOLD analysis project Ga0315275, IMG submission 205557) | Sediment microbial communities from Yellowstone Lake, YNP, Wyoming, USA - YL17G03_0 | ecosystem: Environmental > Aquatic > Freshwater > Lake > Sediment | place: USA: Wyoming | collected...
CTGCGTGTGTTGCAGTGCTTTTCCATCCGGATGATGAGCGCTACAAAACGTTGGACAACAGGACCATCAAGACTGCTTTAGGCAAATCAGTGCTTGCAATAGCTGACAAGGATGTTGACAAGGAGTTCGGGACAGGCCTGCTCATGGTGTGCACTTTCGGGGACAAGATGGATGTTGTTTGGATGCACAGGTATAAGCTGCCCATGATTGATTCCATTGACCAGCATGGCAGGATGAAGAATTCAGGGGAATTCGATGGCCTCAAAGTCGAGGAAGCGAAGAAGAAGGTCGTGGAAAAGCTGAAGGCTGAAGGCAAACTCATTAAGTCAGAGCCGCTCACCCAGACGCTCAAAGTTCATGATCGGTGCAAGACACCTGTGGAACTTATCCCATCGCTGCAATGGTTCGCGGACATAAGGACGACTGCAAAACACATAAAAAAAATGGCAGAGAAAATAAAATGGGTTCCTGAATTCGGGATCAGTTATCTTATTGACTGGGTGGAAGGCGCGGAGTGGGATTGGGTGATTTCGCGGCAGAGGGTATTCGGCACTCCGCTTCCATTCTATTATTGCGAGAACTGCAGCGCAGTTGTTGGAGCGCAAAAGGACGAGCTTCCTTTTTATCCGGAGAAGGCGAAAGAAAAAAAATGCGAAGAATGCGACGGTCAGATGAAGCCGGAAACCAGCACCTGTGACTGCTGGGTGGACTCCTCGATTACACCGCTAATAATCGCAGGCTGGCCAGATGATGAAAAGCGGATGGCAAGGTTCTATCCTTCATCCCTCCGGCCCCAGGGTGTGGAAATCGTACGCACATGGGCGTTTTATACCATTTATCGGAGCGGGGTTGCGCTCACAGGCATTCCTCCTTTCCATACAATCCTTCTGAACGGGAACGTTCTCGCTCCAGATGGTAAAAAGATGTCAAAGAGCACAGGAAATATCATTTCCCCTACTGAATTGCTGCGTGATTACCCAACAGACGCTATAAGGCAATGGTCTGCAATGTCCGGAGCAATGGCAAAGGACCGGCCCTTCAGCTACGAAGACATAAAATTCGCGAAAAACTTCCTTTCAAAAATATGGAACGCAGCAAGGCTTGTGGAAAAGGCAGCTGGAGAGGAAAAGAGCCACACGACACTGGACACAGGAAACGATCCAGACCTATCTTCCATGGGGACAATAGACCGCTGGATTCTCAGCAGGATGAGCCAGGTGATAAAAGAGTACACAGAATCAATGGAGCGTTTCGAGTTCCACAGCGCAATCAGGCTTTTGCAGAATTTCTTCTGGCATGATTTTTGCGACAACTATCTCGAGTTCGTGAAGCACAGGATATATGGGGAAGATGCGAAAGCGAATATGGACGGCCAGATCTGCCTTCATTTCGTGCTGCGTAACTCAGTAAAGCTCCTCGCACCATTTACCCCTCACATATCAGAGGAGATTTTCAAGGAATTATTCCATGCAAAGGAATCCATACACAAAAGCCCCTGGCCCACTGAAAAAGAAATCGACGAGAAGTCCGTTGCCATGATGGAGGGGTTCAACAGGATAGTGGCCGAACTCAGGCAGCATAAGGCGAGAAACAAGATGGCGCAGAATGCAGAGCTGGAAAAAGTGAGGCTCAGCCTGCCTGAAAACCTGGTGCCAGAACTATGTTCTGAACTGAAGCTCATTAGCAAAGTGAGAGAGATAGAGCAGTTAAGCGGGGAGTTCGGAGTATCGGTTCTTTAGCTCATAAATTTATCCTGATATCCAATTAGATAGCTCTCACCTCTTCGGAGGTCTGTCCTTGATTTCGCAATTTGTGTTAGCAGAGTGTTTTTTAAGGATATCGTAGCAGAATATTATATGGTGGTTGAATGGGGGGAAAATTTAAAGATATTCCGAAACACGGGTATCCAGGCTCGACCAATGGTTCTCAATCCTGCAGTGCATTTGATGGGGGAGTCAAGAAACGCCGATTTGCAAAATTCCGCGTGGTGCTTTCCACGTTATTCACTATTTCATCAACCTTGCCGATGGGTTGCGCGGTAACTACGGCTAGAAGCGCAAGCGAACAAAAAATTAACTTCGTTGAGATTGGCAAGGGTCGTCCTGATAAGACAGTTCCGTTTCTTGGAGGGTTGCTGAAGAATGGAAATGAAAAGCGAGGTTACGCAGTTGTGGGGCTAAAAGGTTTTGCTGCGGAAAGAGTTGATTTGAGCGCTTACCCCGGGGTAATCGAAGATTTATGCAATCTTCTAAAAGATGAATTTGAATCCGTCAGGATGGACGTTGCAATAACTTTAGGGCTCTCTGCAAAGAACAACCCAGATAAAGTTTTACCATTCATCGAAAAGTCATTATCTGACAGTAACAAGTATGTAAGGGCCTATGCCGCTATCGCTATACGATATGCCATAGAAACAACCTTTGAAGGGGGTTATGAAAGCGCAGGCGTGCCCCTGAACAACTTTCCAGGGATTATCGAGAAATTAGGGGGATTGCTGAAAGATGATTTCGCAAATCAGTATGCATTCGAAACATTGAAAGAAGCAGCGAAAGGGGTCTGCTTAGCGAATTATCAAAAGGTGCTGGAAGGATTGGAATTGCTTTTTTACGGAGCGGATCAGGATAGCGCGCATGAGGCCATGCAGATTCTGGACAGAACCACTCACGTAGGGAGCGCAAATTTGAGCGAATTTCCCAGGATACTCGAAAAATTGGAAAAGATTGCGGTTAACGAAGGAAAAGACAGGGGATCTGCTTTTAACGTGTTAGGACATATTGCTGAAAGAACTGTCGAAGCCAAGAAGATTCTCATGAAGTTTGCGAAGAATGCGGATCCGCAGGTTAGGAAACCTGCTATAAAAGCCTTGGAATATGCGGCAGTTAGAAATCCAGATGCAATCGTGCCGTTTTTTCTCGAACTCCTCAAATCCGGGATCGACAACCAGAGCGTTCTGGATTCATTAATAAAAGTAGCAAAGACAGTCGACATCAGCAAATATAGGGGAGTGGTTGATGAGCTCGCTAGGCTTTCAAAAAGCAAGGAAGATTCCCGGTCCTCGATTTTGGTTTTAGGTGAAGCGGCCGTCCGAAATCCGAAAAATGTGATGCCCATTATAGAAGATTTGCTGGCTGGCAAAGATCGTGAAGCTCGTGAGAACGCAGTAGATGCGATAAAAAAATCCGCTGAAGGGAATCCGAATGAAAGCGAGTTCGTATCCTATCTCGGACGAATGTTGAAGGACAGGAACGGACAAAAAAGGAAGTGCGCTGCCGGCGCTTTCGCTGAAATTGGTCGGAAGGTTGACATTTCGAAGAACGAAGAAATCCTCGAAGAACTCGCAAAGCCCGATAAAGATGCGTTGTATGAAAAAGAGAGCGCATTAGGGGGCATAATAGCTAAGAATCCAAATACAATGATCCCCTTTATACAGAATAGGCTCGTAGGAAAAGATAAGAGCAGTAACCTGGCCGCTGTTGCATTGGGGATAGCCACTGTCGAAAACCCTAGCGAAATTATGCCACACATGCTTGCGATGCTAAAAGAAAAAAAATGGAAAGCGCAAGCCTTTGTAGCATTAAAAGTAGCAGCCAGTCGTGATCTAGAAAAGTTGGTACCGTATATAAATGCATTACTAGACCAGGGAGATAAAGAAATAAAGTGGTGGGTTGCTGGAGTCGCGTTGGCGCAAAGTCCTCATACTGTGCGCAGATATCCAGTTTTAATGGAGAGGCTGTCCATTCTTCTCATTGACGATTACTGGGAAGTAAGATGGGGAGCCTGCTGGGCATTAGAAAAAGTCGCAGGGTACGCGGAGGGTTTGAAAGAGCAGCCAATAATTATTGAAAGACTGGGTGCTCTTTTGAATAACGACCATTGGGAAGTAAGGTGGGGGGCAAGCGGCGCATTGAAGAAAGCGGCATATAGAAAAGCCGAGTTGCATCCATGGATAATACAAAACCTGATAAGGCGCATAAATGATGATAACGCCGGAGTAAGAAGCAATGCCCTTGGCGCGCTTAGCGCTGTTGCATGGGATACTGATTTGAGTTCATATGACTCAACTACGGGGATCTTTAAGAGAATCATGGGGGTAATACATGATAAGAGTGATAGTATAAGACAAAAAGATGGCAAATTAGTCCGGTTGGATCATGAAGTGGGAATCAGCGCCCGTGTGCTTTTGGATGTAATGGCGAAAAAAAATCCAAGCAAAGTCGAACCGTACTTGAAGCGGGCAAGAATATATTAGCCCTGAATAACCCTGCCGGTTATCCGGCCGGACATTGTGTGAGGTGAATCGCTGCATCCGCCTGGAGTCGCGGCAACCTCAGGTGCGCAGGATACATAAGTCACGTTAACAAAGAATCTGGCTATGCTGTTTTCTGCAAGCTCCTTCCCGAGATTTCCCGAATATGTCTGGTTGGAGCCGCTGTCCAATAGCACACCCTGGTCCAACCCCGTGAACTCAGAAGACTCAGCCTTGCTGTAAACCTGGATTTTCGTGATGTTTATCTTGTAGGGAAACCCATTGACTACGCCGAGTGCTATTTTGGTCTCGCCGTTGCTGTTGTATATGCCAAAGGTGCAGGGAAGGTTCGAGCCCATGCTGCACTCCTCTGAAACAAGGTAGCTGGGTGAAAGAACTCCGCTGGTGACCAGGATGCCGATGATTATCACAAGCGCAAGAATCGCCCATCCATACGTCATGAGGTATTCAATCGCTGATTGCCCTTTCATGAAGGTTTTTGAGGCGGTATGACTTAAATAGGTTTCGATGCATGAAATGATAAAAATCCGACAGCATATTTTTTCGGATACAATTTGGAGGTAGAATTAATGATCGAGACATGCATGAGGTGCGGTACCCAGACGGCAAGGCTCGCAAACTGCAACTATTGCAAAAAGGCCATCTGCTACACCTGTGTGAAAAGCCAGAAGAGGAAAAAGCCAGGCAAGCTTTTCATTTGCAAGAGCTGCTGGAGCACCATGGCTTCAAGGAAACATTACAAAAGCAGCGCCTGATGGTTTTAGACCGACGGGTTAAGATTTTAAAATCATTAGTATTATTATTGCTGTATTGCTGCTAAGCTAGTATACCGTGCAGTAAAGGTGATCAGATGGGACTTTTGGACAAGATTTTTGGAAAAGGCGAAAGTGTTGATGTGCCTGACCTCGAAGAGGTCATGGAAGCGGAAGGGGATGTTGTAAGCCCTCCTGCTGAGTTCTATGTTAAGCGCATTGATCTCAGAAATGAAGGAGATGGCGACCTGGTAGTAAAGGAACTGACGCAGAAGAACGTCATCATTCTAAACCTTCTCCCGCTTTCAAAACAGCCGAATCGGCTCAAGGGAATCATTGCGAAGCTTAAATCGCACGCAGGCAAGATCAACGGCGACATCGCGCTTCTCTCAACGGATTCGATTATCCTCACGCCATCGAATGTGAAGATAGTAAAATCAAAACCGAAGCCGAAGAAGGCGCTCTGAATTTTTGTTTTTTTATTTATTTTCCTTTTTCTGCTAGAATAAAAACATTTCTGTGATTAATCATCCTACTTATGCCGAGATCGCATAAAGCCTTGGCGTGCTCGCCAAGATTTGCATGCAAGGCATGCAACCCGGTAGTGCGTCGGTCTTGAACAAAGCCTTTGCTTTATCAGGAAAACCGATCCCTCGTGGATTGTAGGTTCAAATCCTGCTCTCGGCGTGAAAACAGGTGAACAACAGTAGCCGGAGAGATTGAAGCCAAAAAGGCTTCAAGATCTCGGCGATTTTGCTTGCAAAATTGCTGCACGGGAACGAAACGTCGTTCCCGGTTGCGGCGAAATTTATTTTTCATAAATGTGGTGAAGATATGTCCTCAATTACATGTTCAGGTTCTATTGCGCTCGATACCACGCGCACTCCGTTCAAGACTGTGGAGAACGTACTTGGTGGTGCTGCCGCATTCTTCTCAATGGCAGCATCTTTCTTTGCGCCAGTTCATGCGGTCAGCGTCGTTGGCGCGGATTTTCCAGAGGAGTACTGGAAGTTGCTGGAAAAAAGCAAAATAAATATGGAAGGGGTGCAGAAAAAACCCGGGAAGACATTTCATTATGACTGTTCCTACTCATTCGATCTCTACCAGAGATTCGCGAACAAGACTGATCTAAATGTGCTCGGGGAGTTTGAGCCAGTTGTTCCTGAAAGCGCCAGGAAAAGCGAGTTCGTGTACCTAGCTACAATGCCTCCTGAGAAACAGCTGGACGTTCTTCGTCAGGTGGATGGACGGAAACTTACGTTCATGGACACAATCGAGTTCTACATCCGCGGATCTTCCCAAGCCCTGCTCAAGACAATGGCAGAAGTGGACGGAGTCATCCTGAACGATGCTGAGGCGCGCATGCTTGCAGAAGAGCCAAACCTTATCAAGTGCGGCAGGAAGATATCCAAGCTCGGCCCTTCAATCACAATAATAAAAAAAGGGGAGCACGGCTCGCTCCTTTTCCACAACGACCATGTCATTCCATTTCCCGCATTTCCGCTTGAGGAGCTTCTCGATCCGAATGGTGCAGGGGACGCGTTTGCAGGCGGGTTTGTCGGTGCACTTGCGGAGCGAGGTGCAACAAAACCAGGAATTGCTGACCTTAAAGTGGCAATGGCGTATGCGAACGTAATGGGAAGCATTGCAGTCGAGGATTTCTCAGTCGACCGCATCGTGCGGGCAAGCAAGGACGAGATAAAGAAACGGTTCGCTTCCTATGTTGAGCTGATGAGCATACATTAGTAAAATCCAAAAAGCAGCAACAGGGTCGGCACTATTATGGCACCCATCATGTTCGTGCGCTCCACTCCCAGCTTAATCGTGAGCCATCCAAGCGCTGAAGCAAGAATGAAAACCACAACCCCTAAAATCCCGCTGATTAACGCGGTTATTGCGAACAGGTATAAGGCGAGAACGATGTTCGCTTTTGAGAAATCTATGTTCGCTGCCTTGCAAATCATTTTCCTGAAATAATAAAGTACTGCGACGCAGATTGCCACTGACAGGAGCAGAAGCACAAGCAGGGTAAATATATTCTGGTTGACATCGATTGTCTGAGAAAGCACTTCCATGGCGCCCATCCTGGATTTTCCAATTGATGCTGCACTCGAAAGGGAGAATATCCCCTGGCTCATTGCTATGGAGGAAACGGCTGCAAGAAACGCGGTCGTTCCAAGAGGGACAAGCATGGTGATGAATGTTGCAACCTGCGACGGAGAGCCAGTGCCTGGAAGCAAATGCGCGAGCATTCCGAGTACTACCCCGATAACGGTCCATTTCAGAATCCCAGTATCCGCAGGCTCATCCTTTTGCTCAGGCACCTTTCCTGAAGTATAGGTTAATATCGCTCCCATGGCAAAAAGGCCTGAGAACAGGGGCAGGAAAGGGTCCTGCATATCTGATTTCAAAGAATACTGTCCGAGCAGCCCGCAAAGAATGAAAATAATCGCAGACAATGCGGGGTTTTTTGACCTTGCGATCAGAAGTACAACAATTGCCAGGAGAATCCATTTTATGTACTCTTTTATCGCTTCATAGATGAATGAATAGGCAAGCATGGAAGGCTGGAAAAGCGCTGTGCAAATAATCGCTGCGAAAGCACAACTTAGCAAAACTGTTTTCAGCGCTGCGATTCCCTTGCCCTGATGCACAAGCCTGTGGCCTGCCAGTACGGATAGCACTGTCCCTTCTTCAGGAATGCCAAAGAATATTGAAGGGATGAATGCTGCCACAAGGTGCGCCGGGAAAAGCGCGATTATCATGCTTGCAAGATCATTCGATGCCATGCCAAGGGATGCGAGAACCGCTACAATAGTGTTCGAATGAATTCCGGGAATAAGGCCGCTCAACAATCCGAGAAAAATTCCGAAAACATAGAGAAGAACATTAAACTCCAATCCATCCCCCGTTTACAAGACTCAGAACCCAAAACCCCAAACACAAGACCCAAGACACTAAACACAAGACCCGAAACCATCCTATCCAACCATCATGTCCTCGACCTGGATGTGCGGGCCACCATCGCTCACAGGCGCCTCCTGGCCCATTTTTCCGCATATTCCAGGACTTGTTCCGAAATCCTTTCCAACCGCACGTACGTTCCGAAGGGTGCGCAGGATATTCCCGCTCAGGGTCGCATCGCGTAGAACCCGGCCGCACTCTCCGTTATTTATCTCATATGCCTCTTCTGCCTTAAACATGAAACCTCCTGAAAATATGTCAACCGAGCCACCTTTCATTCCTTTCAGATAAATACCATTCTTCACATCGAAAACATCTTCCTTGCTATGCTTTCCCCTGCTGAAATAGGTATTTGACATCCTGACTATTGGCATGGAGTCATAACTCCCTGCCCTCGCATGTCCGTTCGGAACAGTATTGGTTTTCGCCGCAGTCTCCCTTGAATTTATGAAATTTCGCAAAACCCCTTTCTCAATTATCGTCGTTTTCCTGGCCTTCACGCCTTCATCGTCGTATTCATAGGCTCCGAAATCATCTGCAGTAGGGTCATCAGCAATAGTTACAAGTTCATTGCCTATCTTTTTCCCTATCTTACCCGTAAGTATGGACTCCCGATCCACAACAGAGTCAGCCTCAGATGCATGCCCGAGCGCCTCATGCGCAAATACGCCGGTCATTTCCGGATCCAGGACAACAGTGAACCTTCCTTTTGGGGCCACGGGTGCTCCCAGAAGCCTCTGGGCCTTTTCCCTGGAGACGCGCGCTGTTTTGTGCAGATCCAAGGATCCAAAGCCCTTTCTTGAGCCGCAAGTTTCCACTCCCCTAAGGATATCGTTTCCATCCTTTGCCACAGAAACGCAGGACACATAACTGTAGCCGATTTTCTGAATGATCTCCGCTCCTTCAGAGCTATGGAATTCGGTTTCCACTATCGAATCATTGCAGTTTATCCTTCTGGAAACTATTGCCTTTCCAGCCATCTCCTTCCCGGCATCAAGCAGTTCTTTTACCGTTTCGTCCGGTTGGACGACACGTATGGCCTTATTGACTCTCCCTTTTGCTGGTGGATAATCCTTGAGCTTAACATTGCCCTTTTCAAGCGAAGCGAGCCTTTCCGCTTGCTTAAGCAAATCATTGATATCCTCGTTGCCATTAGATGCAGCGAAACCCCATGACCCATTCTTAAGGACACGTACGCAAACGCCCTGGCTTTCCCCTGCGCTGACCTTTATCTCGCTGTCCTGTATCCTGACAAGGATATCCCTACTGCTCTCTAGGCGCACATCTGCATAGCTATATTTGGAAAGAAGCTTCTCTATGTCCATAATTCACAACGCGGCCCTTGCTTTTGCCGCAAAATCCCGTACTGCTTTTTTCTGTTCCCGGTCCTTCACCATTCCGACGAAAAGATAGCCTTCAATTGGAATTATAACAAGGATCTGGTTCTGGAAGGATACTTCGATCTCTTTGGGCGCATCGTCGGCCTTCTTCATCAATGCGTCAGTAACATTGGAAACCGAGGCAACAAGCCCGGCACCAGAATCTGATAGCGGCATGGTTGAATGCACCAGGATGCCGTCAGCTCTTACGATCGCGCCAGTGATGCCAGCTGCCTTCATTTCTTCAAGAACAGCTGAAGGACCTGACACAGTCTTGCATTCAGTGTCCTGGGTCTTGAGTTTTGTTTCTCGGGTTGCAACTGTCGTTTCCCGGGCTTTGGGCTCAGTTTCTTCTGGTTCAATCTCCTGCTCCGGTACCTCTGTTTCCTGGGTCTCTGGTTTCTTCTCTTCTTTTTTCTCTTCCTTGCGCCTTTTTATCTCTGAAATATCATCCCAGTCGCGTTCCATCACACCACCGCAATACCAGATGGGCTGAGCCGTACGGGTATCGGCACATCAATTGATGGCACGATCAGCTCGAATTTCCCTCCGGTTTCTCTTAAGAAATACAGGGCATCCATGCCATGTTCCAGCAGGCTAAGCGTCTGCTTGTCATGCACGCCCTCTTCAACCAGATATAAGGCAGTCGCATCAGCGCTGCGCAGCCTTCCCTCAACAACCTGGAGGAACTTGGTTATTGATTCCTTTGGGTTGTAGAGCACGAATGTCGATAATGTGTGGAAGACCACGCGCAGCCTTTTTCCTGCTGATTTCTTTATCATGTCATTAAGAAATATTGAAACATCATTTAGCGCGCCAGGCCCGGATGCATATGCGCGGTTTTCAGACTGCGGAAGCTCTTTTTTCTGGCCAAGAGTCATGGAATAGCAATCAACAAAATACACATTCTCCTTCATAAGGTCAATTCCGAAAGAAGTAGCCTTTTCCTGAAGGTTTTCGGGTGTGGAGTCTGCAGATATGATTATTACATTCTCCTTTTTTGGGTCAGCGGCTGCAATGAAATGGCCAGCAATCGCCTCCTTCTCTACCCCGCTCGGTCCGCTGAGCATTACATTCCCAGGGTTCGGATAGCCGCCTTCAAGCACTATGTCGAGATCAGGAATACCTGTCGAAAGCCTGTTTTTCCTTAGCAGGGGGTTTTTTTCATCAACACCAATCGGCGGAAGGTCCATGGCTTACTTTGACAGGATGAGATTTTTAAAACTGCTTATGGTTATTAGAAAAAGATTGAAAGAAAGAGAAAAGAAAAAAAAGGATTTTACACTCAGGTCAGAGTGAATTCACAGGGGCCTCCGCCGGGCGTTGATTTACCACTTGCAATTGCTCCTACTATATAAGGAACTAGTATATATATTGCAATACCTATAAGCGCACCAGTCATCATGGCTGTGCCCCAAACAGTTGCCCTGGCCCTGGTTTCCGCACCCATAATTTGTCCAACAGCATATACAACTGCTGCTAGTATGACCATGATCATAATCCCAACAGCCAGAACATTTCTGGCGGTATTACAA
>Ga0315275_10006949_pt1 | contig 10897 bp, 3 predicted proteins | sample YL17G03_0_MG_FD_205557 | JGI IMG/M metagenome (GOLD analysis project Ga0315275, IMG submission 205557) | Sediment microbial communities from Yellowstone Lake, YNP, Wyoming, USA - YL17G03_0 | ecosystem: Environmental > Aquatic > Freshwater > Lake > Sediment | place: USA: Wyoming | collected...
CAAACTGTTCTCCAATGGTTGCTTCAAGATTTAATCTATTAGCACGTTCTTCCCACATAGCAATTTCATTTGCAGCAACATTGTTGTCAGCTTTTTGGTAAGCATTTGAATACTCTTGTTTCAACATTGTTGTTTTGTTGTGATGGTCTTGGACAGCACCAGCTAAACGTTCAGAAGCACTATTGGCAATTTGAGTGTTAAATGCTTTTTCACGATTGTAAGCATCTACATTTTTATCAGCATAATCTCCAATAACTTTGGCCATTAAATCAAACTGTTGACCTGCTAAAAAATTAGCAGTTTGTTGTTGTTGAGGAGCAAACATTGCCAACTTGTCTCCTTGAGCTCCAGTCATTGAAGCAATAGCATTAATTGCTTGGTCTGGATTATAGTAAGCCTGATCAGTATATGTTGTATCAGCAACGGATGTTAATGGACGTAAGTATGGAATGTTATTTCTATTCTTACGTGCTTGATTCAAAGACCTTTTATTTGACCAAAGGAAATCCATATTACGTTCATCTTCCGGAACATCTTCAATATGTTTAACATCCCATTCATACACCTTATCAACAATTGCAGGATCTGCTGTTACTTCAACAATAGAACCATCCTCTTTTATTTTGTATGCTCGATATGCACCATCTCCTAAATGGACATATTTAACACCGTTAACATCAACACCTTTTTCAATTTCAGGACGCATTTTTTCGTACTGGTTTTTAGTAACCTCTTCTTGGTCACTTGTTACCATACGATAATACCATTGCTTATCATTAAATCCTGCATCAAAATCTTCTTGAGTTATTGTTTTATTGTCGTATGCTTCTTTAAGCTGCTCATTAGTATAAACGGTTTGTCCCTTTAATAAAGGAACTCCTTTTTTCTTTAATAAGGCTTGATACTCATTTGAAGGTTGTTGACTTTTTGTAGGATCTTTGTCTACATTAAAAATATAATCTTGAACAAAAGAATTTTTATCACGAAGTGCTACTTTCTGCACTTCATCCATTTTGTCTTTTATTTGCTTTTCTGTTGCGTTTTCTGGAAGTTCAGCAATACCATAATCTTTTAAATGTGGATTTAACAATCTAACACCTGCTGGACCATAAGCTTCTTTCATTTGATAAGGTGGTTTTTTAACCTCTTTATGAAATTGATAATCTGGAGTTTCGTCTTCTGCATTTTCAAAAGTTCTTGGAGCACGTCCTACTTTAACTCCATCAACAGCTTTAGGAAGTTGACTAAAACTTACCATTCCTCCTCTACGCATTGTAGATTCTTCTTGCTGTTTAGTATTTGGTGTATCTTTGGTTCCAAATAAATCATCAGGTGTTAAACCCATTCGTTCCATAAATTGGTCAAAATGAGATGACCCCTCGGAAGGAGCACCTTTATCTTCGTGGAATTCTTGAACTGTAAATAAAGCACTCAGCTTAAAGTTTGAATCTTTTAAACTTTTATCCAAAGAACGATTTGTAATTTTATCATTGTTTGGATTTTCTCGTTTTTTATTTAATTCAGTAATGTCATATTTCTTTGAAACATCAGCAAATGTTTTTGCTTTCTTTCCATCTTCATTAAAAAATTTAAGAATCAACGGATCCTTAATTTTCAAAGAGTCTGAAAAAATTATACTTCCTTCTTTGGCTTGTAATGGAGTTCCACCATTGCTATGCTTTTCTCCACCGATTGCAGCCATTTGTTTTTTATTGGAGAAACCATCAGTTGTAACAATTGTTTCATTCTTTTCAGCTTCAACATTTGCTTTACCTCGTGAATCTCCAGTTAAAACTTCAAGACCTTTTTCGGCTCTTGGCAATCCTACTATTCTGTAACGTCCCATTATCCGATTCTTTTTACATTATAACCTAATCTCTGAAATTCTGCATAATCTTCATCTGTAAGTTCCATTTCATCTCCTATCTGAACTCCATTTGCAGCTCTAATCAAACCTCCATTCTTTGAACGAACATTATTTGATATAAAGTCATCATAGAAATTCTTATTGGTAAATTGTCCATAAACAGATTGATCTGTTCCTGTTCCAGCTAATACTCTTGCTCCGGCATCTGTAGGAATCCATCTTCCGTTTTCATCATAATATCCTTTGTCTCCTGAATCTGGAGCTGCTTCATTAAATAGGTTATCTGTAGACCTTTCAGCAGTTGCTACAGTTTTTGGAGTTCTTTCTCTATAAGCAGATAGTTTACGATTTAAACCATCTCCTATACCGTAAACTCCTTGACCAATTGCACTAAAGTCTACTTCTCTTTCATACTCGGGAAGAATATTAATGTATGTTTCGGCTCCATCTTTTGCTAACGGAATAGTTCCTCCATTTACAAATTTCATAGTTTTCCAATCCCATACAGGACCTCCATGTTTTTTTTGTTGTATTGCGGGAATATACTGACCCTTAACATGATCGTATACAGCAAGAGTTCCGTCAGGAAAAGTTCTAGTTTGCTGTGTTCCTCCACCTACTTGTATATTTTGATCAACCCATGCTTTCTTTGCCTGAATTACTGATTCTTCAGAAGAAGCTTTTTTATAATCAAAATCTGGGTATAATTTATCACCTAATTGTGTAGCAGAGTTATTAGATCCTGCCATTGGAGTTGTAGTTATATTAGAAGAATTCGTTTGTTCTTTAAAAGGTTTTACTCCTTCCATATCATCAAGAACTCTACCGTATACTTCTGAATTTTTTAATTGTTCTTCCGTTAAACCAAGTGTTTTTGCATAATCAAGAATTTCTTTATCGTTAGCATCTCGGCTTTCTCCATAACCAGACTGAGTTCCTTCAGGTACGTATCCTGTTGTTGTAACTTTTTTATCATCTTCGATAGAACCTTCATTTTCCTTTTGCTCCTTAAACCATTCTTTAGATTGTTTTCTATCAAACCTATTGTCAGATTGAGATTTAGTAACCATATCTCTAAACTCAAGAAGTCTTTGGTCCTCGGTAAGAGCAGGCTTAGTTGTTTGGTTTCCTACTTGAGAACCTGTAGTTGGAGTATTTATTCCAAATTCTTTGTCAACTGCATTCTTTACGTTACCTACATTGTTGTCATAATCAGCTCTTGAGATTTTATTCTCAGCCAAGTATTCATCCAAGTTTCTATTCTTAGATTCAATCCCTGACGGGTTTGAAGTTGAAGCTGATAAACTTGCAGGAGTAGACGTTCCAGAACCAGGTTCTCCAAAATATACACGTTTACCAATAACATTGCTATTACCAAACATATCTGTATCTCTTCTTTTTTCTCTTCCGAAAATTCCTTTACGTCTTACGTCTTCAATTGAAGAAACATTAAACTGTCCTGAAGAAAGCATTTTGGAAAGTTCATTAGGATCTGCTCCAGCTAATTTACCAAAACCTTTTGCTTGAATATTACCTGTTGCTTTTTTATTCCCTATGGCTCCAAACATTTGTCCTACAGGAGATGTTAAAAACCGTTGAGTATCGAGTTCTTTTCCAGATAAACTTTTTACAGTTTTTGCTTGGACACCATTGTAATCATCTTCTGTTGTCTTTTCGTTTATTGTTGTACTCTCGTCTTTGTTCTCAACAAACTCTCCATTTACATAACGATAGTTTTTATTTGGATCAAATGTTTTCTTTTCTTCTTTTTCTGTACTAGCTGTAGGCTTGTTCTTTAAATTGTCAGCTGTATTATTTGTAGGATTAACCCACGAATTAGCAATATCTTCATCAAGTTCAGCAAACTTTTCCCTTGTCATTGTAGGGTCTTGAGTCTGCATTGTTTTTAATTGCTCATCTGTAATCTGAATACCATTTTTTGCAGTCGGCATTTCATTAAACAAAGCCATGTTGTTTTGAGCTCTTTTCTTTACCGTAGCGATAGCATTATTTTTTGCAAGATAATTTGAGATAGCCCCTTTTAAGTTCTCAACATAGGATTGAGTATCAGATGTATCAAGAGCATCTTCTTTAGTTTCTCCTCCTTTACGGAAGGTAACAATCATATCTTTTGCTAATGATTTAAAATCTTTTTTTGTAGGACCACCAAATTTCATTTCTGGCTGTTCCTTAGCTTCTTCTTGAGGATTGCTTTCAGCACCTTCCATAGATTCTTCACCTGCTCCTTGAGGTTGACCATCTCCTTGAATAGCAGCTTCAATAGTTTGTTGCGCTTCTGCTTCTGGCATACCCATTTCAACTAAAAGTTGAAGAATTTGTTCAGGAGCCATTTGATAATCATTTATCAAAGCCATTACAATTTCAGTAGGTTGAGCACCTTGTTCTAGCATTTGCTTAACAACTTGCATTACCTCTTGAGGATTTCCTTGTTCTTGACCAGCCTGTACTGCTTGATTACTTGTTTCCATAGTTATAATCTTATCTACTTTATACAATATAGTTAATAAAATTGTATTTAATTAACTATTAAATATTTACTCTACCTTGATGAAATTTGAATTTTTGATGTATTCAAAGATAACAACATGTTTTTATCTCCAGACACAGTTCGTCGTAATAGAATTTTATTATTGTTGTGACGGAACTTTTTCCTTTGAAATTCATTCTTAGAATAATTCAAATTAACAGGGTTTAAATTTTTAATGTAACCGTTAGGTTCTGTATTCCAAATTAACTCAGATGTATTTGAATATTCACCGCGATCTTTTGTAATGTCCCAAAATTGATTGAATCGATATTTCTGTTCTTCTTTAGAATAGAGAATTTGAATATCGTTTAGTCCAACAATAGGATACTGAAGTAATGTTGCAACATTATTCTTTGGTGTAAGGTTTAATTTAAGTAACCCTGATACTTGTTCAGAATTATAAATTATAGCTTCGTCAAAGTTAAAATCAAGAACGTGGAATCTATCTCTACAGTTGTCTGCAAACTTATAAACCTTTAACCAATATTCTAAACTTTTTAATGTAGTTACGGCAGGAAGATTATCGAATTGAAATTCAATTTCAAAAGGGTAGTCCACGCCATAATAGTTACAGTATAAATCACATCTTGTATTATGCTCCCAAATACCTTTTCCTTTAGTTGTGTGAAAAGAATTTGTACTTCCCATTATTAAGTCAGGATGCCAATCGTGCCAAGCTACTTCCTCATCTTCTGCAGGGTCATAACTTATTGTCCACGAAGCATTATCAAAATATCTAGGATCTCCTGTTTTAATTACAGCAAATTTATTTACCAAAAATTGTCCGTTCCCAATATATTCAACACGACCTCTTTGTTCAGGTTTTAAACGATAATCTTTTTTACAGAAATATACAAGTCCCCATTCGTTATCGTATGAAACTTGACAGCCTATTCCTGCTACAGGATTATCTAAAATATCAAAATCAGGAAATTCTAAAAGAAGTTGGTATGGCAAATACTGATTAAACCAAAATTGATTAGATTTTAAAGTAAGTTCTTTAAGACCTTCAGTCATGTGGAATGCTTTCCCTTGATCTAAACATAAATAGAAAACTCCAGCTGGAGTGTTTACAATACCTCGTTTACTTTGGCAAGAACCATATTCATATTCCGAATCAGCATTAGAAAGACTTTGCATCTCTCTTGCAAATAATCCACCATCTCCTACAGTTATTGAAGTTCCACTTGTCAATTGAAGTTCATCTACTCCCGGAAATAGTCCAGGTGCCATATTTTCAAATAAAACCATTATCCCTGTACCTCTTACAGATTTTACTGAAACAACAGTACTAGGGAAATCTTTATAATTGTTTGCAAGAAACACACTCCAGTTATCAGCTTTTAATGCTGTCTCTTGAGGTAAAGAATATAATAATCTTTTTGGGTAATCTGTATAACAAGTTTCTGCTTTTGTTGGATCATAATTTCTATCTTGCATTTTCCCCCACGAAAGTTTAGTAAACGGAAGGAATGGAACTGAAAGTCCTCTGTCAAGGCTATAATAGTTTCCTGCTTTGATTATACTTGAATTAAACATTTGGTCTAAATCCTGTAAGGCAGACCAATGGTGTGTAGCTACTGTTCCGTCGTGATCACGGTGATCAATATTTAATTCTGTTTCCACAAAGAAATCTCTAACACTTGAATGAAATAAATACATGTATGCACTCTTGACAGTGAAGATTCCATTTGAGTTACCCATCCTATCAAAACAATGTTTATCCGAAGGAGTAACAAGTCCTGTCCAAAAAGAAGAAGCATCTCCAGAATCAACAGCATCAAAAATTGCATCATCAATACTTGCTGTGAACTCCATTGTGTCAAACGGTTCCGTGTCCATCCAAAAAGCTGTGTGTTGAACAGTATCATATAAATGATAATTAAACTCAGCTCTATCAGGTTGGTCATATAACCATTGGTAAAAATGATAATATGTATTCTTTTCTTGGTATCTTCCAATATAAGTATCTCCACCAAATATGGTACCCGATGTTGTTTCAGCTAAAGGTATTACACAGTAAGAAGCAGGAAGTTGACGAATACTTTGCAGTTGTCCGTATTGATTTCTTTTACGTGTTTTAAATGCAGCATAATGACTTGAAGCCTGACGAGTAAATCCTTGAAACGCATCGTTGTTAGGAAGATCGGAAGCCAATATGTTTTCCATCGTGTTATCAATCAACGCGCCTACTAAATTCTCAACATCAACAGTTGTATCAAAAGCAACAGTTTTGTTTCGAAGAATATTATTGATTCTATGCGTTGTAAGATAGTTTTGTAAGTGAGATGATAAATATACAGCCTCATTAATCAAACGTCTTCTATTCGTTGTGTAAGGACTTCCAAAGTTTTCATAACCACAGTGAGCCATGTATTGCAAAGCAAACTGACGATTCTTACTCATATTACGAATAAGATTCATTGTAAGGTCTGCTCCTTCAGAAACATCAGTTCCAAATACATAAACTGCTTGCAAAGCTTTTAAAACAGGTGGGGTTTGGTCCACGTCTGTAGTTGTATATTCAATTCCATAATGCGTGATACCTGTACCAGTAGTAGCATTCATATTTGTTGTTGTACTTTCTGCTAAGTCCATTGCTTCTTTGGAAAGATTGACTCCTGTAATAGCACTAAGTAAACTTGTAAGATTGAAATTTAAAGTATCAGCTGCCCCAACAATAGTTTTCATTCCCGTTACTAACGGACTTCCTAATGCATTTAAAGGTGCTGTTGATGAATCTCCAACTAATTGATCATACGAATAATAACTTGGTTCTTTAAATGTAACATTTCTTTTTCCTAAAGCTTTAGCAATAGCCAATCCAACACCTGCAATAATACCAACAAACATCGAAACATCTGTAACAAATACATGTTTTGGATGCTTATCTACTTTTACATATTTAGCTTCAGCTTTACCGTACATTGCTCCATAAATCTTTAATTCCTTTTGTCCAAGAAAAGGTTTATAAAACATTGTGTCAGGAGAATGAAATGTAAAATGCTTTTGGCTATAAGCAGCATTTGGAAAATAATTTAAATAATTGTTAGGTTCTGTTGCTGTACCTGAGTTTCCACTTAATGTCTCATAACTTACTTCATCGGTAGAAGTAAAAGCATCTGCATATGCAACACTATTAAATGGATAATTAGGATATAATCCTTGACGATCAATATTTAAAGTTTCAGGAATAGTATACTCCCTCATATTATTAATAAGCCCTTTGTATAATACAGTTTTGTTTCCTGCACGCGTTCCTCTTAATATTTCATAACCTAAAATTCCAGGAATCGGAACTCCATTGTTATCAACGGGAGGTTGAATATTATCAAATGCTACAGCCAAAATTCTAATTTTCTTTTGACCGTTTACATAGTGATTTGTAATACTACTAGAACCTGTTCCAGAGTATAGTGTATTCTCAGGCATTTTATGGTGACGAATAGGTTTTCCACAAAGATCCAATTCGGGACGACCTGGGATATTAGAGTTCCAAATTTCAGGATGTTTATCATCGTAAAATTCAGAAGACTCGTGATAACCCATAATACCTTCTGCAGTAACTATTCCCCCATCAGCCAATGGAATATTCACAATACTTCCTAAAGCAGTGTTAAACATTTCAAAAACTTTAGAAGTCAAGCCTTGTAAGTTTTCAATATTATTGTTGTTTATAGCAACGTAATCATCACTTTCCAATAGTGTTCCACTTCCGTCAGGAGTTAAATAATTTATAGCTCCTCTTCCCGGAATATGATATGAATTTGTAAAGTCACCAGTATTGTATCGGAATCTAATAAAGTATGGATATACTTCATCTCTCATATTTCCAATATGAGAACCTCCATTTTTATAGTAGTCTTCTGGATATTCAACTACTTGCCATTTAGCTGTAATTTGATTTGCTAATGGTTGGTAATTAAAATCAAACTTCCCTGTAATACCTGTTCTAAATAAATACTTACCAACACTAAAAATAGATTTTGATCTATCAGCAATAGGATTCGTAATTATCAAATCGTTAGGACGAATCTCAGGAAGTGTAGGGTCAATAATATCGATTGTAATTTTATTTTGTCCTGTACTATAAATACCAATTTTTTTAACTGACATCTTCTCAGCAATTTGCTGAACAAGAACCAGTTCATATTCATCAAAATTCAAATCTAAATTCTCAATTGTAATCTCTAAAGAAGCATTGACACTATTATGTTCAAAAAGAGAAAGAACATTAGACATAAGGAAGTAATCTGTAACCCGTTGAGAATTGATAACATAGGCAACGTGTGCATAATAAGAACCGTTGAGTACACTTCCTCCGGATGCACCACGTTCTATAGTAATACAAGGGGGAGCAATATAAGCTTCAAGACGAATCTTATCACAATCTAATACATCTGTATCAACACAAGTAACACAACCTCCAGGTTCATCTCCATTATCGTCTTCACAATCTTGCACCCAAGGGATAGCATCTAAGTCAATTGTTCTATCAGGATTCAAACCGTCAGCAAAGTAATCTCTAAAAGAACAATCAAATGTCGGTCTGCTCCATCCTGTAATCAAACGTAACGTACTGAAGTTTAAACAAGGAGCGTTAACCTTGACCGTGTACTCACATTTATCGGCATCAAAAATTCCTATTTCGTGACCGTTACTATCATCAGTTGAATAGATAGACCAAATGTTTTTCTCACGGTGTAACGTACCAATAATTGTGTAAGGTGCAGCAGCACAAAAACCATTAGCAGGCTCATTACCTAAATCTCCTAAATCTCCAACGTGTGAATTATTAATTGCGTTCCTAGCACTTATCCAAGACTGTTCATCTAAATGATAATTCTGCATATCGGAAACAAGCCCTTTGTCAAATCTATTTGTTGAACTAGGAGTTCCTTGTTGTTGTTGTCTTCCCTTTGCCATTACAAGAACATTTTATAATACTTGTTGAACATAGCCTTACGATTCATTTCCCATACTTGTTTCATTTCTGAGAAGTCAGGTGTATTAACAAGGCTCAACGCATTGTTTCTTGCAAAACGTAGCTTTGTATCTATTCTTTGAATAAGTGCAGGAGAAACAGGCTCATTGTTTCCTAGTAGTATTTCAAGAACTCTTTCTTTCATTGCGTATTCATAATACTCATTAATTAAGTCGTGGTCTAATACAAGCAAGTTACCGTCTTCATCTTCTAACATACCTTGATAGTTTATGTAAAGTTCTCCTTCACGGAAGGAAGTGTAAACATAACCATCTCTGATAAAAGCTGTATTAGATGCTTGCCAAGTATTGTTTGGACAATGAGGATCGAAGAACATTGGTTCTCCAGTAATTTTAATTTTATAAAACTCATTCCATTCACGAGTTTCATATTTTATCTTTTGAATCAATTGCATCGTTTGTCCTTTGCAATTTAACCAAGTAGAACAATTACAAGTAGAACAGCCACACGGTTGAGGTGCTTGACAATCATTACAAGGGTCAGGACAAGTTGGTACTGGAGCAGGACAAGTTGGAGGAACTGCACAAATATCTATCGTTTGTGTTCCAGGGAAATAGATAGGGGCATCAATAGGAACTTCTTCAACATGAGTCCCTTGTATTACAGGAGATTTTATTTTATGTTTTCCAAGAACATATGCAAAGTTTAAAACTTGAAAGTCGTCAGGAAGTTTTGCTTTACCGTGACTTACCTCTATTACAACATTTTTTGTTTTCTGTATTCTAAGACCTAAATCATAACTTACACGTTTTGCAACTTTAATAAGTTGGTGAGGTTTAATTAGATCCTCTAAGTTATATGATTCAAAATCACTACGAACCTCGGCAAGTAATTGTTCGAAACTTCTATATTTTAAATTATTCTTCATGATCTTATCTTAAAACGTTTTGTCCATCATCGGCTCCGTCATCTGGAATTCGAAGAGTAACACCAAATTCTTGTTCTGCCATCTGTTCCACTTCTGCAAAGAAGTATTCAGGCATTGGAAGTTTTCTTTCTTGCATTGTTAAACAATCTTCTCCTTTGATACAGTAGCCATCTAATACATCTTCCCATAAACCTTCAATCATTACAGCTTCTATATCAACGTTAGGAAAGTATAAGTATCCGTTTCTGTACCAAAAATACTTTGTCTTATTGTATTTAAAAGTTGTAAGCTTTGTCAGTGAAATAAATGCAGTTGGAGAAGTTTGAACAAATTCATCAGAACCGTCTATCGAATAAACTTTTCTGATTAAAGGACCTTTGTTGCCATTAAACAGTTTTGGTATTTTCTCTTCCGTTCTCATTATTATACAACTTGAAGGAATGTCAACACATTCAGCTTCAATTCTACTTACTGGAATTAAACCAACAAAAGGTAAAAGGTCAAACAAGTCGTCGTGACCCATAAGTTTCTTTTCGTTCTGCTGTCTTCTTAGAATCATTTTCACATACTTAGAAATGATACTGTAAACAAAACGGTCTGTTAAAAACG
>Ga0315275_10006950_pt1 | contig 10897 bp, 7 predicted proteins | sample YL17G03_0_MG_FD_205557 | JGI IMG/M metagenome (GOLD analysis project Ga0315275, IMG submission 205557) | Sediment microbial communities from Yellowstone Lake, YNP, Wyoming, USA - YL17G03_0 | ecosystem: Environmental > Aquatic > Freshwater > Lake > Sediment | place: USA: Wyoming | collected...
CCTCAAACTTAGCATAATCAATAATTCAAATCAATCCCAAAATGGCCCCATGACGAATAGTGTGGTGGATCCTGGCCATATTCGGTCTCTAACTGGCGGAAATATGGGGATTTGTGTGAATTCCGTGATCTTTTTTTCTCTGAGGAGTTTTTAAGGAATATTTCTCTCATATAGAGCCTGATTGATGTCTAATATTTACATATGGCAGAATGAAAATATTTCATTCGAATTGGAATGATCATTGTAGAAAACAGGATAATGTCACCACACTTTTCGTCGAAGAGCCGACTCCTCATTGACAGGTCGGTCGGGAATGGATAATATATCTAATTAATTCAGCCCATTTTGCGGAATACAAAGAAACGCAATCATCAAAATGAAGGAGTCGGGAAAATGATTATTCCTCTTCTGGATTTAAAAGCTCAATATGCGACCATCCAAGAGGAAGTCAAAAAGGCCATCGATGAAGTCCTTGAGTCCCAGGTCTTTATCCTTGGCCCGAAGGTAGAAGAGCTCGAGAAAAATATTGCGGCGTATTCTCAGACAAAATACGCCGTCGGAGTCTCTTCGGGCACCGACGCCCTTCTGGTTTCGCTCATGGCCCTTAGCATCGGGCCCGGAGACGAGGTCATCACCACGCCATTCACGTTTTTCGCTACCGCGGGAGTCATCTCCCGGCTCGGCGCCCGGCCTGTTTTCGTCGACATCGACCCGGTCACATATAACATCGACCCAGCCAAAATTGAACGGGCAATCACGAATAAGACCAAGGCCATCATTCCCATTCACCTCTTCGGCCAGTGTGCGGACATGGACCCGATCCTTGAAATCGCCAAGAAACATAACCTCTATATCATCGAAGACGCCGCTCAATCCATCGGGGCGGAATATAAAGGACGAAAAGCCGGCTCGATGGGGGATCTGGGCATCTTTTCCTTCTTTCCCTCGAAGAACCTCGGCGGGTTCGGCGACGGCGGGATGGTCGTGACGAACGATGAGGAACTCTGCGAAAAAGTGAAGATCCTCCGAGTCCATGGTTCGAAGCCGAAATATTTCCACAAGATCGTGGGGGGCAACTTCCGGCTGGATGCACTCCAAGCAGCGGTTCTCATCGTCAAGTTAAAATACCTGGACGGGTGGTCCCGTAAGCGGCAGGAGAATGCTGCGTATTACGATAAGAAGCTCAAAGAAGCCGGCCTCGTCGATAAAGGTTTCGTCAAAATCCCGATCCCGGTTTATAAGCCGACTGGGGACAAAAACTATCATATTTACAATCAATACACACTCTGGGTCAAAGACCGGGACAAGCTGCTCGTTCATCTGAAAGAGAATGCCATCGGGACGGAGATTTATTATCCCCTTCCCCTTCACGCTCAAGAATGTTTTAAAGACCTCGGTTACAAGAAAGGAAATCTGCCCGTTTCCGAAGAAGCGGCCGACTCCGTGCTGTCAATTCCGGTCTATCCCGAGCTGACCGCCGAACAGAAAAATTATATCGTGGAGAAAATCGCCGAGTTCTATAGGTAAAACAGCCTGATTCCGGGCCGTTCTCGCGGAATGTTTGCCCGCGGATCTTTATTGACAGTCCGCGGTTAAATAAATAAAATTCTCTTTTCTACAGGATGGGAGCGGGAAGAAAAAGGAGATAAAACGAGGCGACCTTAGACATGTCTCTCGATCTGATCATTAAATTTTTAGGGATTCTTCTCGGAGTCCTTGCCCGGACGCTCCTGCCTTGGCTTCGGAAGCTTCGGGGAGACAGGGTTCAGCGCTTCAACAAGCGTTATTTTTATTCCGCACTTGCCTCATTCATTCTAGGATTTATCCTGACCCTGGTCATTTTTCCTCAATTCGATGTAGCCGGAACCGCCGAGAATTTCGACGCCTATTTCAAGCTATTCTGTTTGGCCTTCGGCTTCGGTTTCGGTTGGAACGCCTTGCTCCTTGAAGGCGGGCAATGGGCGGGGGCTTTCAAAGACTCCTCCCGGGAAAATCCTCAAGATAAAAAGACTCTAAAATCATCGAGGAACGCATTATGAATTTAGCCCAATCCTTAAGCCAGAAAATCGAAAAGAGAACGGCCCTAATCGGAGTCATCGGTCTCGGATACGTCGGGCTTCCCCTCGTCATCCGTTTCAGCGAGGAAGGCTTTCGTATTCTTGGCTTCGACATCGACATTAACAAGGTGACCATGCTCAACAAAGGCGAAAGCTACATCAAGCACGTCCCCGCGGAAAAGATTTCGAAGCTCAGGAAATCCGGCCTGTTCGAAGCGACTTCGAACTATTCGAGACTTAAAGAGACGGATGCCATTCTGATCTGTGTTCCGACACCGCTCAATAAGAACAAAGAGCCGGACATGAGCTACATCGAAATCACTTCGGACGAGATCGCCAAGACCCTCCGCAAAGGCCAGCTCGTCTCGCTCGAAAGCACAACGTATCCTGGCACGACTCGAGAGATCCTCCTTCCCAAATTTGAACGTCAGGGTTTCAAGGTCGGCAAAGACTTCTTCCTCGTTTTTTCTCCGGAGCGGGAGGATCCTGGCAACCCGAAATATTACACCAAGAACACGCCCAAGGTCGTCGGGGGGATTACATCCCAATGCAAGGCCGTGGGAAAATTGTTCTATGCTCAAATTGTCGACCGTGTCATCCCCGTTAGCTCTCCGGAAGCCGCTGAATTCACGAAAATCCTAGAAAACACGTTTCGCAGCGTCAACATCGCACTTGTGAACGAATTGAAGATCCTGGCCGACAAGATGAACGTGGACATCTGGGAAGTGATCGAAGCCGCTTCCTCAAAGCCCTTCGGTTTTATGCCTTTTTATCCCGGCCCCGGCCTCGGCGGTCACTGCATTCCCATCGACCCCTTCTACTTGGCCTGGAAAGCCAAAGAGCTGAACTTCAACACTCACTTCATCGAGCTCGCCGGAGAGATCAATACCAACATGCCGGACTACGTCGTCTCCAAGACCGCCGACGCCCTGAACAAGCGCGGTAAATGCCTGAGGGGTGCCAAGATTCTTATTCTCGGCATCGCCTATAAGAGGGATATCGACGACATGCGGGAATCCCCCGCTCTCGAGGTCATCGAGCTCCTCCGGGAGAAAGGGGCGAAGATCTCCTACAACGATCCCTACATCCCCCGGATTCCCAAGGTTCGCAAGCACGATCTGGACCTGAAATCGACGCCCTTGACCGCCAAATTCCTGAAGTCCGTGGACGCGGCCCTGATCATCACCGACCATTCCTCCTACGATTACAGCTGGATTGTCGAGAACTCCGATCTGGTCGTGGACACGCGGAACGCGACGAAGGACGTTAAGAAGTTTAGGAGCCGGATCCTCAAGGCCTGAATACAGAAAGGAACTAAACATGGCCAAAAACATTGTCGTCATCGGATCGGGCTACTGGGGCAAGAACCTGGTCCGCAATTTCCACGAGCTCGGCGCCCTCCTCGGCATCTGCGACATCGACGAGAACACGCTGAAGTCCTTCAAGGAGAAATATCCGGAGATCCGGACGCACACGGACATCGGCAAGGCCTTCACCGACCCCGAGGTCAAGGCCGTGGCGATCGCCACCCCTGCGGCCACCCATTATGCTGTTGTGAAAGAGGCGCTCCTGGCCAAGAAAGACGTTTTCGTCGAAAAACCCATTGCCCTCCGCTATAAGGAGGGCGAAGAACTCGTCGCCCTGGCCAAGATGAAAAATAAAATCCTAATGGTCGGCCATATTCTCCAATACCATCCAGCCATTATAAAATTGAAGGAGCTCATAGATAAGGGCGATCTCGGGAAAATCAACTATATCTATTCCAACCGCCTCAACTTAGGCAAAATCCGGACCGAGGAAAATATCCTTTGGAGCTTTGCCCCGCATGATATTTCCACCATCCTTTATTTGTTGAATGAAATGCCGGTCGAAGTCTCAGCCTGCGGCGGCACTTTCCTCAACCCCGGCATCGCCGATGTGACCATAACGAACCTTTCTTTTCCCAGGGGGATGAAAGCTCATATTTTCGTTTCCTGGCTCCATCCTTATAAGGAACAAAAGCTCATCGTGGTTGGGGATAAAAAGATGATGCTGTTCGACGACGTCAATCCCAAGAACAAGCTTTGGGCTTACGACCATAAGATCGATTGGGTCGACGGGTTGCCCGTGCCTCGCCCGGAACAAGCCCGGCCCATCGAAATCGAAAATAAGGAACCATTAAAATCGGAATGCGAGCACTTTATGGAGTGTATAGCCTCCCGGAAAATCCCGCGGACAGATGGCGAGGAAGGACTCAAAGTCCTTAAAATCTTAGAGGCCTGCGAAGAATCCATGAAAAGAGACTTAAAAATGACATCCTCAAAGTCAACCGAACCGAAGAGTTATTTCGTCCATGAAACGGCTGTCGTCGATGAAAACGCAGAAATCGGCGAGGGCACGAAAATCTGGCATTTTTCCCATGTCCAATCCGGGGCCCGCATCGGCAAAAAGTGCGTCCTGGGCCAAAACGTAAATATCGGAAACAACGTCACGATCGGCAACTTCGTCAAAATCCAGAACAACGTTTCGGTCTATGAGGGCGTGACGCTTGAAGACTACGTCTTCTGCGGCCCATCCATGGTCTTCACGAACATCATCGATCCTCGGAGCAAATATCCTCAGGTCGGCGCCAAGTATTACATAAAAACGCTGGTCAGGGAAGGGGCTTCGCTCGGCGCCAATTCGACGATCCTCTGCGGCCACGCCATCGGCCGGTTCGCGTTTATTGGCGCGGGAGCCGTTGTGACGAAAGATATCCCGGATTTCGCCCTTGTTGTCGGCAATCCGGCCCGGATTGTCGGGTGGATGAGTGAAGCGGGTAAAAAATTAAACTTCGACAAGGATGGATACGCCTATTGCAAAAAATCGAACAAACGATACAAGCTCCAAAAAGGAAAAGTTAAAGAGGTAGAATAAAGCCCGCCGCCTAAAACCAATCTCATCCTAAGGCCATTAGCACTCCGCTCTCCCTGCCATATCTTAAGAGGACAGAAATCCTGGGCCCTTAATCCAGCCTCGCCCCGCCGAGGAAGTCTGTGGTCTTCCCGATGTTTCCCAGTCCGAACGAGATCTTGAGCTGCATTTCGGGTTTCTCCCGGAAATAAAAGATCCGGACATCGGCCTTGAGGTCTAAGCACTGGTAATGATAGACCGCGCTCAGGGCGCTGTAGAGCATTTTCTTCTCGGTAATGTTGAAATCCATTTCTCCCGTCAATTCCAGGGATACGGCCGGAATCTTGGCCCCGCCGAAAAGGCTGATCTGATGGCGATCGTACCACGGATTTTTATAATACGGGTTCATGCTTTTATACCAGTTGATATTCAGGAAGAGATCGTCCGCCGGAGAGCCAAAGATGGCCCCCAGGCGGATTCCGGAAAAACTCTTAAAATAGGTGTTAAAGCTCGCGCTGAAATCGAAGCTGTATTTGACTCCGGGAAAGAACCGGATATAGTTTCCGATCTCCGAAAACCGGGGGATCACCCCGTTGATCGGATAGTACCTCATGGGACTCTCTTCCGGGGCCAGATAATAGGCCTGCGAGATCCCCCAGGTGAAGATCTCCCTCGGGATATCCCCCTTCTTCAGGAGAAAATGGTTGGTGATGCCGTAGGCCAGTTGATGGTAACGATACATCCAGGAGGGGCTGATGACCTTCATCCCGTTGATGACCGGACTTTCATAGCGGTAGGACACCATCGGCTCGATGATGTGCTTCAAGCGAGTCGCGCCCGCCCCTTCCCCGCTCAAATCCCAGATTCTGTAAAGAACGGGCCCGGTAAGATCCACGTTGAAAGCGTAGTTTTTGGTCAGCACCGGCTCGTCCACGATGCCGACCCTCGGCTTTATGCTCTGCCCGTAATATCTTAAGAATCCCTCCAGCGAAAAGTTCAAGGTCAGCCAGCGGATGGCGTTGAACGGCAGGCTCAGGACCGGGACAAGCGATAATTCCTGGTTCTTGATCTGCGTCTTCGTCTTATACTGGTAATCCCAGCCGTACTGCCAATTGTTGAAGGAGGATGAGAAGGAAAAGTAAAGGGGCGAGAGGATTTTCACCTTGAACGAATCGAAGTTGATCTGGGGAAGATATTTAGACACGATCGAGCCGCTATAAAGAGGGAAGCTCGTTTCGAACTGCGCGGCCCGGATGCTGAAGCTGTAAGAGGACCAGGACTTCGAGAGATAGACCTGCGAGCTGCGGTTGAAGACCAGGGCCCGCATGAAATTGTTGTCGAATTCCTTCAAAAACTCAAAAGAACTCTGGTAATCCACGTTCGCCACGAGGCTGAACCCGCCGGGGAGAGGCTGGTTATGGTTCCAGCGGATGATATAGGCGTTCTCCTGCTTGATCTGGCCGGGCTGCGATTTGAACATGAAGTAATAGAGGTGGACCTCGCCGCCCGTCCCTCCGTTAAAAATATACCGGAATTCCGTGCCGGCTCCCACGCCCTTGGCGGAATAATAATCCAGGCTGAATGTGGCATCCATGTTCCGCGCCGTCGCCCAGTAGAAACCCTGGGAATAGGAAAAACCCTTAATCTGCGAATACCCGATCTGGGGCACCAGGAATCCCGTCGCCCGCTGCCTGTCGAGCGGGTAACGCATGTACGGCCAGTAGAATATGGGAATTTTCTTGATCGAAAAGACGGCGTTCCGCATCTCGATATAATCGCCTTTTTTTAAATCGGCCTTGGAGAAGGAAAATTTCCAGCGGGGCGTCGGCTGAGTGCAGGACGTGAAGTTGGCCTTTTCTAAGCTGTATAAGTTGTCCGCCTTCCGCTCGATAGAGGCGGCCTCATAGAGGACCGAGGGCTGGATCCGGCCGAGCACCTGATCGAGCTTCCCCTGGCGAGTATCCAGGTTGAAAGACATCTTCTCGCAATTGACCACTTCTTCCGGGAGCTCGAGAGATACGTGTCCCGTGGCCAGAGCGTCCTTGGTTTTCGTGTCGACTTCGACCCGGTCGGCGAAGAGCTTGATCTGTTTGTAATACAGCTCCACTTCTCCCGAGGCGACAAGCCGGTCTTCAGCTTTTTCAAGCGTCCAAGCATGAATGGTCAATTCTCCCATGGTTATGACCGCCTTCTGCTGGGCGCGGATCACGGATACCAGGGCGAGGATGATCGCGGCGGAGAGGAAGACTTTTATAAAAGCGGAGATAGCGGTTTTTTGGAGGGCGAACAGAACTGCTTTATTTTGAACGAACTTCAACATCATCAAAAATCTTACACGACCCTCCCCGATTAATCAATAAAATCAATTGAGTCCAAATGTGACCGTATATCACTTTCGGGGACATGATTCCCCGTCCCTGGCGGTTTTCAACGGTATCGTCCTTTGGGGCGCTGCCGACCAGACAGGGAGAGGGTATCGTGTCCCCCTTGCATTTGAAAGTGATATACGGTCAGAGTCCAAATACCTCTCGGGCCTTCGCACCTTTCTACACATTAAACACGCCGGTGTCGATCCACTCTTTCTTCAGGACCGACCAGAAATCCTCGGCCAGCCCCTGAAGGATGTATTCGTAGGGCAGCCAGCCGTAGCCGTTGTCCCCCCATCCTTTCCCCCAGGAATTGCGGATAAGGAGCGCGCCCATGCACTCACCGCCGCTCGAGGCAGTCGCGATCTTGACCCGGTCGTCATAGCCGACGGCCACGACAGCGTGCCCGCCCAGGATACGCTCGGACGGCCCCGGGAACGGGATCGCGCCCCGCTTGTCCGCCAGTTCAATGGAGCTGTAGACCGTGAACCCAAACATGGAAGGATGACCGCCGGCGAGGTGGGCCTTGACCCGCTCGAGGACGGCGCCCGGCAGGACACCCGGCGGGTCGTGCCGGTAGTACTGAATGGTCTTGTAGTTCTGGGCGAAGGCGTAACAGAAGGCGGGCGGCTCTTTGTCGAATTTCTCCCCGTCATCAGTGTAGGGCCAATACTCCTCCGGCGGAACGCCGAAGAGAACCATCGCGCCCATCGTCTTGCGGAGGTAGGCCCCCGTATCGCCTTTCATCTTCATCAAGTTGCGGGTCACTTTGTATAAAAAAAGGCGCGAGGCGTCGATGTGACGGCCGAACGCCCTGCGCTCGTAATACTCGATGACGCCGACGCCGGCGTTCGCCGTGCACGAGCCGAGACTGCGCTGGTCTTCGACGGACGAGCACCACTCGCGGAAGTCGGCCGACGCGGGCAGGGACGCCGGTTTCGGCCTTCGGCCCGCAGCGACAGCCCCGGCCTTCTTCACGGTCCCGGGAACGGGGACCACGCGCGCCGGAGGCAGCCCGGTCGGAACCAGGATCTCCCTGATAGAAACCGTATCCGCGGTGTAATCCCTGAAATCCGGAAGGTCCGGGATCCAGCCATAAGACAAGATCTGGGATTCATGTTCCATTATCAGATTTCTCCTTGCGAAATCAAAATCGTGTCCTCAATTTACATAATCGAATCCAAATTTTCAATTTATTTTATTCCTGACCGTATATCACTTTCAAATGCAAGGGGGACACAATACTCTGTCCCTGTCTAGTCGGTAGCGTCCCCAAAGGACGATACCGTTGAAAACCGCCAGGGACAGGGAATCATGTCCCCGAAAGTGATATACGGTCAGATTTTATTCGATTTGCGCCGGCCGATTTTTTCAGATAAAATTTTCTTCATGTCGAAATTGGGATACACATAACGCGGAGTCATGGAGTCTTATTCTTTTCTCCGCGGAATTTGGACCCGATAAGGAGACAGCCTATGACAAAAGCATTGGTCTGCGGCGCCGGAGGGTTCATCGGAAGTCATCTCGTAAGAAGGCTGAAAAACGAAGGATGCTGGGTCCGCGGCGCCGACTTGAAATATCCGGAGTTTTCCAAGACCGCGGCGGATGAATTTCTCCTCCTGGACCTCCGCGAAGAGAAGAATTGCCGGGCGGCGGTGAGGCTCGGGAAGGGTGAAACCTTCGATGAGGTCTATCAATTGGCCGCCGACATGGGCGGGATGGGGTTCATCCACTCGGCCGAATGCGAGATCATGAGGAACAGCGCCCTCATCAACATCCACATGGCCCATTCCGCGGCGAACGCGGCCGTCAAACGCTATTTCTTCTCCTCGTCGGCCTGCGTCTACCGGGACATGAAATCCGACGAGCCGGAACTATCGGAGGAGGAGGCGTATCCCGCGCTGCCCGACAACGAATACGGCTGGGAAAAACTCTACACGGAGCGCCTGGTGATGGCCTACGGCCGACGGCACGGCCTGGCCGCGCGGATCGCCCGCTTTCAAAATTGTTATGGCCCTGAAGGAACCTGGCAGGGGGGAAGGGAAAAGGCTCCGGCCGCCCTATGCCGGAAGATCGCCCAGGCAGAAGACGGGGGTACGATCGAGGTCTGGGGAGAGGGTACAGCCATGCGGGCCTACACCTACATCGACGACATGATCGAGGGGATCATCCTGTTGATGCATTGCGACCTCGAAAACGGCGTGAATATCGGCCGCCAAGAATATGTTTCCGTGGACGAGCTTGTCCAAACGATCGCCGCTGTCGCCGGCAAGAAAATCCACATGAAGCACGTCGCGGGACCCGTCGGAGTCAAAGCGAGGAATTTCCGCAACGACCGCATCATCTCGATCGGATGGAAATCGAAATGCTCGCTGCGGGACGGCATCGCCCGAACCTACCCCTGGATTAGGGCGCAGGTGGAGGCGAATCGGGCGCAGGCCTCGTAATCTTGATTATATGGGTGTAAAACCATTGTCGGATCGTATAATCTCTGATAAGGCCAGACCCCAATTCGCAAGAGAATTAGAGTCCATGTCCCGGAATTCCACCTGGGACTATCTCATCATCACGGCCGCAAATGAACAGCAGGCCTCCGCCTATAAGGCGCTGCTCGACCAAAGGAAGGACCTGGGGCTCATTCCGGACGTGAAAAATATCATGGTCGTCCCCGACCCTGAAGGGAAACGGATCGGAAGCGGCGGGAGCACCATTCTCTGTCTCTTGACCGTGCTTGACCGCGAAGGAACGCTTTTCTTGGAGCCTATCCGAACTCCATCGAAGCGGCCATCCGTTTTCCAAAATCTGCGCGTCCTCATCATCCATGCCGGAGGGGACTCCAAGCGGCTGCCGGCCTATGGGCCGTGCGGGAAGATCTTCCTCCCGATCCCCGGCGAGACGGATCAAGCCGTGCCGCTGGCCTTGTTCGACCGGCTCCTTCCGACATACCTGGAGCTTCCCCAAAATCCAGGAGGAAAAGGGCAGATCGTTGTCTCGACGGGCGACGTTCTTCTCTTTTTCGACCCGCAGAAAGTCCGCTTCGACCGCGAAGGGATCACCGGGCTTGGCTGCCGTGCCTCTCCCGAAACGGCCAAAAATCACGGCGTGTTCTGTGCCGATCCCAACGGCCGGGTTCGGATATACCTTCAAAAGCCGGATACGACCGAGCAGGCTGAAAAAGGGGCCATCGATCATGCCGGGAAGTCCGTTCTCGACATCGGCGTCTTCAGCTTTGACGGGCCGACAGCCGAGCGGCTGCTCGGACTCTGCGGTCCGCTCAAGGCGCCGGCGGGGAAATGGGCCTGGACGGGCGATTTTAGCCGGGAAATCGAGCGATTCGGTTTGGATTTTTACCGCGAGATCTCGAGCGCTCTGGGGACAGAAACACATTGGGTTGATTATGAAAGATCGGTCCGGCGGGCCGGATCGGGGTTGGCGGAACAGCATCTCCGGACGATCTACCGGTCGCTATCCAAAATCCCCTTCTCCCTGTGCCTTCTGCCCCAGTGTGAATTCCTTCATTTCGGCACGTCCCGCGAGCTCGTCGCCAGCGGCCAAGAGCTGCTGAGCAAAAACAGACGCTTTTCTCGTCAGGCGCCCTGCCTC
>Ga0315275_10006951_pt1 | contig 10896 bp, 8 predicted proteins | sample YL17G03_0_MG_FD_205557 | JGI IMG/M metagenome (GOLD analysis project Ga0315275, IMG submission 205557) | Sediment microbial communities from Yellowstone Lake, YNP, Wyoming, USA - YL17G03_0 | ecosystem: Environmental > Aquatic > Freshwater > Lake > Sediment | place: USA: Wyoming | collected...
GTCCAATCGTTGAAATCGGTATTCAGCTATAACCGAAAGTTGCGGATGGCAAATCGCGGTCTATCACACGCTTACAGAAATCTGCAACCTTAAGGCGTAGTTCCTTCAAGCCAGTTACCGGCGAAAATCGCTACATCCTCTAGGTCAACCGCCTCGTTACCATCAAAGTCCATCCCGTCACACCACAGCGGCGGACCACAATCATCTTTCCCCCAATGGCGCCCTATCAACGCATAAACATGAAAGTCGATTGGACCCACTACCGTCTCTGCGTCGGGCGAGCCTGGAGCTGGTTCAACATTTCCCAAGAAATCGCGCGCAACAGAATAAAACCGGTAGGTATAGCCCTGTGCGGCGGAAAAGACAGCCGACGTATTATGGGTATTCAGAATCCATGGCGTGTACGGCTCTTCGTTGGGAGAAACATACAAGTCATAAGCAGCGATCCCGCAGCCCTGCCCATCGTTCCCTGACCAGTTAACCTCAAAGAGGCTCGGAACAGACAGGGCTGGTAGAAGGGAGACGGCACTTGTCGGGGGCGAACCATCGACTTTGTTTAACCAGACATTCACATCGAATGGGGATTCAGTATCAAAAAAGATGGTTGCCTTGTTCGGAATGTGGGCATCTAGCAGGTCTTTTTGCGGATAAATAGTGAAGGTGACGTGACCTTCGCCTCGGTGGTTGGGATCGTTGGGCGGCAAGAATCCGGCATAGGGGTCCTCGGGAGGCTCGCCAGTGACTGGGTCAATGGTGCGCAGGAGCCAAGTGATACGGCCTGTATAAGGATTAAAATCAGCGGTGATATCCACTACGTAGTTGCTGTCGGCGAGCGGGACGGTGTCCTGACCTGATACTTTACCCGCAAGTGTAGCGACCACTTGATCACCAAAGGCAATTTCACCTAATTCGAGGGTAGTCCAGTCCAAGGCGAGATTGAGACAATCGAGGATGCGCACCTCCTGTGCGGGTGCGGTGGCGTTTGGCTCATTGTCGAAAAAGATGGTGTATTTGAGCGGCGTATTGGGTTCCACAAAATGCCGGCAAAGCTCGGGCGGAGTTTCGCAGGGGTCGTACCCCTTCGTTCCGCGTTTTTCACTGGGATCGAGGGGACGAATGACCGTGGACCGCGGCGAATCGACTGGATCTCCAGGGACAGGCAGATCATTATCATCAGGGCAGGGAGAGAAAGGAGGACCTACGATCTGGCCGTCGCAGTTAATTTCCCCGTCATACCACCCAGCTGGCTGGGCCGCAAGACTCATTATGCGGCTCCATAATAGCTCGATTTGGGAACAACCATTGCTTGTAGGAATTTGTTCGATGAAGCATCGTAAAGCTTCACCATGTGAACCAGTCCCTATGAAGGTGTTCAAATGGACTTGTCGATCAGCGATTCGGCGAGGATCAGGATCACACGGATTGTTATCCCCCAAGCTGTCGGTAATAACTGCCACGCTTCCGCGTGCATAGAATTTGGCGAATTGTGGCTCTGCTCCGCCTTGATGATTGGCCGGGTCCAAAACGATCGCCCGTCCCTGCCTTCCGGCCAAACCAGAGATTACTCTGTTAACATTATTGCCAAAACTGTGGCCGATGAAGGTAACCTTGTTCCAGTCAAACGATTCGCCGAAGCGCTGCTTTAGTTTGTTATACGCTTCTTGTCCCGCCGGTTCGATGTTGTCCGCCGCCCCCCAGGGGTTAAACCACATAGTCGCGGCGCCCTTTTCCCAATCTACACGCAAGACATTGCAGGACTGACAGTGCCCGTCGATTCTCTGTCCCAAATCTTCCATATTGTCTGCACTGCTTCTCCACCCGTGCGTAATGATGTAGGTGCAAGTATTGGAGGGTTCATAGCGGTCCGGAATTATCTGAACGTCGTTCACGGGGTCAAAGTTTCCATAGACATCCCCGATAAGATCCGGTGAGTAAGAAGAGAGGTTCTGCGATTCGAGATAGGTTTCGCCATACAGATTTGTATCAGGTGGCTGGGCGTAGGCCCAAAGGGCAAAGGTCATCAGCGTAACGAGGTCAGCCGACAATTCGACATCGACATCAGGCAGGTCTTCGAGAACGGCTCGGAGTTGAGTTACGACCTCCTCCCAGGTCGAACCCATATTGCCGGTTAGGCGGGACCACTCGGGGTCCCATATCTCGTCCGACAGATGAGTAGGCCGCACGAGGGCCTCGAGGTCATCCCACGGGAAGGGATTGGCATCGGGAAGGTAGGCGGTCAGGTGGAACTGGACGGAGCCTGTTTGAGGGGCAATGAACGTGATGGGTATGAGGGCTCTTGAGCCAGGCAGGAGTTCGGTTCGGAATCCTTCGGGGCCTATACCCAGAAGAGCCAAACCGATAGCGCTTTGTCGTCCATAGCGGCCGATATGCATTGGAACACCTCGGGAGTTAGAGATGTGGAGGACAGGTATGGGCATCACGACTTCGCCTTCGTTGCCGTATTCTATGTACGCGGTGTAGGAGCTTCCGGGGCGAACCTGAGGCGGAACGCTAAGTTTTGTCCAGAGATGCGGCTGGCCGCCTTCAACAATCTCGAAGGCCTGCGGTAGGGTGCCGGACTGACTATCAGGGTTTGTTACCACAACATCGTACGTGCCGATGGGCGCTGCTGTTAAATCGAATATACCTGATAATTTGAAGATACTACAGAAAGTAACTTCGTTGGGCTCCAATTGGATTTCGCCCTTGACGAGTTTAAGTGTTGCACCGACCTTAAAGCCCGAGCCCATGACGTCAAGCAGGCCAGGACCGACATTCCCAGCGCGACCCGGAAGCGAGTACAAAATCCTGAAAGCAGTTGCCAACTGACCGCCACGCAGCCCCAAACCATGGCCATCGCCAGCCGCTACCGCCACAAAGCCGGTATTGGGCGAAGGGATGTTGCATTGGCCATAATTGTTATTTCCCCATGCCATGATAGAGCCGTCCTGCTTGAGGCCAAGACTGTGGTCCGCGCCGGCTGCGATGGCGATAAAGCCGCTATTGGGCGAAGGGATATTGCACTGGCCGAAGTAGTTGTCTCCCCAGGCGAGGATGGAGCCATCCTGCTTTAACCCGAGCGAATGCAAAAAGCCTGCAGCGATGGCGATAAAGCCGCTATTGGGCGAAGGAACGTTGCATTGGCCAACAACGTTGAATCCCCAGGCGACGATGGAGCCATCCTGCTTTAACCCGAGCGAATGCGGCTGTCTTCCTGTGCTAATGCCGATAAAGCCGCTATTGGGCGAAGGGATATTGCACTGTCCGAAGGCGATCCATCCCCAGGCAGCGATGGAGCCATTCTGCTTTAACCCGAGCGAATTCCCAAAGCCTGCAGCGATGGCGATAAAGCCGCTATTGGGCGAAGGGACATCGCACTGGCCGAAGTAGTTGTCTCCCCAGGCGAGGATGGAGCCATCCTGCTTTAACCCGAGCGAATGATAACATCCAGCAGCAACGGCGACAAAACCGCTATTGGGCGAAGGGATATTGCACTGGCCGTGGTTGTTCCATCCCCAGGCGACGATAGAGCCGTCCTGCTTGAGGCCAAGACTGTGGTCCGCGCCGGCTGCGATGGCGATAAAGCCGCTATTGGGCTCAGGGATATTGCACTGGCCGTAGTTGTTCCATCCCCAGGCGACGATGGAGCCATCGGCAAAGGCACTTTGGGCGGGGCATAGCAGAAACAGAACAATTGCTAATACAGTCGCTGGGCGAATTGCCGAAATCGCGAACCGGATTTTTAGGTTTTTTATGGGCATCTTTTTGCCTCCTCGTAAATACTCATAGTTCCCCCGTATTATACCAAATCGCTCAATGGGAAACAATATAAATATCGGACTTTTTATGATTTCCGCCAAGCAGCTCCAGTATCTACCTGTGCATAGTATATCTCAGCGTGGGAAGGATGATTTGTTTTCGGTTGCTTCGGGTAACATTATTTGTGGTTTCATAGGGTGTGGCAGCCTCAAATCCGAAGGATTTGGGGATGGTTACACCGTTCTTGGAGCTTTGCCATCCCCAAGCTGCGCTTGAGGCTGCCACCCGGAATTGAACCGAGGTCATTTTTTGAATACGATGTTGCCGGCGACAATGGTTGCATAGACCGAGCGGTCGTGGTCGAGCAGGATCAGGTCGGCGTCTTTGCCGACGGCGATGGAGCCTTTTTTGTCTCCGAGGCCCAACAGCCTGGCGGGGTTCTCAGCGGCCATCCTGATTGCGGTCTCGAACGGACAATTCGTATAAGTTGTGAGCCTGTCGAGCAGTTGGCTCAGGCCCAAGGCCGTGCCTATGAGAGTGCCATCTTTGTATCGTGCGGTCCCGTCTCTTGATTCGTATTCGATGCCGTTGTAAACGTATCTGCCGTCCGCAAGCCCGATTGCCTGCATGCCGTCGGTGATCGGCACAATGCGGTCCGGGCCGAGTATATCGAAGGCGAATTTGAGAACGGCCGGGTGTATATGAACACCATCGGCAATGAGCTGGGCGGTTATGTCCCTGGTCGCAAAGATGGCGATTAGCGGGCCGGGCGAGCGGTGGTGAATTGAAGGCATTGTGTTGAACAGATGTGTGACGTGCGAGATGCCGGCGTCAAAGCCTTTGAGAGCCTGTTCGTAAGTGGCGTTGGAATGGCCGAACGAGGCTATGATGCCGGAATCAACGAGGCGGCGAATCAGCTTTAGGCCGTCGGGCAGCTCCGGCGCGATTGTCATCATTCTTAGGCGGCCTTTTGTTATGCCGAGGATTTCGTCGAGAACCTGTTCGGATGCAGGGCATACACATTCGGGCAGAATCATCCCTTTTCTTTCGAGCGAGATAAACGGGCCTTCGAGATGGATGCCGAGCAGGGCGGCGCCGCCGAGGTCGCGGCCAACGTATTCGGCGGCAAGAGACAGGTGTTTGTTTTCCCGGCCGGGCTTGAATACCGTTGTGGCGAGAAAGCCCGTTGCGCCAAAACGCGCACAGGTCTGCGATATTGCCTGGAGCGCCTGGGGCGTGGCGTCAAGCACGTCGGCGCCTCCTGCACCCTGAATGTGAACGTCAATAAAGCCCGGGGCCGCTACGCGCCCTTGTGCGTCGAGGACGCTGCCGCGGCCGGCGGAGGCGTCGGCTTGGCCGATCTTCGTGATTATGCCGTTGCTTATGAAAAGGGAAGTGGTTCGTTCATTTTCAGCGGCGTTGAACAGCCTGCAATTGGCTATTAGAAGCTCTTTTTTCATACAGGTTTCTCCGGTCAGGTTGGAGCAGGATAATTGATTGACGGCGTAAGTGCAACTGTGAGATTTGCCGAGCTTCGAGTAAGGATGTGGCCTGCACTTGGGCTGTTGGGTATATTTTGGATTGCCGATGGGGCGGGATTTCCGGCAGGGGGCGCTGCGCGATGCCCGGATTTTGTAGGGCGGGTCAATTGATTCCGCGCGGGCGGTACAAGCAGGCACAGCCATTTTTGGGTGAAAAATGGGATTGCGGGGGCGGGGGAATTGGGTTCGATTGGGTTCGTTTTGAATAATTGTTCGTTGTTCATTGTTTCCGCCGCTGGCGGATTCATTTGCATAAACCGTTATTATTGCTGTACTTATGATTATTTTGCCCATTTTGAAATTGGGTTCGTTTGGGTTCGATTGGGTTCGTTTTCTTCGAGTGGGCAGGGGTGGTTTGCTTTGGTACACCTTTGCGGCAAAGGGAGTTGCATTGGTTTTGTCGCTGTGAGAATTGGGTTCGTTTTGCATAATCGACTTATAGCCGCTAAGACACGAAGGTGCCAAGAAATAGAGGGATAGAGGAGATTTCGAGAAGCTTTTGGCTGGGTGGTGCTGTCGTTTGATTTTTCCGTTTGCCATGTTCTGGTTTCTTTAATTTTGGCGATACGATATTCTTATGTTAGTTTGATACGTATTATACATCATACACGATTGGATGTCAAGTTAATTTTTGCCACCTATGAAGAGCTCGAAGTCAAGAAGTACTCTTCCCGGCGCCCTGATTTTTTTGTTTCGAGGGCATCCTGCGCTTCGCAGCCAGTTTTACCGTACAGTTGCTCTTATCCCATGTTTGAACAGCCAATTGTTCGGCGTCCGGAACTTTGCTCGGTAATCTCAGAGGACATCAACGATCTGATTCAATTTGCAGGCAATCGCCTCCCCCGCCACCCGGTCCTTGAACTGCCCTGTGTGCCGTTTACGCTGTGCCATAATAGCCTCCAATTCCATGCTACCATACCACAGCGATACTATCCTATCTACTGGTCTGAAAAACCGGCAGTATTATAAAATATCTGGCAGTAGAGTCATTCATCAAGATGCTTCTCCAAATACTAAGACGACCTATCTCACCTCTCTCAGCCTCTGTTTCATTTCCTCTCTGATCTTCTCATACATCTCATATTGTTCTCTCGAGAGAACCTTCTTCAATTCTCGATCCTTGTTCTTCATTGCCGATTTGAAGAGTCTGGCTTTCTTGGATCGGTAATCATCAGAACGAAGAATTGAATCTACCTCACGAGCATACTTCCTGTTGACCTGACCGACTTGTTCTCGCTGTTCGGCGGTAAGAGACAGTCTATCTGCCAGGAAATCCTCTTGAGCTGAAGCTCTTTCTTCGGCCGGTATCTTTTCAATAAGGTTCTGCATTCCCAGCCCTTTTGAAGCATCCTTGTTCCCACATCCCAAAGACATAAGAGCTGCAGAAACAAGGACGGTGATAAAGTAAGCCGGTTTCATGGACGCCTCTTTTGAATCCCCACGGTCTTCAACCATTCCTGTGCCATCAGGTATGCTCCCGCCATGCTGGGATGAACTCCATCTCCTGCCCAATGAGCCGGAGCAGCCTGTTTCACGGCATCATCGAACATAGACTGGAATGGAACAAACAGAGCATTGGACTCCTTTGACATTTTTTTGGCAACAGCACGGTACTCATCAAATTCAGGAAACCATTTGTCATTCACGGCCCCACAGCGGAGTACAAAAGGTTCACAGATAACCAGCTTGACTTCCGGCAGCACCTTGCGTGTCCGTTCCAGCAGCGCCCTGTAATCCTTCTCATATTTCTCTACCGTACCATCATAATTGCCGTTCAAAGAATGCCATATATCATTCACTCCAATCAGAATGCTCAGAACATCAGGCTTGAGATCCAGGCAATCCTTGTCCCATCTATCAGCCAACTGGAACACCTTGTTTCCACTGATGCCTCTGTTGTAGATTCTCAGCCCATCGCCTGCTCTTTCAGCCAGAAGCTGGGTGGCAATTGAATAGACATAGCCTTTTCCCAATGCATTCGTGTTATTGGCATTTCCTTCACTTTTCCTATCCCGTCCAGCATCGGTTATGGAATCCCCTTGGAACAGGATTGTGCCGTCTTTTTGGATGATGGAATTTTTTCCGCGACTGGAACGGGAAGAAACACTGCTGCAACCGGAAATCAGAAGTGCTGTGCCCCCAATTGTAGTTGCTGTTAGTGATTTAATGAAAGTGCGTCGCGAGGTCAAGTTGTTGCTGTTCATTGTTTGTCTCCTGGACTCAGTAGCAGGTTAATAAGCAGTGTTAATTACATTTGCATGTGCCATCGTGACTGTCCTGTATTGCCATACAGAATATCACTGATGCCGGATGTGAGCAAGAGCAATGCCCTGGTTGACACTACCTGAATCCCTGCCGACCAGTATCAGATCGTTACATTGAGCGTATTATCCCCACTGCCTGAGACAATCCGCTTGAGGTATAATTGACCAATTCAGTTGAGTCTCAGACACAAACTGTTTGATTCAAGACAATCCTTCCCGTACACTATACCAGATGACCCCTAACACAAGCATGCTTGTATTCGGAGACCAATTATGAAAGAAATGCCAGTTGTTCTTGGCATACTCCTGACCTATGCGTCGGCCGGCTTTGCGCAACAGGATCCTATCACAATTGAGAATGCCCACGTGCGCTACAGTATATCCGCCGAGGGAAAGAACCTCGCATTTGTGGACCGCGCCACAGGAGTTGACTATCTAAATCGCGATGTACCTTCAGTCTGTGCGTTGGTGCGGTGCAACGGGGCAGAATATCCCCCAACTTCAGTCTTTTTGGCGGACGGGCGGTTGACCATTGAGTTCGCCAAGGCGAATGTGAAAGCAGTTCTTCGCGTCGAATCTCGAGACTCGTACATCCGCCTCGCTGTTGAATCGGCGATCGGTTACAACGTCGAATCGTTGGTCTTTTTGAATGTCCCGCTTACTCTGGGTGGTCGGCCCGACGAGCCGTTCGGTTCATGCGCTCTATCTCTCAATCTGATCACGCGGGTCGAGCAATTACCTGCACTTCAAACCAGCCTGCAAGCATCGTGCTACGGCAAGTTCGGTATGGAAGGAGCCAAGGTTGCAATTGTGGCGATGCCGATGGAGAAGATGTTGCCGGCTCTCAAGCAGGTATTGACCGATACTGATGAGATGCCCCACTGCACGGTGGCCGGGCCGTGGGCGCATGATATACCCTTCAATCACGGCTCGTATCTGTTCAACTTCGGCTCCCTCAGCGATTCAAATGTGGATGAGTGGACAGCGATGGCCAAGAAACTCGGTGTCACTCAGATCGACCATCACGGTGGAAGCAGCTTCTTCCGGTTCGGCGATTTCACCCTGAATCCCGAAAAATGGCCCGAAGGATGGGATACTTACCGTGGTATCGTCAAACGCCTTCACGATGCCGGAATCGGGTCCATCTTCCACACATATGCCTTTTTTATTGACAAACAATCAAAGTATGTCAGTCCGGTCCCGGACAAACGGCTTGACGCCTTTCGAGCCTTCACTCTCGCTGAAGACATCAATGCCGATGCAAGAGAGATCGCGGTCAACGAGTCCACGCAAGGCATGAGCACGGTTACCGGGTTTTTCGAGCACAACAGCGTCATACTCCATATTGATGATGAACTCGTTACCTTCGGGGCTGCAAATCAGACACCTCCGTGGCGCTTCACGAACGTCCAGCGCGGCGCATTAGGAACAAAGGCATCTGCACATCAGAAGGGGGCGAAAGCCCGCCATCTTAAGGAGTGCTTTGGCCTTCTCGTCCCTAATCCGGAATCCACGCTCTTCGAAGAAATCGCCAAAAACCACGCCGATATCGTGAACTCGTGCAACTTCGACGGCATCTACCTTGATGCTATCGACGGCAGCAGCATTCTGCGTGGGCCGGACGAGTGCTGGTACTGGGCGGACAAATTTGTCTTTGAAATCCAGAAGCATCTCAAGAAACCGGTGGGTATGGAGATGAGCGCTATGTGGCACCATTTCTGGCAGTTTCGTACTCGCTGGCAGGCTTGGGACTATCCACAGCGAGGACACAAACGCTTTATCGACATACACGCGGCCTCCGTGAACGGAGGGCTGCTATTGCCTCCGCATCTTGGCTGGTGGAATTTCCAGCACTTCAATCCACCGCAGGTCGAGCCAACCTATCCCGATGTGATCGAATATCTCGGCGCCAAGCTAATCGGTTGGGATGCGGGCATTTCCCTTACCGGTGCGATAGACCGTGCTCGTCTCGATGAGATTCCCCTTTTTCGGCAAGCGGTGGATGTGCTCCGAACATACGAGGAGCTCCGGCGAGCAAATGCCTTCGATGAGACAGTCAAAGCGAGACTACGCGAGCCTGGAAAAGAATTCTCGCTGTTTCGCGATGACGGCGGAAAGTGGCGATTTCGCCCGGCTCATTATGACTCGCATACAGCCTCGTGTTCGGAGCCCTGGAGCCTTTCATGGACGGCGAGAAATCCCTTCGGCGACCAGCCCGTGAAGTTTCGCCTTGAAGCCCTCATGTCCGCAGGTTCGTATGATGACGCAAACAACATAGTCTTGGCTGTTCTTTCAGACCCGAATCAGTTTACTGGACCGGCACTCGCTGCCAATGGAGTAACAGCGGCATTGGCCGAAACACCGAATGGGCCGCAGCAGGCGGGTATATTCACAGCGACAAGTTCAGGTAAGGTGCCCCGCAACGCGGCGTGGGCCAGACTGGACCGAAAATTCGCACCCAATCTCAATCTAAAGGACCATGAGGCTGTAGGCGTTTGGGTTGAGGGAGACGGCAAAGGGCAGATCATAGCCATCCGGCTCGAGAGTCCCCGCCACATCTCGTATGGTGCGGTTGCGGATCATTACATCAATGTTGACTTCACGGGTCGGCGACTGTTTACGCTCGTCGAAACAGAATCAGCCCGCTGGAGCGACTACGTGTGGAACGACGGCAAATGGCTCTACAACGTTTACCGCGAGACGATTGACTTCGGCGCGGTTGAATCCCTCAGCATCTGGTACAACAACCTTCCGGAGGGCCAAAAGGCAGAGTGTATCATCGGCCCCATCAAGGCACTGCCGATGGTTGCCTGCACGGTGAAGAATCCTACAATAGCAGTCAATGGCCGGGCAATAGTCCTGCCGGTGGAGATGCAGTCGGGCAGTTACATGGAATTCAGCGGAGACAATGACTGCGTGCTCTACGGGTCGAAAGGCGAGGTGCTCACAAAAGTGATGCCAGATGGGGTCATTCCTATTTTCTCAGCCGGCGAGAATCAGATCCGGTTCTCGTGCAGCACAGTAGATGGACCGGCCCCACGCGCGAAACTTACATTAATCTCGCAGGGCGAACCTCTTTGAGGGTACTCCATCAAATGGTCAAGTGGCCGCGAGACGCCCAGACTTGAGTGCGAGCCGGCTTTTCATGAGTCTCACTTTTCTGCCATTTTCATGGTGGTTTCTGAAGTTCCCGATTTCACATTAGGGAACAGATGTGAAGGAAACGGACTAAAAGGCTCATTTTCTATGCGTGAGTACGTCTGGAAAGGAAGCCAGATCGTCAAATGTGAAGAATTCGGCAAGATGCGAGTGTCCTGACCAAATGCTGGGTA